>Ga0126339_10004661_pt1 | contig 10168 bp, 6 predicted proteins | sample OrbTmetagenome_2_FD_92532 | JGI IMG/M metagenome (GOLD analysis project Ga0126339, IMG submission 92532) | Coral microbial communities from Petempiche,Puerto Morelos, Mexico - Orbicella T R C metagenome | ecosystem: Host-associated > Invertebrates > Cnidaria > Coral | place: Petempiche,Puerto...
ATAATAATAATGATAATGATAATGATAATGATAATGAATGCAAAAGATCAAGGATCGACGATCACAAATAACAGACTCAACTTTGAAATCAACGGCAACTCTCACAAAGTATTGAAAATGCTGAGATCAAAAGGAGAACAGACGTCTCTGAGATTCGTAGAAGTGAGGGAAGACAACGAACAACTTATAACAACAATAGCTAACCTCGAACTTTGTTTTTGTTCTACTTTAATTTCAAACTTGTCGAAACTGAAAGCCGATAGTACACTAGCTTGTCACTAAATTTATATCTCGAACCTTCACGTTTGATCAACAATACCTCTTTCCAAAAAATGCAGACTTTGCAGAATAATTCAGGTAAACATTTCACGGAAATTATTTCACTTCGTTAATTTGCTTGTGAAAACTTAAGACATAAAACTTTTCATCCGAAACTCCAGAAAAAAAACAATAAAGAAAATTGCAAATATTGTCTTTTTCAGTATAAGACACATGTAGGGCCAGCATTTGCATGACACGAAAAATCTAATCTGGAGAAAATGTGATGCAAGCGAAAACAAAAGGCAAAGCCGGGTAGTTTATGATGTCCTTTTTTTAGTCGGAAGTTTCAAGCATCAGCTCTGCATTATTGAAAGAAGCCGATAAGAGGAATTAATTATCGATGTCAAGTATTCTTCTAGAAAGTTCCGTTTCCGCCTTGTTGTAAGACAAAAGAATGTCGCATAAACCGACGCCAGAACGACAATGCGCTCGAGAATTAGAGGAAACAAGAACATATGTCTTTAAAATCCGAATACACAATAGTCACTTGGGCGGGGCCCTTACAAAGATAGTTGTTTGCAAGGACAGTTCTGTTGAAGTTTTTCATTTGAATATAATTTTTTGGCAGCTCTATGCATGGAGATTAAAAACGCCAGACATATATTTGTCTTTCGCAAATTTCGCTTGCCCTTATAGTTCCATGCCACCAGCTTTCCTGTTCCACATTGTAAGTGTCCCCTTGTACTGTCCACCTTTTTATCAACATAAAGTCCCTAAATCTTCCTTGAAAGTTCAAGGCCTTGTTTTTATTCGTTTAGCACCTAAAGTAAAGGTGCCAGACAGTGTTTTTTTATTTAAGCCGCGAAAATGTTAGCGAGTTTTCTTTATCATGACTTTGAGTCGACTTTCCCCGCGGTGTTTTCATCTAGTTAACACGAATCGCAACTAATTAGTTTGATAAAAAGCGAATTAAACTGCTTAGCGAAAACACATTATGAATTCACGGTATCAGATAAATTATTTACATCCGTTGTTTTACTTCGCACATCTCAAAATATTTTCTTTGTTTTCGCTAGAAAATTGTCAATGACAGCGCGTTCATTTGCCAAAATGTCAAACTTGGGAAAATGGTAGTAGGTTTTGACAGCTCACACACTTCCTACAAAGAGACCGTCAATTAACTTCACGCCAAATCGATTCGCTAGTTATTAAACTTACCTCTGTTTTGGCTGCATCCGATTTGTGGAAGAAACGCCAGTTATTTTGAGAGCTCGAAGTTATTTCAGTTTACACTACGACGACAGCAGCAACAACATCTATTCGCTGGCAGAGAAGGTCTGAGAATTTCCAAGAGCAGGAAAATTAAGAGAAAACGAACTGTCATTGATGACATAGATGGTAACGCGACGAAAAAAGAGAGAAAAACATGAATGTAAGTTAGTAGCATTTTATTGTAAATTGCATGCAAAGTCATTGTTAATAAGAAAACTGCAGCAAAGGTATACTAGTACAACAACATACAACGGCAAATTCTGTGAAGACTGCTTGAAAGCGACTGTGCTGAAAAAGTTTTCGATGGGAAAAGAGGTTCGCTTGCTCTCTCTCACTTCGGCCGTCATGTTATTTTCATTTTGTCGACGCTTAGATCGAAGGTCGAGAAAGTTGATTTTTAGCTTATTTTTCATTCTTTTTGAAATTATGAGTACGTTATCAGCAGAAACGTTTTCCCCGTTTAGCACATGTCTGCTTATCGTTTTTCAGAAGATTTTGGTTCGATGTCGAGACGTCTTTCCTCGTGAAAATATATTCCTCAGTGGTATATTCGAATTCGTTATCAAACGGGAAGAAGAAGTAAAGAGAAGCAAGCCGATTAACGATAAGACGAGATTAAAAGTTAATCAGGTTTTAATTTCTTTTGTACAAAATTATTCCTCATAATTTGCCGGCGCTTTGTCGAGTTTAACAGAAGTGATAATCAAAAAATAAACGACAAATTAAAATGTAAACCGAGAATCTTCTCTGAAAAGCTATATTCACAATAATTCTGAGTTAGCTCAATGGTGCTTTGAACTGAGCCAGCAGCTCTGACTGGTTAGTCTGTAGATCAGTTGCCTGCCTTGTAATCTTCTTTGGACCGATCAAATGAATTCTGTTAAAACAGTACCTTTATATGGTACTGTTATTGTGCTGTAGAAAGTTGTTATAAAGCCCCTTTTTTCACAAATGATATGTTGAGTTTCATGATTTCAAGGTTTTGTAATACATCTGGTTTGGGCAACTAAATCAATGTGTTCTGGCTACAGGCAGTTGTTATTAATCTCCGTCAGGATTAAGTCGGTACCCTTTATCAATAGGACCAAACTCGTGGGTAGCTTTTGAAAATCAATTATTGAAAACTCATTGTTACAGGCGGTTTACCTTACATGAACGAATTTACCGGCTGTGGCTACTTTCATCTAAAGTAATCTCATGTTTTCGACCTGCAAAAGTCGATTAAAAGATTCTTTGATTGTTTTTTTGTGATGCATGGCTGCTCTCATTAGCAAAGTCTTAAGTAATGTTTTGACGGGTGTTAACTTCTTCATTGTGGTGAATTCCCGAGTGTATTGATGTTTAATCATATTTAAGCATTTTTAAGTCAATATTTTCATAAGTTTCAATGCGCTCTGTTCCACTGTGTTTCCTCCTTTAGGTGAAAACAAACACACCAAGGCAGAAACCCTGACGATGAACGAGTTAGACGACTTGTGATTGACGGCAGAATGAGCAACAATTCAACTTCAATGACCCGAATCCCCACCTCCTTCCCCGCGCCACAAGTCCTTCCCACTTTGCCACATGGCGAGGTGGAAATAATATTTGCAACCATCGTGTACGTTCTACTGGCGTTGTTTGTAATTCTCGGAAACAGCCTCGTCATTGCAGCTTTTAGGCTTAATTCACGGCTACGGACAATCAACAACACGTTCCTGGTAGGTTTGGCCGTATCGGACCTATTGGTAGGGCTGATATCAATCCCTCTTTGGATATACTTTTCGTATTGTCAACAGTATTTGACATGCGTCGATAGTCAAGGATTACTGACGTTTTATTCAACCGTGGACATATTCACCGGCTGCGCCTCCGTTTTGCAGCTTACAGCCATCAGCATCGAGCGATATTTGGCGATAACGCGCCCGATAAACCATCGATCGTATTCCATGTGGATTTACTACGCCATGATCGCTGTGGCGTGGTCTTTCGCTTTCATCATGGCGGGGCTCTTTCCCGTGCAGCAGCAGAAGTGGCAGAAACCTTACAGCGTTATTCTTTTCACCACGTGTTTTGCTCTCCCAGCGCTCGTCATACTGACTATTTATGCGATCATTTTCCAGACGGCAAAAGGTACCTCGCGAGTGAGGGTCCAACCTGCAGGAACATCAATGAGCCCCATGCAAAAAGAGGCCAAGATCGCCGCCACCATTGCGGTTATCGCAGGCCTCTTTGTGATCGCGTGGCTTCCGTTTTTCGTCCTCAATATGATAGCAGAGTTTTGCTATCCTTGCCTACCACCCTACCCTGACATTTTGAGGCTGGTTCGCTTTGTAAAGTGGATGCATTATTCCAACAGCATGGTGAATCCGTTGGTGTATGCTTACCGCAATGCTGAGATGAGGAAGACTTTCAAGCGGCTACTGTTATCTTGCTTTTGTGGCCATCGGAACGGACATCGAAATTTTCCAGCATCGTCCAGGACTGCACATGCCAGGAGAAGAAGGAATATTGTCCAGGGGTCTTCAAGAAGCAACAGGGATCTTGGCAGCGACAGTAATACATCGAGGCCAGGGAGGGCACTCGAGAGCAAATCAAACGAAAGCCAAAGGGCTGGTGCAGGGTCTAGAGCCAAGACGATTCCTTGAGAGATGATACACAAAAAAGCTTACAGCGCCAAACATAATTTGCGACAGCAGTCTGTTTAAACGGACTGAGTAAATGACGTTATTGAGCTGAGAAAAAGAATACGTCTTGGACGATCAAATTAGTCATTAGTTTCTATAGAAACTGGCGGGCTGCGCCGGCATTGACTTTGTTATGTCAAAGCGTTAACACTCGAATCATCAGCTTCACAAACTCACAACGACGGTTAATTTACCTTGAAAAACACCAAATTGATGATATAAATGACAAAGCGTTATGGATGATTCGTGATTCATACTTCAAGTTCGTCAGGGTGTCACGTGCAATCGTCCTTCCATAAGTTTTCCGCCTGGCGATGACAACCCCGAAAGGGGGCGCAGAGGAACTTAATGTACCAAGTTATGTTTTTTTCTATGTATGAAATTCTTTCAACTCAACGGAAAACTCTAATTCATGATTTTTATCAACGAAAAATAGTGACGCGCGCACTTGAGAACCACGTGAAGGCAGAGGAAGCTTTCACTAGACATCTTTTTACGACTTCACTTGCCTGTTGTCTATAATTAAAGCTCTCGTGATCTTGGGTCACGGAGGTGCTGCTCATCAACTGTTTATTGCGGTACCAAAATGAAAAACAGTCTTGTAATGTAGAATTGTGAAACAATAAACATCTTAACTCCATTAAGTTCAATTGACAGAATTGACAAGTTATGAATTTAACGCAAATGCATCAAAATGCTTTTGTAGTGACGTGTTAAACTTTTCGCTTTCTTGAAGAGAATTGATTTAACGAACACATATTGGACGTTTATCGAACTCTGTGCTTTGAACTAGATTTTAGGGCTTATAGCAAAAGTTAGTTCGGGAGTTATGCCGATTTAGTGGTTGGTTGCGCTCAGAGAGATAAAAACAAAAATATAAAATAAAACTGCTTTATTGTAAGGGAGAAACTATTTCTTAGTAATTAAATAAACCTTCTCGTTTTTGGCACTCTACACCAGCTGGCTAAGTGGACAATGCTGACAGAGAACGTTCTGTAAAACAGAATCAGATGCGTTTGACGTTAAATTTAGTTGCCATGGAGATGGCAAGTGGCCATCGAATGTTCTGAAGAGTTCAGAACCACCTTATTATTTATAAATGTATGGGTGGCGCTGAGCCTTTCCCAATTAAATGTCTTAGCTGCTAATTTGACAACAACATGCGAAGGAGTTTTGTGAACAGAAATTTGTTGCTGATCACTCACATTCCAGGCTCAAAGTATCAATTTCTCCCCAACGATGTTCTTACATTTCTTTGAATGCTAGCCAACGAAAATTTGTAGGTTATCAAGACGTTATAACTGTAGACAGAGATTTTCACCTTCATATAGCACTCTTACCTCGTAACCTTCAGCATTTCTTTCGCCAATATCCATTTATGCACTTAGTCTTGGGCAACAAACGGTAGAGAAGTAAGGCATTTTAAGAGATAAATGGGACCTAGTACCATTGACGCCTAACAGTTCATGATCAGTCGCAATGGCTAGAACACAAACAACGGCAAACTACGGTAAAACTGGTCAACTACTGTTTCACTTTGTCTCTTGTTAAGGGGTATCAAAACGCTCCCTCTCAAGGACAACAATTAAACCTTCAACTCAATGAGTGATTTTTCCTTTTAAATTTACAACGTTGTGAGAAACTTTTTCTGGAAGCAAAACTTCCATGGGTTTGTTCTTCCCGCTGCGGAAAGATTTCGCTCGTAAGCCTTCCGTAACTCGGGTTCCCTATTAGGCAAAATGTTCCCAGCTCTGTCACGGCTTATTGCCTGAGAAAAAAAATACTAGCTTAAATTTGGCAAAGAAACGATTGCGTAGTTCACAAATAAACTGACTGATAAAATTTAATCAATATCTAGATACTACGACAAAAAATATGAGATAACTGATTTGTATCTTGAAAAGGATAATTCGAGGTTAAGAGTTTCAGCCTTTGTAATTAAAACTGGTAAGGCCCGCGAAGTCAAGAAAATTGATAATTTTGAAGATCTATAGGAAGTGGTACTTTGCCGAGAAAGTAATCTTCCAAAAATAGATCAAGAGGCTTCATGGCTAGGTACTTGAAATGTACCGTGTCATGTTCCTTGTAATGCGCAACGTCGGGTCCCCCGGTACCTCCTGGATAGGACCTAGTAAATGGGTAAACATCAAGGACCTCCAAGCCAGCTCCGCACATAAGGGACGTGGCCAAGGCATTGTAGAGTCCCACTCGCTGAAAAGAAAGGAGTATATATGCGTGAAGATATGAATGATTCAGAGAAGTCCATCGCAGGCCCGGGATCGGAGGAGCCAGAAGGCTTGCGCCGTACCTTCGTGTAGGAAGCGCTTCCGTAGCATACAGCGTCTAGGAGCATCGCTCCCCCACCCCCAATGGAAGCTAGTTCATCCCAGACTACCCCAGCTACTTCGTTACAGCTTTTCACAACAATATGAAGGTTACTTATGAGTGGAAACGTACGAGAAAACTGTTGAGTAAGAATATTTACAAAGACCTTACGCATGAAGAACTAGGTTGGGCTGGGGGGAGGGGACCGTGTAAGACCGATACCTTACTGGAAAAACTTGTTTAGTTTGGGAGGTCTTTCGCATACGGAGAGCTGGGTAAGGGATAATTGTACAAAGGAACTATATCTGAACCTGTGCGTATTCATTTACATCATCAGTACAATGCAAAAATAGCAAATCATCATAAAATGCGCTAGTTTACTTTACCTTAAAAGAGCCTGATAAAGGCCAGAGGTCATTTCTTTCTTAAACACCCAGAGAATTACAATGTCTTAGCTTTTGAGGTAGACTATTCCACGGTAAAATAACCACGGTGGAAGGAACTTTATTTTCAGGTTCCCGTTATAGGCTTTAAAAATTAATTTTCATAGGAATTACAAGAATTTTTTGTACCCTCAATTTTGCGAACCTCCTAGTTATTCGAGGCAAGTTTTTTCTGTCTTGACAATAATTAGGAGAAATGTACCCACGATCTTTCGAACCATCATCCATTCCTCTAGGTGGTTTGGAATATCAGCATTCCACCATGTTATAGGAATTTCGTATTTCAAGGTCGACTATGTAGAACGAGAGAAGGTTGGGGGAGAGACTTTTACAGTACAGAGCCGTCTTACCGGTAAGTTTAGGAATCGTTGCCAGTCGCTCTTTAACCGGCTTCCTGTGTCTTTTTCCTTGTTCATAGATGTTGTAGTTTTCCAAATAATACGTGCCTTATGCTTCGAATCACCAGTTTCTGCGTTCCTTTCATTTAAAAGATCTATAACTCCATTCAGCAGTTGGCGATAATTTGCGAGACTTGTGCTTTCAACGTAGTGTAGGCCCAGATTTAAAACCATTGCGCTGTTTTCATTCATCTCCGGTTTTTCCAGAACTCTTCGAACAAGATCTACAACTTGCTGGGGATTAAAGTCCTTGTCGTCCCAGGCTACTGGTGTTACACTCGGCCAAGCGTACGTCCACATTTTAGTGAGATTACAAGTTTTAAAGATCTCTTTACACAGCGTTCCATTCTTTATTGATAGATACAATCGTTCAGCTTGTGAGTCACCGAAAATCCACAATGTTTGAAGTTTGGGACCTGGAGAAGATAAGGTTTTAAGCTGGGGATCATTTGAAATCCCTGGAAATAAATAAAGAAGTTAGACCATAAGACTATTGCTAGTATTACTCATTGCAGTTGAATTCCTGTAAAAAAGGTTAAGTTGTTTGTATTTTGTTGATACTCTATATCTGTCTATATCCACGCCAATATGCATATTGAGGTAACTTAAAGTAAACTGTAGATTTCGAGTCTTAACAAAATAACGTTCAAACATAAAACAACTTACCTATTATATCTATTTACTATAATTTCCATTTTTCGAGAAAATATGCATTCCTTGTCGAACGGTTTCCACAGACTGAATAAAGCTCAATCTTAAAGCAAAGGAGGCTATATAATCCATCAAATGTTTTCGCTCGCGCGCGATTGGTCTAAACACGTCACGTGACTGAAAACTGGGAATATCCGAGGGATATTCCCCAGTTTTCAAAACTGCGCTTGTTGCGAAAAATACTTGAAGGATAATAAACACAATAGCCTCGTTAATAAATGTTATCCTTCACGTATTTACACTCTGTTTATTAAGTTGCCTGTCCAACGTCGAAATGATTTTAACTTACTGTTGTTTAAAGTTTCGCAGTTTTCAGTCGGATCTAAACTATATTCCCAAATATCAGAGCCTCTTTTCACTTCAAATTCCATTTCAGTGGCTACACTTACCTCTAAGATATGGCTTCCAATTTTTTCCCAGCCAACGGCCTAAGCCATCCCACATGAAATTGCATTTCATACCACACGACAGGTCAAGGCCAAAGGAAACATTTGCACTGTCAGAACGCCTTGATAGCCTGTTTATTAAATGGGTTCCTATAAAGATATTTAAAAACATGGAAATGTTTGTAATGAGGGTGGTTTAGCAGTAACAAACTCCGAAAATTAATAGGTACACAAATTAATAGATCCTTCTACTGCTGTTGTTTTTCACTAGTCTCAATGCACAATTAATTAGCCCATCTCAAAAGATGCTGTTACTCCTTCAAATTCCCCCGTTATCGCCCGTGCTGGTAGCGTCGGTAATGCTGTACGCCATCTGGAGTTTAAATTTGGTCGTTCCGCTTGAAGCGTGGTCTTTTCGTCCTGTACTCCACAAAGACAGTCATCTTTTGCGACCCACCCACCTCCCTTGGTGGCTGTTGACCAAGCTCCTATCTGGTCATATCCTCGCTACATGCCTACTGCCTCATCAGTCGCGGACTCTTCCCATAACAATCTTATGGGATGAGGTAATGAATATGCAGTGAGGATTTGGTACCAAGCCCTTTGAAGAAATTTGTCACGTGACGTTGTCTATCACAAAAAAACCCAGCTGCGGAACGAAACTGATGCTAGAAATAAAGGATAACCACTTGAGACCATTGCCTGTGTAATTGTAAATGTTTATGGCGGTTTGTCGGCTGTAAACGGCTTTTTTATGCAAAGAGACGAATGTGTCACTCAAGTGGAACTACTAAAAAAAATTGTCATTGGTAAGAATTTCTTTATCTAATAAAAAAATGTACTTGGTATTCAATTGCATTTTCTTGAACTCATGTTCAACCAGAGCAGGCAGGTTGAAAAGCAGAGGGGGAGAGAGAGGGAAGGAAGATGACGGGGATGGGATGGGGGGTGGAGGAAAGTTGAGATAATCACGTGGTACACTCACCACCATCACTAGGCAACGGTACACTGATCATGAGGAGTTTCCCATTGTGGAACGGTTGAAGAAGGTAATCTTCCTTTGCACGGTTTACACCAAGCGTACCATCTTTCTGCACTTTACCGTGAGAATTCCCTGAAGAAAAACGTCATTTAGCAACTGGAGTTCTCCCTAAGTCACTACACTTGAACAGATTCCAGATTAAAGGAGAAAACTGTATATAAAAAAGTTTAATTTGACTCCATTTCCCTTACGTAAATGTTTACACACTTTTTTGGGTGGTTGTTTACAGGTCGTCCAATTTCCCAAATTTATAAGTTACATACGAAATTTTAACTTAGTCCGTTTAATAAATCAGAGCCTTAACATAAGCTATTTTTCTGAAATAAGTACAATCGCGAACGCTTGTGTTAATTTGCGCTATAGTGCAAATGAAATTTAACGTTAAATTTGCCTGCTCTTGGCCAATCGCAATGAACTAAACTTTCTCACTCATATGATACATACTTACCAACTATAAACCAGTTTTTCGGTGGATCGCGGTATCCATCACATAAGCTATAGTCCAAAGTGATATCCAACTTATATACTCCTGGATCCATAACTAGAAACAGAAATTCGTATGTACCATTTCCATGATCAAAAGCAGTGGGTGACACCGTGGCCGGACCGCGAAGCAAAACACGCCACGAGTCGCCACCAATAAGCTTCAGTTTTCCATCGCGAG
>Ga0126339_10004663_pt1 | contig 10165 bp, 9 predicted proteins | sample OrbTmetagenome_2_FD_92532 | JGI IMG/M metagenome (GOLD analysis project Ga0126339, IMG submission 92532) | Coral microbial communities from Petempiche,Puerto Morelos, Mexico - Orbicella T R C metagenome | ecosystem: Host-associated > Invertebrates > Cnidaria > Coral | place: Petempiche,Puerto...
ATTTTGTTACGTTGCTGAAGCACTTGACCGATTTCTAGTCTTTTATAAATCTCAAATAGCTTTGATTTTTAGCTGTACCTAACACGTATTTATTTTATTTTACTATATTCCTTTTTTTTTTTTCGGAAATTGTCGTTCCTGTTGTGTAATTTTAGATGGTGACTCGGCAATCCTAGTTCTAACTGCCCTATGGGGTTCCTTGCTTAAACATTTTTTTTTTTGCAAGAACAGCTGATTTTGGACTCAAGGCTGAACAGAGATTGGGATTTTCTTGTTTTTTTGTGTTTTTTTCTTTTTTTTTTTTACATGATTTGTGGCTGAATGTTCTTAACATGTTTTACAATTTTTGAGACCATGGGAATTGAACATTTCATGGGCTTGATGGAATTGAATGAATGTTTCAAATACTTCCTTTTGTTTTCCTTTTACACTGGGAAGGAGTGTTAGAGTATTATATTTAGAGCCCATGGAGAACAAGTGGAGGAAATAATAACGATTTTAGTCTGAGAAGGATCTGATTTCTGTGTTGGTAAAATTGTGGTCAACCTCGAACTCAGACGTTCTCGATCTGACTGATAGAAAAATTCTAACAAAAATTCATATGTAGCGTCAAAACCTCAAATTTACGACTTCTAAAAGTAAATTCCACGAGAGTTGTTGATGGGTTGAGGTTAGTTTGGGCGGAATAAATGCGTTATTAATCGATGAAAATTAATGACTGAATATAAGCAACACTGAAAATAAGTCCATAAAATTGACCAAACACCAAAGGGTTCATTATGATTTTTTAATTGCCAAGCCGCTTTTTCTTCTACACCCCGTAGTTTTACAATTATTTTCACTTTATTACTTTTTAAAATGTCCCTTAGTAAGAGTCCGCGTTGTTTTTTTTTTTTTTTCTGCTAATTAAGCGAGTACCATGCTCATCACACTACTGTCTTCTCGTGCGGCTCGTTTTATCGCTGGCTCACTTGGCTTGTCAGCTAAGGAAGCCTTTCACAGACAATGCCATTGTGATGGCCTGAGATCACCTGACATTCACTATCATTCCAAGAACCAGCTGCTCTGATGGGAAGGGCATATGAGTGCCCATCCATCCACATATGCCCGCATGGTTCGTTCGCTTTTCCACTGGGTTCATTTGAAGCCCAGTTCGTGTAGACTGCAACCGAGTGATCGTACCAGTAGAAATTGTTTGAAGACCATTTCAGCCCGATCCAAACCTGTTTTAGCGAGGGAGCTTTCTTTGTGACCAGATTCAGGACAAACTCGTTCTCTTCAGCGCTGTTTATCTTCACCAGTCCTGCGCCCAGAGATTTGCAGTACGCTTGGGCCTGGGACCAAGTCTTGATGGAACTACTCACCAGGTAACAGTAGTTGTCAAATCGCGTCCAGCCGTGAGGACAAGGTTCACCTGGAAACGAGTTGAAATATCGAAAATATTGATGATGAAGAATGATCTAGCATCAAAATAGCTTAACAGCTGAAGAGTTCTTTAGTAAGTTCAAGACTCTCTTCAACCCAGTCGTCTAGCTAGCTTAATCCCAGGGTACTGGCTAGAATTCGTGAACAAAGTTCAGAAAGTTATTAGTTTCTAAAGAGCCTGGCTGTAGGGCTGCGTCGGCGAGGATTCGAAGTGAAACAATTAGATATTTGTCAACTTCACGTTGACTTTGTGAAGCTAAAAAGCTCTAAGGCAGTTAAATTTCCTTTGTAAGCTTCAAATTTAGTATAATCTTAGAAATAAAATAATTTTGGTAATAGAATTCGTTAGTTAATGGATTGCGTGGTAGAATAGACAGGAGTAATTGTAGAAACGATTTGAGACAGGGTATATATATGATCTAAGTTCAGTTGAGGCACTCGGTTGACAAAATTTCAATTGCTTAACTTACCAACAGTCTTCTCGATGTTTTCCAGAACTCCAGGATCCTGTTGTGGCACACCGGGCAATGCTGAAAGGAAACCAGAAAATGGGAAAAATTAACAGGAAATAGCGCTCTGTAAAGCAGACAACGCATATAGCAAAACCATAACTGGTACAGAAACTCCAGTGGACTGGAGTGATACTGTAGTTTAAGCGATACTTCATTTGAGCTGACTGGGAGAATTTGCATCAATTCGACCATTATGAGCTCGAAATTCGATTTGGCTGTAATTTTCCAAAGGCTTGTTCATCAGAGTAGTTTAAGATTTTGACCAAGAGGTTTTGAATTTTACAGGCAGCTTAATTAGGTTTTTTTTTTTGTTTTTTTTCTTTTCTTTTTTTTTCGTGAATGCGTTAGCACAAGTTCTCGACAGATTTTAACGGCAAATTAGTTTTGCTGTAGTTGTTAATACGTCTGATCGCATAAAGAGCGGTTATTTTAAGATTTGCTTTTTAAGGGCATATCTAAAACGCTTGGTTAGGGCCGCGTGTCTTTCAAACTAGAAAATCGTCATGATCGATGCCTCAATTCCTATGAATATAATGGCGATTAATTACTGTTAAAGTGAAAAATCGGAATTGCAATACCTGCTACACATCCTATGGCAAATAGAGCGGTAACGATATAGAGTGGCAAAGATGTAAACATCTTCATCTCGATTTTCCTTTGGCTGTTAGAGGCAATGTTAAAGGACAATTTGAACGCAATCTCGCTCACGTTTCCGTGGGGTCGATGTATAATGAGTCGGGCAGTAGTGATGACTCACTCTTACACCATCCATCGAACACGAAGAAACAAGAACGTAAACACTGTGATGTCAGAATGAAGAAGCGTAAACTCGAGGGGAGTACCCGTCGGTCGAGGCAAGCTTAGCTAGAGGGTATTTACTCCATTTAGGCTATTTTAGACCGTCCCGTGAGCCAGATCGGGCCATAAATGTCCATAAATGTCCGGAAAAGACACTGAAAACCCTCGGAACGTCTTCAGCGACAGCTGAATGCGCGAAAAGAACTGGAGGGGGGAGAGGAAGACAGAAAATCGTACCTCCCGCCCCTCTCTCGTTCATAAAATTCACATTCGCCTGTGCCTTTCCCATTACAATTTAGACTTCCCTTCACTCGCTCAGCTCTGTCGCGTTCTTTACGTACAAGGCTGTCGACACTCTATCAGGATGTGGGCGGAAAGTCTTATTCAAACCTGTTTACAGTGTTCTATCCTTGTTTGAAAATGTCGAGTGATCAAAACAGTTCTTTAATTTAGTTTTGTAGTGGCAAGTTTTCGCCTCTTTGGTGTACTGAAGAATTCATAATTTTTTTAAACAAAAGGCCTTGTCGAGGACAGTCATGTTAAATTAAATATGCCCAAGCTCTGGTATTTCGTCCTGATTACTATCAGTTGTACTAAACCACAATTTTCGCTTGTCCATCGCTCTCTAAACAAAGGTAGAATACTCTTGAGAGGTCCATATGAGAATCTGTCAGAATCTGTGAAATATAAGTGCTGGCGAATAAATAATGCGCTTGAGCAACGAAAAAATGTCAACAGTGGTTAGTGCTCCAAAATTAAAATATTTGCTTAATATTACGCTGGACAAAACTGTTCTGAATAGAAGTTTTACAACAGACAATTAAAACAAGCAAAGCGATGCAAATAATTTTTTGATTGTTATAAACCTTATTAAATTCCACACATGGAGAGATATTTTCATATAGATCACGCGAGGAAAACTTGCGTTACAGCTGATCTAAATTTGTGGACTCAATCACAAAAGTACGGAAAATTGCGTGGTTTCTGAGAAAAAATAGCTATGGTTTACATCAACATCGTAGTGGTAGACCAGTGTTGTTGCGCGAAGAACTGAACATCGTTGCGCGTTTGTGAATTTTTTTCATGAATTCGACAAGTTCGCATGAGGAAGGAGCAATAATCCATGTAAACAGCACCATAATCCTGTGATATATCAGCGGTTTAGAAAATCAAAGATTCGAGTTGTGATGCTACCACTGAGGGGTCACAAGGCAAACCAAACAAAGTTATTTCAAGTTGTTGTGCAAGAAAATGCGAGAAAATGGCAAGCTCCTGGTAGATGAGCCCAGAAACAGGCCCGGAAACGTTTCTAAAAGCACAACTAGCGGTGTCTGAGGTTCTTGGCCGACAACGCTTTAACACAGCAGTATTTTGGGCACTTTTGTTGCTTGTACGAAGGCAGCCATCTTCAAGTGAAACGGGTGAAAGACCGATCTTGTGGCAAGAACAGAGAGACTTCAAAGAGGATCACTTTGTGAAGACAGTATCGTCTTTCTCCCACATAAGCTGTAAGTCTTTTCCCATGCTTTCTTGTCAAAATCCACTAGCACGTAGAGTTTCTTCGCAAAACAACACTCCAAATGTGACTCTTTTTTTCTCAGAAATCACGTGATTTTGCATACTTTTGTGACTGAGTTACCAAAATTGAACAAGGTGTAATGCAAGCCTTTCTTGCGTGATCCATATAAAAATAAGTTCCCATGTGTGGAATTTAGTAACAGGGAATCACAAAATTATTTGGGTCACGTTGTTTGTTTTAATTTTTTGTCGTAAAACGTCAATCCAGAACAGTTTTGTCCAGCTTACTATTTACACTGTCTAGTTTGTTTCGCTGTCGTATACAACAGAGAGCTTAAACAAATCACTTTAAATTTACGTGACAGTTCATTATTCCTCAGCGACCGCGATCCATTTGGTCAGAGACAAGATCATTTTCACGTGACGTCATCATTTTCCTAAATCGAAAACTAGAGAGCCACCAAAGTTTTTATCCCTATCAGGCATAAGAGGTGGTATATTTATTTCTGTTTACAATGTTACAGCTCAATAGTGTGCTTCGTTTGGAAACTAGCGTATTTTGAATTTCAGAGTTATGGCGGTGCGTGACACAAAGCTACGATCATATCTGTCGAAAATATATATCTATCTCATGATTTTTTAGCGTTTCTAGAAGTTAGATCATTAGGAAAAGTGCTTATGTAAATGCTTGTTTGTTCAGTACAGATAATCACTCGCCTAGATGGCCAAAGTAAGTTCCAGATGTTTACACTATTTTCCGGCCTACATATTAGTGCACCACAGAGGTGCACCAACATGGCGTTTCCATACTGGGCTCTGTAAATTTCTGCGAAACATCTCGACGAATATCTGCAGTTTGGGAAAACGCACAGACCTAAAACTTGGAGAAGCGTCTTCTTTATTTGTTTCCTATAAGATCACAATTTCTTGACTTTATCCACTGAATAGTTTTCGATTTATTTTTTTTATTGCGTGACAGAGAAAACGATCTTTAGATCCACAGTTGATCCAGCTGATCCACAAGGAGCCCTCATATCCGTTTAGAATTTGAATAAAAGATTGCCCTTTTAGGAGCCGTTTTTGTTTCCTTAGGGATAAAATTTACTGTTACAGAGAATTTTTCACTGTTAATGTTAAAATGCCAAAAATTTAATTGTTCTGTGTTACAGAGCCAAGAATTTAAGTGTTCAGTGTTGTCGAGGTACCCCCTTTCAGACCCTCCTGTAACAGACTCCCTACCGCTAACCATCTCGGAAACAGCGGAAATCACCGGAAAAAATGGAAAAGAATCAGGATCGAAGAGTCTGACTCTGATTAAACTTTACAAGTTTTATTTTACATTCTGTGCCCGTTATTGAATATTGCATTTCTTACTTAAGGACGTTTATTAAACCTTTTATGAGCTTGTTGCTTGAATCTCAGTATGCATATAATAGACATAATACAGCATGGAAAGTGCGTCTTTTACGCACTCGTTGGTATTTAAGAAATTTCACTCGTTCACTGCGCTCACTCTTTCGATTTCTGATACTTACCAACTCCTGCGTAAATACCATACGGACACACTTTCCATGAAGTATTCTATATTATGTAGAATTCAAAATGGCCCCGTATCGCCGAAAAGGTCCATTATAAATAATAACAATTGAAACAAGGTGCGTTCATCACATCGGTGGTTTTCAGAACGGCCCGATGATGATGATGATGATGATGACGACGACGATGATGATGATGATGATGACGATTGCTCACAATTGCAGTTTTTCTGGCAAAATTGCAGACAGAAAGGGTACACCCAAAGTCGGAGCAACAAAAACTGTACCTGCATGGAATATGCATCCAGCATTGCTATTTGCAAATTTCTTTAACGATATGATCAACTATGCCTTTCACAGCGTTATTATCAGTTAGCCTAAGGAAATGATTTTTAACTGGTTTACTGGATAAAGCTGTCAACTCTTCGTCGTTCATTCTCTGGGTGATTCCGATCGCGAAAATTTCAATTCCTCTCGCCTTTATCTCGTCTGCTCGCTTCTTTATAAACTCGGGACCAATCCCACTGAATCCATCTGTGACAACCACAGTCACTTGCTTTGCGTCTGCAACAAATTCAGCAACAGGGAACTGAGATGCCATCAGATTAAAACCTTACGCATAGAGGGGCTTTCGTTTGGGTGTCGATAAGTAACTGCTTCTGCATTAATACGTCGCACGATTTGTTTAAAAAAAAAATACCTGGCGCCGCTTTCTCATCCAATCAGACTAAAACCAAAACAAACTGAGACTCGCTTGCTCACGTTTTCCCGCGCTTTTCGTCAACTACATTTATTTATTTCGAGTTTTGATTGGTTCATTGGATTGACTACGTCCTTTGTGATTGCTCAGAGTTATTGCCTTGGTTTCAGTTTTAGGCACTCAATTGAAAACCACTTTATTAGGTTAACTCATTTGAGTCCCAAAATTTGCTTTTTGAAACAAATTGTTAACAACACAAAAGCTTACCCAAGGCAGCAAACGCGAATAGGAGACCATCGTGAAAAATGGATGGTGCTTCAGACTTCAGAATTATTTCTCATCAGTGGGATTTTAGGGTGAAATTCAGAAAACTGGTACAATCATGCATAAGGCCTATTGTAGCAAATTCAAATCTTCTACTTTTCTATCGTCTACCTTGGAGACACTGACAACTGACCACTGAAGAGAAGGTTGAATTGTCGTTTAATAGGAGGCTTCTTGATATAAGTTTTTTTTGTAATTTTGTTCAATAAATTGCTTACCAGGGTTTCCAATTCTCGACCCAAACTTGGACGAAAACACGTCAAAATTCACTGCCTTAATAGTTTTTCCGGTACCAGTTGACGATCCCTCGTAGAACGTATTCCTCAAGATGTCCTCCAGCTTCCTTTCGTCTTCATCATCAGAAAATCGTGATTGTATGTTGATATGTTGTGAATATGACACGATGGACACTCGAGAGTTGTCTGGGGATATTGTAAACCTTTTCAAAAGTCTCTTGGCGAAGTCTTTGGCCAGGTTAAAGTTGTCTTCATCTATACTCGCAGAAGCGTCTAGAATGATAGCCAGGTCGATCTTTTTGCCGCATGTTTCTGTTTTCCCTGATAGAAAAAAAGAAAGACAATTGTATATTACCGTATTGCATGATATCATGAAATTGCCTTTCGCACGATCCTAAACTGTTGAGGCAACGCGAAGACTATGCTTCGCAGTTCTTTGTTCCATTGATTACCGATGTCACAGTTCAGCATACCGGTAACCAAGAAAAAACTTCAATAATTACCAACCCATCTCTTTGTGTCCAACACAGCGAGCTTGCCCTTTGTTATAATCAGGCCGCAACAAAGTTCTTGTGTTGAAGAGGCACTATAATAAGAGCCTGGACCTGATAGACAAATTTTTCATTGAAATAAACCATTGATTGAGGGGCGGTGTGCCCAAGCGGTTAGCGCGCTGGATTTGCAATCCAGAGGTTCCGAGTCCATATATCCTTCTCCCTACCAATGGATGGAATTGTGACTAATGGTCCCGAATTCAAAAAGGCCATTTCCGAGTTCGCTTTTGCCTCCGTCTCAAAACGCGTTTTCGTGCGAAACCATTTATATGTGAAAATATATTCTGCCTAGAGGTTCATTTTCGTGTAAAATCAAACTCTTTTTTCGTATGATCGAAAGGTTTTGCACGAGGACTCGTTTTGAAACAGAGGCACAAGGCAACTCGATAATTAGCTCTTATTAACCGAGCCGTAGGTCTGTATGGGAGAATCTTGACCGTGATCAAGATTCTCCCATACAGACCGACTTAGCTCGGTTAATAAGATGTTTATTATATGGCAAAGACGAAAACTTTAATTTGTTTAATGTAACTGGTTTGCTGGCATTTTGCTTGCAAACGGAGATGAGCTTAACCTAAACCTGCCGAAATTTGCTCGTCCTCTTTACTTTTTTTTTTTTTTTTTTTGTCATCAGGCATTTTGGCACTTACATAAACGAAAATGGTGAACATTTCTGTATTTTAGTTCCCTACTTTTTCAACGCAAAATGAAACCGGTCTAGATGCCAGTCTAGATGGGAAAATTTAGACCGCGGTCAATATCGCTTTCAGCCAATCAAATTCGTGAATTCGGCAGTTCCCAGTTCTTGTGAGACACAGCCATATTCCTACACGTCTTGTAAGTAGCTGATCAAGTGATCAGCCTCCAGCCAGCTGAGATTTTTAACAACCAAACCCCAATCCTCTTCAGTTCTATTTACAATATTTATTTCTCCATAAATAGTGTCCCCAATTAGCACAGTTCAGTTCATGTTTTGTTTCAAATTACCAAGTGCACATAAAGTGCCGTGAATTTAAAAAAAAGTACTGTTGCAAATAGGGTTAGGGTACAGGTACAAGTAGTCGGATTTTAAAATCCTGACTTTTTAACTAATTTATTCATTGTACAATCACAGCATAAATCCACCAGTCTCGCGTAACCATGGCGACATGGTTATACCAGTTGTTACACGAGACAAAAATGCACCGTGCATTTTAAGCGAACCTCGAGGTGTTTTGAATTGTGATGAAAATTATCTTCTCAGTCAATGGATACTAGACTTAAGAATCAACTTTAGGTAATTGTGTAGGCTTATAAATAAATATAAAATATTTTGATGCGGTCCTAAGCATAAACATAAACATTACATAAGCAATTTCATTGACAGGATCATATTTTTCACGTAACACACTGTGATTATTTTGTTTGGTTGCTAGACGATGGACACAATGGTTAGAATCCATTATGATTACGATCACCAATGTAAAATAACCCACTTTGACAGTTTCTTTGTTGTTGTTTAGTGTTCGGCTTGATTTGAAACCTGTTGTATTGTAAAATGGCTCCGTGAAATTTGCACATTGGCTAACATTTGAAGTTTAATCGTATTCACACAGGAGGAAGTTACTATAGATATTGTCCGCGCTTACTCAATTTTTATGACATCATCTGAAAACTATCTAGAAACAATTCGGTACGACATACATTCATCATACATTCGGTACGATGTTTCCATGGGAACGGTATTTTGACAGACAAGTTTTCAATAGTTTGGATTTTAAAAAGTTGAATTAAAGGGATAATAGCAGCGCAATTTTGCTAAAATTTTGCCCGAACAGTACAATGATAAAATTCGGGCAAAGTCAAAAATGTTCCTTTAATACCAAGATGAAAGTTTTAAGTAAATGGTCAATTCCACCTACGAGATGCGCCTGCAGGGAATCATGGTATTTGTATTCATCATCTTGGACACAATACTTGTTTTTGATGAATACAACTACCATGATTCCCTGCAGGCCATGATTCCCTGCAGCCAATCATGCTAAGTCTCCTACCCATGTCGCGTCCTGCGATTACCCCAAGAAAATAAATTATTTGCCGTTTCGTGTTAAAGAGCATACTGAGCCAACAACAATGTTTAAAGTAGAAAACAAACAGCGGAATGAAACTGAGGTACCAGTGAACATTTAAAGACGCGGCAGCCAAGATATTCCCGTCTTCCAGAACTTACATTGTAAGTCGTACGCTCCACAGCATGTATTGGAATCGCGTGCATTTGTTGTTATGTTTAAGTTATGGTAAATCGTAACTGATGCGCGCTAGTTGTGAAAAACGCATTTTGGTAGAGCCTCGGTTAGAAGATTTAATCATTAGCGTATCGTCAGAACTTTTCTATGGGGAATACTCCGATTTTGATGTATTAAAATTCAACCTAAAACAGTAGACAACAGACCTCAGTACGAGGCTCTGGGGAATGACTACAGAGTTTGTGGGGTTTATTCCTTAAAGCCTCGTGCTGAGGTGTATTGTGTTAGGCTTAATTCTAATATATCAAAATTGCTCTATTACAATCAGAATTCCTTAA
>Ga0126339_10004664_pt1 | contig 10165 bp, 11 predicted proteins | sample OrbTmetagenome_2_FD_92532 | JGI IMG/M metagenome (GOLD analysis project Ga0126339, IMG submission 92532) | Coral microbial communities from Petempiche,Puerto Morelos, Mexico - Orbicella T R C metagenome | ecosystem: Host-associated > Invertebrates > Cnidaria > Coral | place: Petempiche,Puerto...
ATGCTGGTGACACCGCCACCACTGATGTTGATGCTGGTGACACCGCCACCACTGATGTTGATGCTGGTGACACCGCCACCACTGATGTTGATGTTGGCGTACCAGCTGTTGGTGGTTTGAATTTCACACCACAAAAGGGGAGGGTGTCTGATGATCAGAGCGATACTACCGAAGAGGGAGAATGATCCATCAGGTGATGGGTATTTCGGTGCCTCTCGTGGATCACGAGTACACAATGGTCAAGATTACTCGTGTGTACCGGGATCGATAATCTATTCACCTGCATGGGGTAAAGTCACAAAACTGGGCTACACATATGGTTCTGGTTATGGTGATGCCGACCCTACCACTGGTGAAGGTGAACCATACAGGTACGTTGAGATCACAGATCGCGAAGGTTTACGACATCGAGTGTTTTACGTTGACCCTGTTGTTGCGTTAAATGAGTCTGTTGGTACTAACGACATCATTGGTGAGGCGCAAGATATCACACTACGATACCCCGGTCGGGGGATGATCCCACATGTCCATTATGAAATCATGGTGAAGTCTGGTGGATATATCGACCCAACTAAACCCAGAGTTTAAACCCAACAAAGCCCAGTTGCGTGCACAAGACTTACTAACGTCAGCTGCACGTCACTGTGGTATGGGTGGTGGTGGTCGATCAGGCAAAACGTTCTGGTGGATTCGAGCGATGATCATTCGCTCTCTACTGGCACCCGGTTCACGTCACGTCATATTCAAGTATCGATTCAACTCCCTTGCTGCTGCTGTCATCGCTGATACATTCCCTAAAGTGATGCAGCTTTGTTTCCCTGAAGGGATGTACAATCCTGACAACTGGGTTAAGTCTCCTAACTATTACTATCAATTCGATAATGGGTCACAAATATGGTTTGGTGGTCTGGATGACAAAGAACGAACCGAAAAGATTCTAGGTCAGGAATTTGTGACGATGGGATTCAACGAGTGTTCACAGATACCATGGCAGTCAGTTGAACTTGCACGGTCTCGACTAGCACAGAAGGTGTGTATTGATGGTACAACGGATGAAATGAATCTGAAGTGTTACTACGACTTCAATCCACCATCAAAACGTCATTGGACATATCTTTACTTCATTGAGAAGAAACACCCAATCAGTCGTAAGCCTATCAGAGACCCATTTAGCATTGGTTATTGTCAAATGAATCCGGCTGACAATCTCGACAACATATCAAGTGCGTATCTTGATGAACTTGACAACATGTCTGATCGTGCACGTAAGCGATTCAAACTTGGTGAGTTCGCTGATGATGATGAGGGTATGTTGTGGACTGACGAAGTATTAGAGGTGCAACGCGAACTTGCGACTGCTGATAAACCTCTACCCAACTTCGTAAGGATTGTCATTGCTGTTGACCCGTCAGGGTGTAGTGGTGATGAAGACGAACGATCTGATGAAGTGGGCATCACAGTCATTGGTCTAGGTACTAACGGGCATGCCTATGTGATTGAAGACTTGTCGGGTAAGTGGGGACCAGAACAATGGGCGAGTATCGTCAACTCAGCGTTTGAACGTCACATGGCTGATGCTGTCATTGCAGAGCAGAATTTTGGTGGTGATATGGTTCGAGCAACCATGCAAGCCGAGAACTCAAATCTACCCGTAAAGCTTGTACATGCCAGTCGTGGTAAGGTTGTGAGGGCAGAGCCAATCAGTCACTTGTACAACAAGGGTATGGTGCATCATGTTGGCTATTTCCCTGAGTTAGAAGAACAAATGCTCGACTTTTCGGTGGCTGGATACCAAGGTATTAAGTCTCCAGATAGGGCAGATTCATTGATCTGGGGCTTGACTGAACTGTTTCCATCGATTAAACAGGAGACTCAGAGCGAAGATTTCATACCACCAGAGGTCAAAACACGACCTCGAAGCGCATCAAGATACGATAGGAGTTGAGACATGAAAGCGATAAAGCGTTTATTTGTGGGGGATTCGACGGCTGTTACACCACAGCCACAAGTCGCGCCAGAGGTGGAAAAAAAGGTTGCGCCAATCCCAGACGATGAACTCTCAGCTGCACGTCAAGCGAGGGATACTCAAAGACGTTTGGCTGGTCGTGGTCGATCAGGTACAGCACTCACAGGTGGTAGGAGTAACAACCTTGGCTAAGTTAGAACCAGATCAATTAGTTGGTATGTCTGACAAACAATTTCAGTATCAACGACCATGTTTGACACTTTGGCAAACGATTTCAGATCACTTCTATCCAGAGCGTGCAGACTTCACGACTACCCGGAATATCGGTAATGAGTTTGCTGATCACTTGATGGATTCGTACCCTGTGCTTTTACGGCGTGACTTAGGTGATTCATTAGGCTCAATGCTTCGTGATGGTCATTGGTTTGAGATGGATGTTGACTTCTCAACTAACCATTTATCAAAGGCGTGGCTTCAAGATCGCACCATTAAACTTCGAAAGTTAATGTATCGACGTGATGCAGGTTTCATTCGTTCAGCTAAAGAGTCAGACCATGACTTTGTGACTTTTGGTCAGTCAGTTAAGTCATGTCGCATGAACAAGAAGATGAATGGCTTGTTATTCAATACATGGCACCTTCGAGACTGTGCATGGTTCGAAGACGACAATGGTCAAGTGGGTGGCTTATTTCGTAAATGGAATCCACAGTACCATGTGCTACAACATGTATTTGGTACTGAGAAACTAGCACCACAGATGGTGCAGAAATTCAAGAAGTCGCCGTTTGCTGAAGCGGCTGTGCAACACACCTGTCTACCGACTGAACTGTATGAGCCTGAAGCGGCAGACAGATACCCATACGTATCAATTTATTTTGACCCAACGAACAAGCACATCATCGAAGAAGTTGGTGTCAATCATCGTCAGTACGTTGTACCCCGGTTTCAAACAATTAGTGGTGGTGCGTATGCGTATTCACCTGCAACAGCTGTGGGTCTACCTGACGCACGCTGTTTACAAGCCATGACACATACACTTATGGAAGCTGCTGAACGTTATGCGCGTCCACCAATCGTAGCGACTCATGAGGTGTTGAAGGGCGGTGTAGATTTATCGTCGGATGGCGTGACTTGGGTTGACAAGGAATATGATGAGCGACTTGGGCAAAGTATTCGCACATTGAATCAAGATCGTGGTGGTTGGCCAGTAGGTGATGCTGAACGTGAGCGCATCAATGAAACTCTCAAGTCCGTATTCTATGCTAACAAGTTAACTCTACCTGACCCAACAAGTGGTGATATGACTGCATACGAGGTGCAGGAGCGTATGAAGGAATTCAGACGGCAGAATCTACCACTGTTCTCACCTATTGAAGCTGAAGACAACGGGCAGATTTGTGAGTTAGCGTTTGAGATTGCAATGGATCATAACTTGCTTGGGTCACCGTATGATGTACCCCCACAACTCAGGGGACAAGAGGTTGAGTTTAAGTTTGATTCACCACTCACACCAGATGAAAGTGAAGAGGCTGTGAGGCGTTTCAATCAATCGGCAGACATGTTGGCTAGAGCTATCGAGCTTGATCCTAATGTTGGTGCTGATGTTGACCTACGAACTGCGCTACGAGATGCCATCACAGGTACAGGTGCTCCATCACGGTGGTTGACTGATCCTGAAGCTGCAAACGACATCATCATGGCGCAACAAATCCAACAACAGATCATGGCGCAAGCTGAGGCCGGATAAGGACATCAAGTGACTGACAGTGATGACATAAAGCGACTTGAGCATAGGGTGGTAATTTTGGAGCAGCAGACCAAAGAACATGCGCAGGAGATGGGTGATTGGATCAAGAGTGGTATCGCCCATCGTACTGAGGTTGATCTCAAGTTGGGAATGATCCAAGAAGACATGAATGAACTTCACGACATGCCTGTCGCTGTCGCTGAAATTAAAGCCACGTTAGACCAAATAGCACAGTCTGCGTCTATGGTGTCGTTTTGGGCTGGCCCTAATGTACGGTGGGTGATGATTGCTCTCATCATATTGGGCGTACTTATAGCCGGGGTAAATAATGCCAGAGAGATTGCTGAACTGATTGACAAGGTGAAGGAATGAACGACGAAACTAAGAATACATTGTTGGCTTACTTTCTTGGTCTATCCATGGGTCAGATGTATGCGTACTTTGGTGTGTTCATAATGTTTCTAACATTCTTTGGTGAGGGGTTAGTTCACAAATATCTTGGTATCGCACCAGATCAAGTAGATAGGGCGTTTTGGTCTGGTGTTGTTTTATGGATCGTTGGTACAGCAATGTATATTTGGCGTACAATGATTGAGTCCAAAGAGCGTAGAACTGGAGAAAGGGTAACAACACCCACATCAATTCTATCGTTAGAGTTAGCTAGGACACTGCCACCTGAAGGCATGACACTTCAGGAAATATCAGATGTACTACCATCACACCCACATGATGAAGCGAAGTCTGAAGACGTATTACTAAAAACACTTAAGCGTGCACGCATTCGTGAGGCTGCAAAAGATGGTCAAGAGTGCTATTTCAACAACGGTCACTATTACAGTAGGAGTGATCAGACAATTTTGGGGTAACTCGTGGCGGAAATACCAGAAGCATTCAAACTCACACCCTTAACTCGTGATGAGATTTATGCGATTAAGGCGATGAAAAGTGGTGAAGCGACAGCAGAACAACAACAACTTGTACTGCGTGTTATCATCAACAAATATTCAAGATCACATGATCTCTGTTATGTACCGAATGATAGTGATCAAACATCATTCTTGAATGGTCGAGCGTTTGTAGGACAACAGATGCTCAAAATATTAAATGTACCAATAGGTAGGTTAATCGTGGGAGAAGACGACAATGTATCGTAATTTTTTAAGAACTGTTTACATGAATCAGGCAGGTGATGACGGTGGTGCTGGTGGTGCTGGTGATCCAAATGCTGGTGATCCAAATGCTGGTGATCCAAATGCTGGTGATCCAAATGCTGGTGATCCAAATGCTGGTGATCCAAATGCTGGTGGCGGTGAGCAAGGTAAATTCATTGACTCAGTACCTGATGACTGGCGTGAGCAGTTGGCAGATGGTGATGAGTCAAAGTTAAATCAGTTGAAGAGGTTGACTGACTTTAAGACTTTCGCTAACAATTATTTTGAGGCACAACAGAAGATTCGCAGTGGTGAAATCACGCCATTAAAACCACCAACAGCTGAATCGAGTGATGAAGAGGTTGCTGCGTACAGGGAACTTATGGGGGTACCTGAGAAAGCAGACGACTATGAATTAACACTCGATGAAGGCTTAGTTTTAAGTGATGATGATAACCTTGTTATGTCGTCAGTCTATGAAGCTGCACATTCAGCTAACATACCCCCTCAAGCTGTGAGTATCTTAGCCAATGCGATGCTTAAAGGTCGCGAAGTTGAGATGCAGAAAATGCAGGGCGAGCAGACACGACATCGTGAAGAAGCTACAACGGTCATGCGTGAAGCGTGGATGGGTGACTATGACACCAACATCAATTTGATTCGTAACACAATACTGGGTGCTTTACCTGAAGAAATGCAAGATGAATTTGAACATGCCATGATGCCCAATGGTCGCAAGATATTCAACTCACCAGAGGTAATGACTTTGTTTGCCGACATTGCTCGTAAAGTTAACCCGGCAGCTACTGTCGTGCCTTCTGGTAGTAACCCGGCTCAAACCATTGAGACTGAGATTGCAGCGCTTGAGGCTAGAATGGGTACACCTGAGTGGTACAAAGACACAGCTGCTCAGAAGCGATATCAGGACCTTATTGACGCTAAGGCCAGTATGCAGTAATGTTGCATCGTGGCCGATAAGTAGACCCCTTGAATTCTTGGTGGTGGCCCCGGTGAATCCGGCTAACCCACATCACGCTAAGGCTAGAGGCTAACTCGAAAATCTGGTTGGAATTTTAACCTTTAATTTTTGAGGATCATCGCAATGTCAGATACGGCATTTCAAACGATGTATCGCCAAGAGTTCATTGCTGGCTTCGAGAAGCGCCAGTCTCTAGCACGTCACACGTGTACTACTGAGACTGACATTCGAGGTCAAGTCGCAACATTTCTTGTTGCTGATTCTGGCGGTGCAGAAGCGGTTACTCGCGGTGTGAATGGTGACATTCCCACACGTCCTGATAACCTAAATCAGTACCAGTGTACACTCAAAGAGTGGCATGACGTACCAGAGCGTACCAACTTTAACATCTACGCTTCACAGGGTGACGGTCGTCGCATTATGCAAGAAACAAGCATGTCTGTTGTTAATCGTAAGGTTGACAAAGACATTCATGCTGAACTTGCTAACGCTACAGTTACGTGGGGTGCAGCTGCAACAGCAACTCTAACCAGAGTTACTATTGCTAAAACTAAGTTGGCTAACGCATTCGCTGACCAGGACGACGAAGTCTTTGCACTCATCACACCAGCTTTCTATGGTTACTTGATGGGTATGAATGAGTTCACGTCTGCCGATTACATTAAGTCATCCAAGTTCGAAGGTGTGTCGAAAGACAAGGCTTTCGCATGGTATGGTGTTAACTGGATTGTTGACGCTGCACTTGATGGTGTTGGTACAGGCAGCGCTTCATGCTACATGTACTCACGCAAGGCCATTGGTCATGCTTGTGACATGGAGTCCCTTGAAACCGAAGTTGGTTACGACAGAAAGAACGCCAAGTCATGGGCGCGTTGTAGCACAATGATGGGTTCTAAAATCTTGCAGAATAGCGGTATCGTTAAGATGCTGCATGACGATTCTGCGTTGTCATAATAGGAGGTGATTACTAATGGCATATGCAACTAGCAATCCCCCTGCGCTCATTTCGCAAATGGTCGGTAAGAATGGCGGTAGCGTTTGGCTGTATGATTCAGCCGATGCTGCTACTGTTGTTCGGGTTACCGGGTACATTAGCAATGGTCGTGAATTGGGCATGAAAGTCGGTGACATCGTGGATCAAATTGATTCAGCAGGTGGAACAGTCGCCCATCGTTATGTGGTTGTATCAGTTGGCACCGGGTCAGATCAATCCGTTGATCTGTCAGATGGTACACCTGTATCAGTCACTGACACTGACTAAACCACTTATGTGGTTCCCCACGTAAGACGCATCGCCAACATGGGGTGCGTCTTTTTTTTCAACTAAAATAAAGGACTAAAGTTATGTCAGAACAAGACAATGTCGTTCCATTGAGGGGGAGTGATTTAACACTCGGACCTCATGCGTTTCAGACGTTTACTGCAACTGTCCCGAGTGACATTACAGCAGAACAACTGGTATCGAATCAGTTGTGGAGCCACGTACTCAACAAGTTGCAAGTAACTGATGAGATTCGCATATTGGCGGATGATTTCTCATGGCGTGCTATGTTGATTGTTACATTCAACGACAAGAAGAACGTCAAGATGAGAATCATAGACCGTGTTGCATTGGATCATGTTGAATTATTTCAAGATGTACCCAGTGAATACGAGTTGAAACTCAAAGGACCTTTGAAGTGGTGTATCGTTAGACTATCTGATGGTGAACACATCAAAGAAGGTCTTGCTACCAAGCAGGAAGCAGCTAAAGAACTAGACGACTACATTGAGTCGTTAGGGGACTAAAATCATGGCAATAACTCAGTTATCACTATACAACCAAGCATTAGCGTTAGTTGGTGAACGAAAACTAACGTCACTAGGACCGGGTCGTGAGGCTGAGTTATTGCTTGACGTGCACTATGAAGAAGACCCAACAGGCATTGACACCTGTCTTGAGTTAGTGCAACCAGACTTTGCAATTCTCACAGCACAACTAGCATCACCAACAACACCATCGAATCACACACTTCAGTACAGGTATTCATTACCATCTAACTATTTGTCTATGGTCGGTGTGTTTAGTGATAGTGAACTTGCTGAGAAGACTGAACGATATGTAATCGAAGGCAGCAATCTAGACACTGATATTGCGACAAACACTTGGATCAGGTATGTGCGTGATGACACGGTCTTAACTGATTGGTCGCCGTCATTCGCTAATGTTGTAGTTGCTTATCTAGCCGTACAAATCGCACCGCGCTATGCACCACAGAAGATCGAGAAGTTAAATCAGATATTTGCGAGCCGTGTAGAAGTTGCGGTAAAAATTGAAGAACGTAAAAAATCAAATTTTAGACCAATAGCACGACAGTACACTCGCGATACTGTAGTCACTAAGGTTTACAACCAAGCCATTTCGATGATGGGTCTACAAAATCTCGTAGTCACTACATCACAAGAGACAAGACTTACCACTGCACTTGATGCAGTTATGGCAAATGGTGCTGTTGATTATTTGTTAGAGATCACTAAACCTAAGTTTGCTACTGCCACGGTACAACTAAATGGTGGTGCAGGTGGCGTTGATCATGATATGTCATTGGTTGCTACACTACCTAGCAACTATCTGTCATTAGTTGAGATTCACAGTTCGTCTGATATGGATCAACCTTTAACCCGGTATATGATTGAAGGTAACACTATAGCAACATCACGATCACCAAATTGGTTGCGCTATGTGGTTGACGATAAGACCACAGCTGATTGGACATCTCGCTTTAAACAATTGTTAGCAGCATATCTGGCTGAACAAGTTAAGACCCAGTTTGTTGAAGATCAAACGGTGATGGGTTGGTTAGGTGAAGAATACGACTCCAAGTTACTTCAGTTTAAGATGACAGAAGGTTTTGAAGAACCTGAAGGTCAGAGACCACTGGCCGACTTCTTCACACTCTCAGATGGTACTAGGAAAGTTTATAATGGTGCGTTGGCATTGTTGGGTCTACCACCATTAGCTAACACAGCCGAACGCAACCATGTACGCATTGCATTTGATACATTGATGGACAATGGTGCTGTGAATTTGATGCTTGAAGCATCGAAGCCTAAGTTCGCAATGAAGACTGTTGAGTTGGCAACTAGTTCACCGTCACCTGAACACAATTTGAATCAGGTGTTTACACTACCGTCTGACTTCGTGACAATTGTTGACTTGTATGCAGATGATGAATTGGATCAACCTATCACCCGGTACTTACTTGAAGGCACCACAATAGCAACTGAGGTCACACCAGTTTACCTTCGTTACATTGCTGAGAGTGATAACAGCATCAATTGGACAGCTGCATTTAAAAATCTAATGTCAGCTTACTTGGCTGATCAGGTGAAAGCTCGTTTTGCTAATACTGCGTCTAGCACCACCAACAGTCTTGATCTAGACACAGGTGCTAACACTACTACCGTGTCAATTTATAACAACATCAGAAATGAATATGAAAGTCGTCTGGCGTGGGTTATTGGAAATGAGAGTATTAAAGAGTTAGAACGTGCTCAACCAACGTCATTCACTTTGACCGATGATTATCGTCACATCTACAACAATGCGCTCAACTTAATTGGTAAACAGCATTTGATCAACAATTCAGATAACCCTGAGACAAGAGCAGCACTCGATGTGGTTATGAATGGTGGTGCTGTTAACTTCTTGTTAGAGTTGACAAAACCACAATTTGCTTTAAAGACTGATCAAATTTCAGGTGGTGGTTCTAGTACAGAGCATGACCTTGATAACGTGATTAATTTACCAAGCGATTACCTATGCTTATTGGAAGTTCATGCTGATCCACTACTGGATGAACCTGTTAGTCGTTACATCGTTGAAGGTTCTACGATAGCATCACAATACCCAACCCTTTACATTCGTTATGTGAGTGATACTCCAACGATTGACAAATGGACTCCAGCTTTTAAAAACTTGTTAGCAGCATATTTAGCGGATCAAATAAAGGCGCGGTTTGCATCTGATAGTGAAGTCGTTTTGGCTAATGTTGAGAAGACGTATGAAAAGCGACTTCAACATGTAATAGACAATGAGGGGTACAAAGAAAGTGACCGATCTCAGCGAAGCTCAGTAACTCTCACAGAGCCTTGGAGACAGGTGTATAACGATGCTTTATTGATCATTGGCAAACCCCATATAGTCTCGGTTGATGATGATTCAGAGCGTCGATCCATTTTGGACGCAGCCGTAGCCACGGGTACAGTAGCTACACTGTTAGAAGACATGTCGTGGGGTTTTGCTACTGTGTCTTCTAAACTTACGTATAACCCATCTCTTG
>Ga0126339_10004665_pt1 | contig 10164 bp, 2 predicted proteins | sample OrbTmetagenome_2_FD_92532 | JGI IMG/M metagenome (GOLD analysis project Ga0126339, IMG submission 92532) | Coral microbial communities from Petempiche,Puerto Morelos, Mexico - Orbicella T R C metagenome | ecosystem: Host-associated > Invertebrates > Cnidaria > Coral | place: Petempiche,Puerto...
GCCCGCGGTAATCATCAATCAATCAGTTTCAACCAGACTGTGATGAATTAATAGCTGTATTCCCTTATGACATGTCAAAATTACAGAGTGGCGAAGTGGTAAGGTTTCATTCTGGGGATGGTTTGCCTTTATAAAGGAAAATGAAAATGTTCAAGCAATAAACGTAAAAGTAATTATAAAAATAAAAATGAGACGGTATGGAAACTTGAAATATTTCTTCGCGGAAGAAAAGCACTTCTCAAGTGAAACTCTCGCAGGTAACTTTTGGCGAAGTTTCGGTTAAAAATCGATGACACAGCTATCGATGGATCGAATTATACAACCACCTTTGTTGCATACCAATCAACTACAACTAATTTTCGACGGAAAGCCCTTCAAAATTTTCACAAAACAGATTAACGGCTGCAATTACACAAAAGCAACGCTACACCAGAAGCAATGGCCGACGAAACAACTCGAAAACAATGACTCGCAATTACTAGTACCCAGTCTACCTGTCGAACTATTTATACTCCTGGAGGTCTGCCTCTAGCTTAGTGGTCTTGCATAAGACCACAAAAAACAGACGTGATAAATTTGGTTTTGACGGGTGTAACGAAATTACTAGGGAACTAGACGAAACGAAAGTTTGGGAACAAGTTAATATAGCAAAACATGTCAACTACACGGTATTTCACGCCACCAAAACAAGCGTGAAACTACTTGCCGTTTGCTCACAGGTTTGAACCACCTTCATAATTTTTACTTTTGACTCAGTCTTCCAAGAGGTTTAATTCAAGCATGTAAATTAGAACAAAGGAAGGATAGCGCTATCCCCCGCTATGACTGTCCAATGCAAGGCATACATGTAGTTTATTTCTCAACAGTTATTTTATCTGGTGGATAGCATTTTACAACCTCTGGACAACTGGCATGTGATAACACAAGGGGCCTTGGTATACATTAACGTTTTGTTGTCTAACTATTTCTCGCCGTCACGTTACTAAGCACATCGGAAAGGTTTGCGAAAAGGCCACTAAATGAGACCACTTATCTTTGTTTAATTACTGGAGAGTTTTATCTGACTGTAAACCAATAAGCAATGATCCGTGCCACTATTTTGCTCCTAATGAATGCTTCCATTACAGATTATAGTTCAATCAAAATACCAAATGAAAACTTTGAAGTACGTCAAAGTTTGATTCTTGTTTTGTTATGTATTTTTCTTCCGTACTCAATGGTACTCCAATTAATTTAAAAACATACTCGTTGTAGAACTATAATCTACATTTTCGAGCAAGAAAATAACCACCTGTTAAATGTTCGGGTGGCTTTGGTCTAACAGGAATAATGTTAAACGAATATGAGTGAATTCAAAGGATAATGTACATGGGTAAAGTCCAAAACCTGAACCGGCAAAAACTGGCAAATAGATCTTAAAATGACGTGATAATTTCCACTTGTTACTTCAGTTTTGCACTCTTCTTATTTTCCATTGAAAGAACCAAAGTTTGCGTTACACGTTTAAATAATATTATCCAAGAATGCCAGATTATTTGAATCTAGGCGGACTGTCTATTTTCTGTCTAAAAACCACTTCAAAGAATCAATCTAAGATAATAAAAGAGTGGTTAATCATTTTCATATTTCAAAAGTGACCGCGTGGGTGATTTCTCACTATGGGTGTTAAGTTCACACTCTTCTAAAGAACGTCAGGGCGTAAAATGAAAAATAGAAACATTTATGTGAAACTGCTAAGCTTTCAATACTTAAAATCGATATTGGATGAGAGAAAGACATTTAAAATGGTGCGGTTACACAATGGCCTAATTTTTTCGCTTGTTAGCTTTAAAAACTATGTTAAGTGGCAAACATCTTTCGATTTTCTTGTTTTCGTTTGAATCAAGGCGGACGGATATTGGCTGATGTAAGAGAAGTTTGTGTTGCTAAACAACACAGCACCTGTTAGGGTGGTGAACATAAAAAATTCACATGTTGTCACTGGACAGCCATAAACGGACGAATTGACTCAAGAAAGACAAATTTGAAAATGTTACGTGCCCATACAAGAATTCAACTTTTTGGCCTCCTGTGCAGGAAAACTCCATCCATTTATTACTGATTCGAACATAGCATTTTATTGCCCATCAATTAACGAATAATACGTCGATGCGAAACACTTAGTAAGAATGTCCAGTGAAGACAAGGAAGCCATAATTGATCATGAAAACACGGATGAAGATGAGCGGTGTTGCCCGAACGTTAATCGCAAACTCCTAATCCCAAAGGCCTTCTACTTCTTCTTCTTTTCCGCCTGGGGATCGTTGCTTCCGTATTTGGCTTTATATTTTAAACAGCTGATGCTTTCACCAAGCGAAGTAGGAATTCTCATGGGTTTAAAGCCGTTTGTGAACTTTCTTGTTATTCCGATATGGGGCGCCATAGTGGACAAGTGCCAGAAGAGCAAGGTAGTCATGGTTATTTCTATCATTGCCTTGATTACATCCACTTTCACCCTTAGCTTAGTCCCAGGACCCAAAGAAAACAAAGTAGTGGTCAAACGATTTTGTAATATGTCAACTCCAAAATACTCTAGCTTAATTGACATACACAGACCGGTGATTGACAGTCCGAACTATGAGTTTCCCGAACCAGGAATCGACAAGATGGTGGAGCTAGATAAGCATCAAGAATCTTACATGCCTTACTTTTACAAAGGCCCAAAGCCTTGGTCGCTAGAACTTTTCATTAATCTAGACGAAAAGACCACTGTCAGGATAGAGTTGGACACAACCCAGTGTTTTATGGCCTTATTTTTAATAACTTTCTTCGGTACTTTGATCTCCGCGCCGACGTTAGCTTTGGTGGACACAGCCACGCTACAACTTCTGGGTTCGGAGACCCACAAGTACGGCATGCAGAGACTCACGGGGTCGATCGGCTGGGGGGTCGGTGCTTTCGTTGTCGGTGCTTCCCTGAAAACAACTCATCAATGCGGCAAAGACAAAGACTACGAGATTGTCGACTACATTCCTTGCTTTTACACTTTCGCTGGATTAATGTTTCTGGGCTTGTTAACAGCCACGCAATTTAGATTTGAAGAGAAGACAAAGAAGTCACGTGGTGCAAGCCTCAGTGTAGGGCTGCAAGCCTTGAAAAGCCCAACATATCTCATGTTTCTATTCACCGCCTTGTACTTAGGATTTCTCATGGCATTCATAAAGACATTTCTGTTTTGGCATCTCAAAGACCTGGGCGGCAGCCAACTTCTTTTTAGTATCATTTCCGCCGTTAACTGTTTTGCCGAAGTCAGCATGTACTTTCTTTCGGCCAAGCTAATAAAACGAATCGGTCATGCAAGAGTGTTATATCTAGGGTTAATTTGTTATTCAATAAGACTGTTCTACTACTCAGCTATTCCCATTCCATGGATGGTTCTTGCCGTGGAGTTACTTCCTGGAATTACAACAGCGGCAGTATGGGCTGCTTGCCTATCTTACGTCAGCATAAACTCAGGCCCAGGCGCCGCAACAACAATGCAGTGCATTTTGCACGGAGTGCACTGGGGCCTCGGTTACGGTGCCGGCGAGGTGATCGGGGGCATTATGGTGCATCATTACGGTGCGCCAACAACATTTATTATTTTCGGTGTCTTGTGCCTAGTTATTTTAGGCGTGTACATTTTGATTAACTACTTCTGCAGGTCCAGAGACGGTAAAGAAGGTTGCAGCGCAGACTCTGAATACTCAGATATAAGTGACGATGAAGGAAAAAGATAATTTCTTAGGATAAATTAAAGGGAGCTGAAGGGAAAGCCTCTTCTGAAATGACAGCTTTAATTTTAACAATGCCTTCATTCCAAGACTAGAGTGAAAAATAGTCATTGGGCGTTTTCACAAACAGAGACACGATTGGTTCATTGTTTTAGCTACCTATAAGGAACTTTTCAAAACTTTGCTACCAAATATCATATGCATATTACCTGTTGTTAGAAGAAAACTGGATAAGCTTCTCTCCGATTTTCTGGGTTAATGAAGAAAAAAATATATACAATAGTTATTTCTTTTACAATGTAGCTGCCATTTCGAGAGGGGTTTTTCTTATGATAGCCGCTGGTGGCTGTTAGATTGCTTTTTCGTACTGGAAGAGTGTTTCCACTATGACTATAAACATTATATGTTTCCACACTGTGTCGATTGATGCTAGGCTTTTTGTAAAAACTTCTAATTTTTGTTCAAGAATCGTTCAGATGGCTTCACTTGAAATAGAAAAATATCATAATACTGAACGATTCTGAGTATGAAGTTTGAACATGGTTGTGCGAGCTCCTTTTGTTCTATTAAATCTAACTTCTGCATTGTTATGCGAGCTTTGATGTGTTCATTGTCCTAGACTTTAAATAGCTTGTTATCATGACAAAAATCTAGTGCATGTAAGGATCAGTAACAAGACAATGGTTCTTCAGGACATTCCCGGTATTCTTGACGTATACAAAAAACATATAGCAGGAAAACAAAATCTCCCTGTTATAAAGACTGGCTTACATGAGCGACACAATGGCGAGCACTAACACAGAGTGGTCTTCATGTACGATGTATACGCAGGTGCAGTGACTTTAATTTGGATCAACACTGTGATCGCGTCTATATCCTACGTGTGAACCACTACCCTTCACATGCCGCCGAAAAACATGACACGGGACTGCCTGCGCATGCCGTATCCTAATTTCCACGTGATGTGACAAAGTACTGCATGAGCGAAAAGAAGATATATTTCCTTTCCTTTGCATTGCTGGAGTTTGGTGTATGGTATTAATGTAAGTGGAGTTACCCCTAGTGTACAACCAAGATCGAAGGGCGTCGGAAAAATTACAGGAGCCACTTTTATTTCAAACTCAAGTTATAAAAGCGAATTTATCCCAAGGAGGGTTATGTAATGTATTTCATGTAAATACGTAGAATATCAAAATTAGGACTTTAATAAATTAAAGCGAGGAAAGCGAATGTTTTATTCTCACACAGATCACTCGGTTAAAGCCGAAAACGACATAAATATGTTCACCGAAAATTTGTAACTCTACGCCGCTTTGAATGTTTGAATCATGTCTTTCTTTTTGGTCTGCTATGAATATTGGAAGGGGCTTTTTTGTAGCCATAAAAAAGAAATGATTCGGTAGAAAGGTCAAGTCAAAGTAAAATGTTGTTAGTACTGAAAGGGGGCGACAATTCTTTAATTGTAGCTCTCCTGGGAACATCTAGCCATTGCCAGGTGACCGTAAATCACTAATAGGAGCGCGCGTTAGATTCGACTAAGCTCCACTTACATAAGCAAAATTAGTCATCAAATGAAATTTTTATGGAACATAAGAGCGATTTTCGCTTGCCAGAGAAGATTTCGTATGAGATGTTTAAATAAAAAAAGATTACGATAATGGGAAATTAACCTTAAATCCTGTACGTAATATGGTACATATCGACACATTCCCGGTATGCTCTGAGATCACGGTACAATTTAAAATCTAGCAAAACTCTCCCTTAAACGCCTTTTTTCCTTTAACACACCTCAGGCAATTTGTAAGAGCAATTAAGCAGTTTTATCAACTTCTGTTGCGTAACTGAAGCTTATTATAAATCGTTTGCTGTGGTAAGGACACCGCCACACCTTCTTGACTCATGGTTCAGTTGTTAAAATCATAAAGCTAAAAATGAACAGAGCGATTTAATCCCTGCAATTTCAAATCCTGAAAACTGAAAGAATAGTTGACTGAAAGAAATATCAGGCTGATTAACCTAAAGATGTATACCGCAAAAAAAAGAGGTTCTGTCCTCTCGTTGCTTTTACTGGCACCCGCATTAACCAGCAAACCACCCGCAAGCAGTCATCATTTATCTGATACGCACTTGAACTTGCACGTAGGTTTGATAACTTATTCATCGCGTTTGACAATAAACAGTTCATAATCCTTGTTCACAGCTAGACTAAATTACTCCGTTCTACATATCACAGTAATCTCAAGGTTCGCATCCTAAAAGAAAAGTATGACTGAAAAGGCTCCCGAGGAAACCAAGGAAATCAACGATGACACTCAACCCGACCAACAGAGCAAAGAAGGTTGTTGTGCTATCAACAAGGTTTATTTGGTATCCAAAGGGTTCTACTTTTTCTTCTTCTCTGCCCAAGGGTCGCTGTTGCCATATCTGGCTCTCTTCTTTAAACAACTCGAGTTGCCCGCTAGTCAAATCGGTGCCATTACGGGAATGAAGCCTTACATCGCTTTCTTCTTCATTCCATTTTGGGGGTGCGTTGCTGATCGATTCAAGAAAGGAAAGCTGTTGTTTGTTGTAGCTATGATTGCTGTTATTTTAGGGATGGTCGCCTATGCTCTCGTTCCAATCAATATTTGCGAGACTGAATCGACTGCAAGTGTCAGTCGCCGAGCCATACCAAGGGGATTTGATGGTAGCTCATATTCCAAACACGTCAGAAGCGCCATACAACATGCGTCATTTCCGTTCCATCGAGCCGACGAAAGACCAACACGGAACATGAAAACAACGCCAGAAGACGACGCTCAATTACATAAAAAGTCAAAACTGAAAAGAGGGAAACTAATAAATGAGTGGAGACACTCCCATATATCTAAATTGATTAGAAAAGTTTCCTCGATGGAAGAAACAATGAAGTTGGATGGTTTCAACAAGAATTTGAAACTGGTAAGATTTAACGTGAAAACCGGCCGAAGAGCTCGACAAGGCTCAAACAACACGACGTCCTTGGACGGCGTTTCGGAAATGGCAGATGAATCTCTCGAAGAAACTCCATGGTCTCAATCAGATATGATCGCCCTACAGGGTCAGAAATCTAAAAAGACCCCTTCAAGAAAAAACACTTTTATCTTTCTTTACTTGCTTCTTGCAACAATCTTCACAACCATACTGTCGTGTCCAAGTCTTACACTCGCAGACACTGCTACTGTAAACCTGCTGAAGCAGAATGATGAGACGCATAAGTATGGTAAGCAGCGAATGTGGGGATCTGTTGGCTACGGATCTATGGCGTTTCTTGTCGGCTCTGCCGTCAGCCGCACCCACCTTTGTCCTCCCGGAAGCGCCAGGCGGAAGGACGTGAACTACTATCCATGCTTCGCAATGTATGTGGTTTATAACATCATTGCTTTAGTTATAGGATCCAGATTTGAGTTTAACAATAATGGTAAAACGGACACGCAAGAAACCAACGATGACGGTCATCAAAGTAAAGAAGAAGCTGAAAGCAGAACCAAAGGTATAATCGCTGGACTAATCCTCCTCACACGACCAAGACATGCCATGTTTTTAGTAACCGCGTTCTATGTCGGCATCACAATGGGTTTTATCCGGGTGTTTCTCTTTTGGCACTTGAAAGACTTAGGTGGCACTCAGATTCTTTTCAGCATCATGACAGCAATTAACTGTGTTGCTGAAGTGACGCTGTATTTCCTTTCTACCAAATTGATTTCCTATCTCGGCACCATAAGAGTGCTCTACCTTGGCTTGACATGTTACTCCATACGATTATTCTACTATGCATCTGTCTCCAACCCTTGGACTGTTCTCCCTGTGGAACTGTTGTCTGGTATCACTACAGCTGCTGTTTGGGCCGCCATGATGTCTTACGTGGGAACTCATTCTGTTAAGGGTGCTTCTGTAACACTGCAAGGTGAGTATTGTTCAATGTTCTCATAAGATGGCTATTTCCTGAACAATACAAATTAAGTGCAAAGCCTGTTGAGTATGACCAATAGTTATTTTTTCATTCTTCATTATCATTCGCACTTCTCAAGGGTGTGGGTACTTCTGGGTTTTCTTAGACTTTATTTACATACTCCTTCACATCTCTTAAGAACCATTTTTGTACGCTTCCTTTCATTTAAAAGACAAGCCTAGAGAGTTGTGGCTCGAACCCGTGAAGACTGGAATTTGACGCTAAAAACCGGTTGCTCCCCTTTTCTTTGGCAACGAATAAAACGATGGTTTTAATAGCTGAGGACAATAACAACTTTTAATTTACTTATGGATCTTCCCTAGGTATTTTACATGGCGTCCACTGGGGTCTTGGTCACGGATCAGGGGAGCTCATTGGTGGTTTTCTGATAAGTACCTTTGGTGCTCCCACCACATTTTCCATATTTGGAGCAATTTGCCTCGTGCTGATGGGCACTTATATTCTAGTAAACATCCTAACAAATGGCTCTGATGAAAAAGAAGGTTCAGCAGAGCAAAATGGATAACATTGGAACTAAGGGGACATGAATGAATAGGGTTCAAATGATAATGATTAATAACAAGCATGTGTTTTATAACCCAAAATAAAACAAGCGCAAATAAGCAGAGACATCGTTTAAAAAATAGCGGCCACAAATAAGAATTGAGTAGAATATTTCAGTTATTACAGAAACTGATTGCAATACTTTGAGTTTGTGATCACTGTAATTTGTGTTTCTCATCCCACGCTGATTCTGACTGTTAAATCAAACAATTTCAAGACCGGCTACGTTAAAGACTTTTCGATAAGCGAAACTGAAAAACGTTTCCTCTCTCGAGGTACTCTAGTGATTCACTGATAAGACTTGGGAATTGCTTAACAAGTGAAAACCAAAGGGATCATGGGCTCAGCTCAACAATTAATGATTGCCTTCACGAAAGCCTTGCTAGGTCACTTTAGCTGAAGAGAAGACGGCTGAGCTATTGGAATGAAGGAAGGGAAAATCTCCAGAAGAGCATTTACAAATGGTGACTCTGTACAGCGTCTGTGGTATTCTGTTGATTACAAACGATATAAATAGAAACTAAACGTCAAACAAGTTGGCCAGTTGTCAGGTTAAGTCTTTCAAGAAGGTTACATTTCACCGGTGATTTACTGTTTAATGGCAAAGTTTTGATAACTCTTGCTAAAAGAAAAAGTAAAGCTTCTTTGCTCTGCAGAAGCAGCTTACCTCCATTCTAAAATCCATGGCATTAAAACTCAGGATCACATTTATTTCACACACAACAGCAGTCACTGAACTGATGCAAGCAATAAAAGCAAAGGATATGCAGCTGAACAAAGGTTCTTGGGAAAAAAGGAAGTACGCTTACTGGTATGCACTTTAGTTAACCAGTCAATCTCAATATTACACAGAACATGGCCACTGCAAAACACTTGCAGAACTGCCAGTGGACAGTAAATGTTGATTCATCCTTTTCTATGTCAACTCACTTTTACTTTTTAAGTTGTAATAACTTGTTATCAAAAGTAATAAGATGGCATGTTTAAAGGTTTCTTTCAAAAACTGCCTGCTGATTTTGTATAACACACTGCAAATGGTCGGTTTGAATAATTTGAAAGTATACATAAATGAAAAAGAAATCAAATTGTTTTGTTAGGTTAATACATATATGCTAGTCATGGAATGTTCTTGAGTTGTATACCGTGAAATATTTCATGCATAGCATGACGTTTTCGCATACACATGAGCCTTCAAGCAAGTATCTGCACAATTGATAAGAAATCAAATCATAGGTGGGATATTCATAGTGTTCCACAACAAAGCATTGCATTATAACCACATGTATCTATAACAGTGAAAGCTTTATGTCTTTATGAAGCAGACCAGCAACTCACAAGTTCAACAATGTGAATTACTGAATGTTAAGCTACCAACATTAAGGTATCCTGTCATTTGCTGAGACTCGTTTCTATGGTTTTTTGCCTTTTGCAATCTACTGGTGTTCTTGAGCCTGATATCCAGCGGTGTTAGAACAGGCAACTCTACAACAAGTTCTGATTGGAAGTCCAAAAATACTAGACTGCTGGAATTGCGGGCGCCTAGGTAGGGTAGGTAAGTGACAAACAAGAAGCTCAATCAAGTTCCTGATGTTTTACTTCCAGCCACTATCACTGCATCTTCAAACGAGGTTTTTCAAGAGTCCCTCCTAATGTCAAATTTACGCAGTAAGGAAGACTCGAAGAACGAGATTGTGCTGTTCTCTTCAAGGTTCTCAAGGAAATAATGAGGAAAACGTATACACCGTGGCGGCCGATACTTTTTCAAAAAGACCGTAAATTTATAAAGCTGAAAGGCCCATAACTTTATACAAATTTAACTGAGTTACGGGGGAGAGACAGTTGTCTAGTCATCTTACCAATGCACCATTAAAACAACAA
>Ga0126339_10004666_pt1 | contig 10164 bp, 4 predicted proteins | sample OrbTmetagenome_2_FD_92532 | JGI IMG/M metagenome (GOLD analysis project Ga0126339, IMG submission 92532) | Coral microbial communities from Petempiche,Puerto Morelos, Mexico - Orbicella T R C metagenome | ecosystem: Host-associated > Invertebrates > Cnidaria > Coral | place: Petempiche,Puerto...
CTTTTCCGTTGGCTCAGAGCATAAAACTACATATAAGCGCCCTGGTTCTTAGTCCCTGCCTTATTCCCTGCCATCGCTGTGAAAAATACGCAAGAGAATCTCTCAACTCTCACCATTTGATCACGCAACGTGACAACATCCACGCGGGAGCCCCGACATGTGCGTGGATCCGCGCGGATATATGACGTCAGGATGGCGCAATTTGTTCTAAAAATAGAAAAATTGTCCCATATCCTGATTATGGCTCCTGCCAATATTAAACAACCATATTGACTTTGGCACGCATGCAGGCGACTGCAAACGCTTTATGCACTGGTCAGCGGATTCTCTAAGAAGTAAACAAGAATCGAAGGACTGGAGGAAGCAGTGAGCCAAAGAGTGAAGTTCAATGTCTTACCTATACTCAGAAAATGACATTTTCTGAGTAAGAATAAAACGATAAAAGATTTTAAGGGCATGAAGCTGGAATACTTCGTTAGGTTCAACCGAATTTCATCAACAGAATAAATTTTGAATATTAAGGAAGGGACTAGGATTAATTTCCCAGGGAATTCGATGTTGGCATCCAAAATATTGAAACCAAAAGTAATAGTCGAGAAGACCATCGGGAGACAAAAAGGCGTGGTCATATGCTCTGTAAACGGCATAAATTAACTGAATTTCTACAAAGGTCCTTCAAGCTTAAAAATGCGCAGAGATAAGCGAAGTGGAATTTCAGTTTTCATTCAGTATAAGACTGGTTCTGCTAAAAGTTTTTGCTCCGGCTACTGAAGTAAGCACGCCATTATCTTGAGACGAATTATAAAATATTTCGCCCGTTTATTTTGGTCGAGTTGCAGCTTCAGAGGACGACATTCACTGCATTGAAGTTAAGAGGAATGATCGAGATTAGCAGTGATGAGGTAAAGAAGATTAAGGAACGTAAAAGACCTGAATGTATTCTGGTATTTGTTTCTCTCTTTTTAAATTTACGGCTGAGATATTAAATTGATTAGGATAAACTATTTGAATAAAAAAGTTAGGACATTTCTTCCATGTCACCGTTGTCTTTGTAATTTGTACTAATAGATACAAATCATGACATTTTTTCAAACGGAAGTTGAGTTTTACACCCACGTGTATTCCACACCTCCTCTGTAATGACAATTCAGTCAAGTTTTTAATGAACACTGATATAACGATCGAATGAAGTAGACTTTCACGCCAGCACTTTCTACAGTGACAACGCATTCTGTCTAATTGTTCCTGAGAATGCGTCTTTATCCGAGATCTGCGTGTTAATGGTTATAATTATCGATAACCTTCCAAATAATACCCTTTGAACCTTTTAGCGCAGCAGATAACTTATTTTACTCTCTCCTCAAGGGAGCGATGTGGCTGAATTCGGCACCGGTTGTATTTGTTGTTAAGCTGGCTCTGTTTTGCTGTTTTAAAAAGAATTGAAACCATAATTATTTTAAAAGTGTAAAAAATTTTAAAGAGAAGAGAAATGTGCACAGGAGCAACTTTCCTGTAAGCTTCTAGTGAAAACGAAAGGTGTGAAAGAGAACAAAATACAGATATTGCACCCAAAGTTCAAAGAAAGCCCCCCAAAAAACTCGGATTGAATACTAATAGTATAATAGCAGACCCATGGTCATTTCATTCCATATACTTCCTTTAAAGCTGGCATCTTTTTTTATACCGGCTGGCATAGAGTAACTTTTTTGGAATGATGTTTAGGTTTTGAAATTGTGACCGAGATAGACGAGTTTCTTTTTAAAAGTTGTGAACAATGCAAGATGTTTTAATTAATTAGAAGACGCCGTTTACAGGGCTTTAATTATAGTAGATGAAAAGGACTACGTTCCTTCTAATTCATCTCAGACTCTTTCAAACTCGAACTAAATTCAAGCCAAAGTATTCTTCAAATGAAATTGAACTTTGCTTCCATTGATGTGGTTTCCACTTTATCATGACAACGTGAAACGTTCGGCAGAGTTTTCAAGGAATCTTTCTCACGGAACAGCTGAATCACGCTAAAATTAGGTGGAAGACATATTCAGTCGAATTACCTTAACTGAAACCCTTAGGTCCGTTTATTTGACTTCCTGTCTGCAACTCAGTGACGTTTAATTTATCTCTCTTGGAAGTTGCTAACGAATCTTGATAAAAGAAAAACCTCATTTTTAGGAGCAGCTGTTCTACAAAGGTAGTGTGTATGCCATCCTGACTTGTAGGCAAGTACGGTGGCAAATAATTTTCTTGATAAATGCAATTTTGACCAATTTACGAATAGAAAAATGAAAATACTAGGCAAAGGATTGCATTCGCCAGATTTGAGGGGTGTACCCGCGTCTGTCTAATCGTCAATTTTCCACACATTTGTCTATCATTTTCTTTCCGCGAATTTGTAAAGCCGCGAAAAATTTTGTAGACAAATGTGTGGAAAATATAAAAACGCGACTGCACGCCTTATAGCACAACTACATCCCTTGTATTTTAATTTTGTATTCATAAATTTTAAAGTTAAATATTCAATTTTCATGAAAATTATTTGCCATCGGATTCCTGTTCAAATACTGTTATTTTTGACGCGTGTTGCCTACCCGTCAAGAATCAAGGTGGCTCCGTTTTCAAGTCTATTCGACGAGGCAAAAAACAGGTGACAATTCGCTGTCTTTTGAGTTTTCGTTACTAAGGCAGAGCTATTCACATGGAAATAATACTACATAGAGTAGCACCTTTAAGCTATAGAAATTTTCTAAAGGCAGCGGGAAACCAACCGTGAAACGAGAATTTTTCCCTCTCTGTCTTTGTCTCAGCGAGGTCGGCTCCAAAATCCGTACACTAATTTTGCAAAACAAAAATAAATTGTTTGGAATCGACTGTGTTCGAGTTGCTCCTTGCAATTTCGTCTATCGTCACTGAAAAGATATAACAACAATAAAACAAAACCTTGATGTACATTTTCAAAGTTTTTCTTCTGAATTTCCCGGACGAGGCGTCGCTATCTCGATATCCTGATACTCGGCGCATTAGTTCGTTTTTAGGTTGTTTAGTGCCTGTCATTTTAACACAATGGAACTTATAAAACACTTAAAGAGCCCTTGAGATAGGTCTCTAGAAAGAAAGATACGAAAGGAAAAGGAGACACCGTGGTGCGATATATTTGTTACACGCGCGACAGCAAGTTACAAAAGACGTAAAAACAGAATAAACACTTTCGTTAACAAGGCAAAAAGCTTTAACAATCTTTTTTCGGTAACAACCTAATTACTCGTTATTTAATCTTCTTGGCGCCTGTGTAAATTTATTCAAAGTTTAACAACCCCATAATCTCTCCTTTTAGGCTGATCTTAGAAAATCCACTGAAGTTGACAAAAACAAAGCCAGTCCTTATTAACTTCCCGCTTAATACACGAGCAACAGCTGTTCTGTCAGGACCACCGAAAGAGAAATTATTTGGCTCAAACAAAAAAGCTATTTTTTTGCAGTTGTTAAAATCGTGCATCCAAACGATTATCATCATTTTTAAACTGATTATCACCAAACAGAACCCTAAAAGAAACGATGTCGCAGGCGAACGTAGATTTGTTGTTCCTGTTTCTCGGACTAATTAAAACACTTAATTATGTTCTATGGGAAGGGAAATCCGCGTCTTTGTATCAAGCTGAATACAAACCAAAAATTCGCTGCACCTGCCAAAACTTTTCAACTGCTACAAAGAAAATTGAATTCAACTTATAAAAATAAACTGTCTCAAGAGCTATCTTCCGAAAGGAGTTGTTGCGTTGCTTCCTTCCTTCCTCTCTTGTGTCCTACAAGTCCATATCAGGAAAGAAGCCATTCACATCCTTCTTACCTACAATGAGCAAATTATCAAAAAAGTCTTATCTATTTCGTGTTTCCTTTTCCCTTCACAGCAAATCTAGAGGACTGAGTTTTAAAGTTTAATTAAGTAAAGTTCTAATAAGCGAACGCTATTAGCTCCTTCATGAATGTACGTCAAAAAAAAAAAAAATCTATTAGTGAGAAATAATTAGAACCACTTTATTAATGGTTGCGCTAAATGATGCGGGTGGACACAGAGATAAGGCGAGATTTCCCGAGCTAAATTGCGTGATTTTGCCAGCATGCAAAACTTGACTAAACTAGTTAATCAAATAAAGCAGAAATATTCAAATTCCTTCAAAACTGCAAGATTTTTCTCGGTTAAAAACTGAACAAACATTTGCCTTGTAATGTAATCAGTTTTACGTCTTTGATTCTAACGCAAATTTGGAGTTGATTGAAAAGAATAACACATTAAACCTCAAAAAATTCTAAAAGCAAACAAAATTTAACGTCTGCACGCGTTAAGCACACAAAAAAACTTCATTGCCTTACAAGAAGTTACCACCCAACAAGCTTTTTAATGCACGTGGTTCTAACGAGTAGGACAAATTTGCTGTATAGAAAAATAAGATATGTCATTGTTCTTTGTTATCTTATTAAGCGTTGAAAATCTTAACCTCAATCATTTGCGGGTTTTCTAAAATTGCAAAGACTAAGAGCTGAATTCAAGATTAGCTATATTTGTTTTTTCAAAGGAAAGCCGATTACGGGTTGGTTCCATCAAAACTGGCACTATTCGTGGGCAATAGGAAACGTGGCACAATCAGGGAACAGGTGAAAAACAGGTAAACAGTTTGGTGTTTTCCGGAATGCTTTAGGTATAAAAGAAGACATTTTAGACCTCTAACTGTTAGTTACGTCCTCGAAACCCTATCGAGAGAACGCGTCGCGTCGATTTGGTTGGACTTTCATCGTTAAAAGGACAAAAGTTTCAGAGAGGCTAGAACCTTTTACGCCGACACGATGGCAGTGTTCGTCTTCAGAGTTCTTCTGTTATTTCTACTCAGTTGTCAAATTAACGAGGCACGACTGGTAGAAAAAGCGGAAATTGGTATCCAAAGAGATTCCCTGACGCGATCCACCGGTGTTTTGGAGGAACTCTCTCGCAAACTGCGCCACTCTGATGGAAGGTCAAAGACGATTCAACCGGATAGGAAGTGTAAAGACGGTGAAGCGTGTGACGGTGAGACGGATGTAAGCATAGATAATCTGAAGCCATGCGCTAGAAGCATGAATTGTGAATACAAAATTAACACTAAAATTTTAAGACAGGGAAGGAAAGCTAAGAACGAAAGACTTATTACGAACGTTGCACGAGAGACGCAGTTGGCTGGTTTTAAACGCACTCTTGAGGTTTTGGCTCGAACGTCTCTCTGTCCTGCTGGGGATCCCACATGTGAGAGAAAAAGAGCTGAGATGACAACCAGAAAATTCCCTTATCAGTGTCCGTCTGGTCTTCGTTGTGTGAAGAAACGTAATGATCCGAAGAGAGCGAATATAGTCTGTCAGCCAGGTTTTAATTGCGGAAACAGTGAACGCAAAAACGACGACTTATCTACCAAGTTGCCCCAAGAAAATGAATTAGATGAAGGCAACGAAAACTGTCCGATTGGACTATGGTGCTCCCCGAAACGAGAACTTGGTTTTGAAAGTTCCGACACTTTAGAAGATTGCCCTCCTGGTTTGTGGTGTAAGCGAAATAGAATCCAGACGCGCCCACGCTCCTTTACAAAACGAGAAAACAAGGAAAGAGAAGAATATCAATGCCCTACTGGTTTATGGTGTAGCATGAAAAGGGAAGAAGGATACGAGAATTCTGAAACCGTAAACCAATGTCCAACGGGTCAGTGGTGTAAAAGAAAAGCGAAACGTGAAGACGACCATATCGCACTTCAAGAAACAGATATCTCTAAATTTGAAGAATGTCCAACTGGTTTGTGGTGCACCTCCAAGAGAGAAGCGGGATATGAGAACTCAGAAACATTAGAACAATGTCCACCAGGATTATGGTGTAAGAAAAATACCATTGTTAGCGATGGCGAGGACATGGAACTGAAAGACGTCGCAGACAACTGTCCAAACGGTTTACGATGTTCTACTAAAAGACAAGAAGGTTATGAGAATACAGAGACCTTAGGGCAATGTCCTCCTGGCTTATGGTGCAAGCGAAGTGTGCCGAGAGATGCCGATATCTTCGTAGAACAGAGGAAGGCCAAAAGACTAAACTGTCCCACCGGTCTTTGGTGCGCTTTAAAAAGAGAAGTAGAGGCCAATGTTAGGGTGTCAGACGTTTGCCCTCCAGGTTTGTGGTGCAAAAGAAATGAAGCTAACAATGAAGAAGCCTTAATTCAGAGAGGAAATTTGTGAACAGAAGTCTCATGGTGTTCACTAAAGCATAAATTAGGTATCATGAATAAAAATTATCTCGTCAAAAGGTAATTTTTACAGGAACTTGTCCCCGAACGGTCCATGTGAAACAAAGCTAGATTGCCAGCTGCAAACTAATCAAACTAATCGTAAAAAATACTGAAGCACGCGAAAAAAAAAAAAAAAATGCTCAAACTATAAATCTGTAACAAAAGAATACCTGTGATTTCTGTTCAGCGTATTATAATATTAGTGACAAGTAAAACCATTTAATATTACAAATGACATACGTTGAAGGAATTGTGGTTATAGTATCTTTTATTTTAACGACAAAAGACCCCATTAAGTTAAAATATAATCAAAATATTCATAGCGAACTATTTTAATCAACATATTTATTTCTCGAGAACAACAGGCTTCCTTGAAGAAGTTGTTTTGTCTGCAACAAACTAAGTCGATGAACCTTGGTGTATTCTATTGCTGTATTGAGCTAATTAAAAACGTTTCGAAGGAAACGAAAAATTAATCTGAATAAAAGGAACTATACAATGGTTCTAAAATTAACTAATTGTTTCGATTGCCTCTTAATCTTTTGCCCTGAAGTGGAAATGAAATCTTTTATTTCGACGTCTTATTTCCTCGGTACGTATTTGAAGGTTGACCTGCTGTGAATTTTAATTCTCTTTTTCCTTTTTAAAACCTCGTCTTGCTAGTAACTTTAACGACATATTTCCATATTATTTAAGCACGAATCGATAATGTATTGAAACGTTCCGCACTGAAATAACAATGACGAAAATCGTATCAAGATTTTTAAAATCGAAATGAACTCTATCATTGTTTTACGGGTTATTTGAGGGTTATTTATGAAGTCTTATCTGGCAAAACTAGCCTGTGTTTGATGCGCTCAAAATCTACAATGAAGATGAAATCTTTACAAATATTGATTCGACGCTTACGTAACGAGCTGTTAAATCGAAGAAGTTTCTTTTAATATCACGTTTTAAAATTATTTTCATTATAAATCTAACCAATTAAAGTGTAAGATTTTGATGCAGGAAGTGTTCGTGAAGCGCTTTTTCCAGTTATACCCATCGAAAAAATAATGAATTTTAACTTAAGGATACGATTAAAATTTATCCTTTAGTTATGTTGTAATTTGGACAATAACAGGCGGACGCCCTAGGGTTATTAACTCGAGAACACTACCCGTTTTGCTTTGTCTCTGTCAAACAGAGAACGTTAACCAACCATACTAGTAATTTTCGATTGTGTTTTTCAACAATTTTTGACATCGTTCGAATCGTTTTTATCTAGTATTAAACAACATCGGAGAAGAATCTTGATTTGGAGGCTGAAGTTGAAAAAACGAAGAAAGAAGAAAACAAACCCGGAAAAGTTTGTGTCCACTATAAGCACTCTTTTTTTAGCTCGACATTTAGAGATGTCCAAACACAAAACCTAACATACGGCTCTGTTAACGTAAGATACATCAGTTTGGACTCTTTTATGAACAAGAAAAACTGTTTTTCAGGCTCCACTGCCGTACGATTCACCAAACTGAAACAAAAGGAAAATTCAGGAAGATACTTTGACGAAAACAGAAACCTTAGTTAAGCAGACATTTTCCATGACATTACTCCGGGAACATGTTGCATCACTTCTTAGTGACTAAATCAAACAGTCAATGGCGTAAAAAGTAACCCAGAAATTGCTTAGATTATTGAAGGCAATCTCTCAGAGACGGCCATTGTCGAAATCCGGCAAATATTCTGAGTGGAACCCATAAGGTGTTGATATGCTTGCAATTTGACTTGTCGCTGCTTTCCCATTATGTTAGACTTTTGTTAGAAAATGCGAAAGAAAGCTGAAATCAAACTGGATCCCTTATGGCCTTTCAAACACACAAAAGAAATATGTTGTTCTGACTGTTATGTAGCCTTCATTTAAGTGACACCCAATCTGCATATTAAAACGCGTACTCAAATTACTTCATTTCAGTAAAGACCGTACAAAATAATCGCCCAGCTGGATAACAGTAGACATTTCAAAGAGGAAATATATTAGATGATAGGTTGCCTTAGACGACACTCCGTCATTCAGTAGCCACAAGCGTGTTGCTGATGTGTCGGCTTTTTGCTGCATTTTATCAAGATGCAAATTACTTCCTACTTAATTAAATATGTCGTTTATTTACTTTATTTCACGAATGAGTATTCAATAACAATTTTTCATTGTATGACATCAGACAGCACGTCTTGAAAACGGCACGAAAAGGCAATAATTCGTAATCTACACACGCGCAGTTAGGCGAACACATAAAAGGAATGTACTGTACAATAATCAGCAGAATAGGAAGAATGGAGTCAGAACGGGACAGGGGTGGGGGCATGATAGTAAAACACTACACAAGAGGTGGTGGGCTGGAAGTAAAGTTGCGCTCTCAAAGTGTGGGTGGAAGTTATCTTTTCCAAGACAAATACATTAATCATGTTAGTGAAAGTGGACTTACAACTCTCAGTAAGTGCACACCCACAAGTATGCCATTAAACAGCCATTTCTCAGCATTGCTCTCAGTATTAATCTAAGAACTCAACGTGCAACCCACGCCTCCTTACAATCACTGCACAGTCCTTAACCGAATGAACGGAACATCCAGATATAGCTGTTCTTGTGGTGCATTACGTACAAAGGAGAGATGATTTGATAAAATGTTCACGCACGTCCATATTAGTTTTAGGAAATGTCACCTTATCTTTTGCAACGTTCATCTTCATGCAGTCTGGCGTTAAAAGTCTGACAAAAGAGAAACTACGGAATTCCAAAGAGGATCACGCCATTTTGTTTCACTTAATCCTTTTCATTGTTTTTCTCTTCTTGTTCTCACTGGTCACAACCCATTTACTCGCTTATTCTTCTGAGTGTCTTGCTCTAGTCAACAATAGCGCTATCAAATGAAATGGATTAACAATCAGTGTTAATCATAGAATGCTCCTAGTTAGGGCTAAATAAGTGACTTAAGCGAAAGCCTAATCCATTTATGAACCTCTGTAAGGTAATTGAATTACTGGAGTTAACCGATCCTTAAAATAACCATGACGTGTGCTTGACACAAAATGAACAGAATTTATTAACTTGCAGGGCATGCATGCATTACTGTATTATACTGTTGCCATGATTGACAAAGTTCAAATTCATGGTCACCGCAAGGGAGTAAAAGAGGTCACTGTCCACATAACAGGAATTTCAAGACAGACACCAGGACTAGACTTACGTTATACTGGTACCTCTTGCTGCAATTTTCAGCGAAACCGGCTCAGACATACTTAATAGGCAACACCACAGTGAAAACAATGAGGAGTACAAAGACTTATTGGCGTAAAATAAAAGTCACTATCAAGCCTTATTGATCAAGGCACCCAGTTATATTGAATGAAAGATAGATTAGTCCACGTGGTTTAAAAACTTGAATCATTCACTTTAAAAAAAAAAAAAAAGAAAACGAACATTATGCCAATAAAAGAAAGTATAATCTTATTTTATCGCGAGGCATGTCCTATGCCTTATCAGTTTGCAGGTTTTGCTCTAATCTGGTAACAATGGAAGTCTCCTGTCCAATGAAAAATGGGCGCGTGTCAAAGTTAAGTACAAAAGGTTGGCTATCTCGTACACGCGGCCCCTTACTACTATTGCCATCATCGCAAGAAGAACTTTTCTTCTTTTTAGCGTTCAGACTTATTTGTTCTTTTTCCCTCCACCGCCCCGGTCACCGACCCGCAGACTGTCAACATATCTAATGTAGTATTTTACTTTAGTTTTTACTGGTGGCAAAAGTTTTAACCCCACCTTTCCTGAAGAGATTTTAATCTTTGTTTGTAACCTTAGTTTCAATTAAACTCGTCACATTTGTGGCCATTTATC
>Ga0126339_10004667_pt1 | contig 10164 bp, 8 predicted proteins | sample OrbTmetagenome_2_FD_92532 | JGI IMG/M metagenome (GOLD analysis project Ga0126339, IMG submission 92532) | Coral microbial communities from Petempiche,Puerto Morelos, Mexico - Orbicella T R C metagenome | ecosystem: Host-associated > Invertebrates > Cnidaria > Coral | place: Petempiche,Puerto...
AGTCAAGCAGAAATTAACAAATGGAAAACTAAAGAAATAGACAACAACATAGATTTAGACCGGAACGAAGAATTGTACCCGATGTTTTAAAAACTTTTTTTTTTTTTTTTTTTTACGAATTTTCGTCTGTTATTTCGTAAAATGGGCGCAGTCGTATCGACTTCAAATGGCGGTTTTTTTTAGAATTTTAAAAAGAACAACTACTTCCCCCCCCCCTCTCCCCCCCAAAAAAGAAAGTAGTCAGCCCTAAAGGCTGCTACTGTAATTCCGAAAGTAACGAGGGTCGTGTAGGGTATTCAAATAAGCGGCGTGTTCGCTACTTTTACATTACTGCATGATTTGTCCCTGGAACGAGGCTTTTTTTCTATTGACAGAACTTTTTTTTTTTTGTGATACACGGTTAGTTTATTTATAGATATATTAGAATTTAACTTTCGCGCATGTGTCTTTTGTGACTGATGATGTTCTTGGGTCAGAGTCTGTTTAGGTACACGTAGTTATCTACTGGTTATAGATACCGAAGCACGCAACCTCGTCCAGCATGCGTCACTCGTTTCTAATAATATGTTTGATTATAGTGATTTAGTTAGTAGCCGTACTAGTAAGATTTTGAGTATTTTGTTAATTAGTGATGTAATAGATTACCTTCATGAAATCCGTTTCGTTCCATGGGAAACGATTTAACAATTTAACAAGACATGGTGCTTGCTGAGTTACTGAATTTATGTTACCAAATTTTAATCTGAGTTAAAAGATTTCAGTGTCCAAATTGAGATCATTTGCAGTTTTAGGTTAGCCCATATGTATCTTGTCATGGTTTTTTGTTTCCTCACCCATTTTGTCCAGGAGTTTAAGTTTGTTACAGTAGCTGCAAGGTGGTCATGTTTGCATGGGGGTTCGTCAGTACTGACCTTGTTAAGGCCTTCCACTGCAGTTCCTGTTTTTGCGAAAGTTTTAAAAGTGCGAGTGTTCATCTCGTTGTGTCAAGTGCAAGTCACAAGTGGGAATCAGCCAATAAATATTAGATTCCTGAAACCTCTCGCAACGTGTTGCCGAGCGCCCAATACGGGAGCGTTTCCGTATTCATATCACCAAGGTCATTGCGCAATTTACGTCAATCTCTTTTTTTAAAAAACTAAACCGTTCACATGGTGCGCAACAAAATATAGATCTGTATGTAATTACCTTGTAATACGACCGCTAAAAGGAGTAGTGTGTATTGTCTACCTTTAAGGATGTCTCTTAAGCACTCTTTAGATGTCCTCTGGTCAATCTGTAATGAATCGCAAGTAAAATAGAGTTAGATTCGCCACCTCAACCACAAAGTAACCACAAAGCCTGTTTTTTGGCCGATAGAGCTGTTTATTTCTTTCGCTTCGAAGAAACGAGAACCTGTCAGTTGACCTGTCGCATCAAGCAGCAAATCTTTGGATAAAGTAAAATAAATATCGTTAATCTGTTAAGAATATGCTTCCATTGTTTATATAAGTGAACTTGTATCCAATATCGAGCCTTTAATGAATGTGGTTTAAAATACTTGTTGCACAATACAGCTCTATTCGCGAAATTCCCACTATTGTCAAGCTACTTAATTTGTTGCGTCAATTATGAAGTACATGTCCTTATAGGTTTTCACAACACTGGGTAGGAAGATGAGCCGTTCTTCAAGAATGTGGTATATACATGTCATCTGTTTTAAGACTTGTTAGTAGCTCCCACGAATGATCTGGTTCAGTTGGATAACTGCGAAAACTGAATTATATTGATATACACATATAGTCAACTGCAACTACGATATCTCAGTCTCTTCAAGACCTTCCAAGCTAGAACTGCCGAAGGTAAGCTTTTAATTATTATTGAATCAGATCTTTTCCGCTAAAAGTGGTATCGTTGATCCATTTTTCACGAGAGAAGTCTATAATATCTTACACCATCTTTCTCATTATTATTTATCAGATACTTAAACCTTGTCTAAAAGAAGTCATCATTATATAGGAGATCATATGATGGATCGAAATTAGAGTTAGGGTCTCTTTCAGAAAAACTTTTTATAGGAAACTTTCGGTACTGAGGGATTGACGATATATATATAATATTTTCCACTAAAATCAACAACTGTCATACAGAACATGACGTTGAAATAATCACGATAATTAAGTCATAATTATAGAAAAAAATGTATGTAAAAGAATTTTCTAAAGTTTTTGAAAGAAAAATCTAGCCTGACTGTGCTTAGTAACAATTGTCTATTATTAATATCTCACGGTTTTTTCTTAAGACTCACGCTAACTCATATGTCTATCACGAAAATGAAACAGTTCTAGATTGCCTGCAAAATGGAATGGAACACAATCCGAAAGGTTTGGTATATGATGGCTATTTTCTACATGTCTTGGCTTGAAGTTACTTCGCAGGGACAAGGTAATTTATTCAATATTATAATTATAGCACTGTTGTGATTTAAGGTGGCTCAAAACAGTTTCTAGCACTTAGATTGTGATGGGTCGTTTATAACTACTCTTTATCACTCGATGCTACAATCATGGTTTTAAAAAAAACTGCCCAATCATTGGTGAACACGTTATTATTATTTTTGTGACACAATAGGTTACCATAGCAACAGTATGACCTGCTTAAAAAAACCCTAATTTCAGCTTCAGTGGCTTATAATTCGAAAACGGCACGATGAATTTTTTTTTTTTTAATATCAAATATTAATAAGCATGATAAGACGCAACTTTTGGTAAAGTTTCAAAAATATTTGTACATAGGGCTCAGAGCCACCTTAAATTTTCAAAAAATGGTGTCACAAAAATGGTAACAACGTGTTCATTAATGATTGGGCAGTTTTTTTGATACCATGATTGTAGCATCAAGTGATAAAGAGTGGTTATAATGACCAATCCAAATATAACTGCAGAAAAACACGGCAAGTACGCACTCCTTATTGGCTGACCCTCGAAAAAGCGAACTCCTGCTGAATTAGCCTTTTAGAAGCCGTCGGAAGAGGAGCACTGTGGAGAGAATTGAGGGGGATAAGAAGATTCTTATGGTTAATAAAGCATTAAATATTTGCTGCTGAGTATCGCCTCCAGCCAAATGATTATGAATTCAAATTCACAAATCAAAACTAAATTGATTAGACCCATAAAAAGGGACGCTGCTCCTATTCGAAGAAAAGAGGAAATAGAAATGTCATGTTTTGTTGTGTTTTCTCAAAGAACGAACGAAAAACTTGCTAAAAAAGTATAACAAACAAAGTTGGTGATCCTCTGACAGCTCCTTGTAAAACCTTGGAGAAAAAGGCTTGTGGCAACCGTTTCTAGGTAAATAAGAATATCGACAAAAGTGTTGTTAACTCATGACATACATAATTTATCGTAAAAATAGAACCAGAACCCACAGTAAGGACCTCTGCGATATTGCTTTGGTCCAGCGCTGCGAACACGGAGACCTTTCTTGGCCATTTTAGAACGCCGCTATGAAAACGCTTGGCTAACAATTCCCTGAAATTCTCTGCCGATTTCTTTGCAAACCAAAAAAAGTGCAACGGACACGGTCAAAAGGCCAATCCTCCCTGATTCAAAACGTGTAAACATCGTCCTTGGCTCTTCTAGCGGCAGCAAGTCTAGTTTTAGTCAAGGAACAGTTGCCAAAGGCTTTCAATTTAATTTGACCCTTCAGCATTTTCACTGGCATAGTTGTAAGTCAAGGGCTCGGTTTGAATTTAAGATTTTTTCTCTTCTGAATATACACAGCTTAGGTGTAGCTGACATACGCCAAACTACCTTGATCCAAAATGCACTACTGGCCCACTAATATTATACATATTACAAAGGACTCCACTGGCTAGGAGTCAATTTGGGAATATTGCGAACTCGTATTTAGTGACTTCATTGCACAGCAGACTGTGTTAATTCTTGACTATTTTCTTTTTTTTACTATTCTTTTATATAATAACGCTGTTAAAGTGCCGATCACAAATAACTATAATTATACTTTAGGCTTAAAATTTGTAAAGAGTGTGTTTAAACGAGCTGTTATTAATTTATGTATTCGGCTTACGTGTACTACTTGAGCTTTCAAAAAAAAAAATCATTAAGTCATTTCTAGAATTATCAACTCCAACCTAATTTTATCAAATAAATCTACGCGGGCTCTTGTATGCTCTGCGGACCTATATTTTCCTGTTTTATGGAATTCTTCAACGTTCTTCAAAAATCTTTCATTTATCCGAATCCACCAATTCCTCTTGTTTACTCGCCTACTTTTTCTACACCATTCCCATTATCCATGTGCTGGCTCGGAGGAGGCTTTGATTTATTCTCAAACAGTATAGGACTGAATTACAGATGATTTCCAATGAAGAAGAGAAAAAGATCTGTATTGCCTTGGTGTCCCTAATTCAATATGGTTGCCATGGCGTCTTTCTCTGGGGATAAGGGCATTTTAGGAGTACAGTCAAAACTTCCGCGATTGTAACCGAAAAAGCACATCAGAGTAAACTTCTTGGAAGGTCACAGCAAAACGGTCTATATAAGCACATTTGACGTTAGTAGTTTCCAAGTGCGCATTATATTTGCCTTTTAGAGGTGGAAACATTATATTACTCGAAAATTATATAGCTACGTACATGCATAGTCGGACTGGAAGCTTGAAATAAGATGACGACGACTTGAAATGATAGAACATTTAGGAATCACTTTCTTGGGAAGCTGGCATATTTAGCCTTGAGTCATCGCCAAAAAAGAAAAAAAAAAAACAGCAATGATTTCAAAATAAGCCGGTGACATCCGCTATCTACCAATATTATTAATAACGCAATATTGCTTCCAGTAGACTCTTTTTTCCTAAGAAGATATTTTATAAGAATATAGACGCTTAGATTTACAAAATTTTATGAATGTTTCAGGAATAAACCGCGAGGCTGAAATTTTGAAAAGGATATAATTTCGTGTTGAAAATTTGTAAATACAATACAACGACATGTTTTTAACTAAACCGTACAAAGTTCTTCCTTTCTGTAAACGGCGAAACTTGCCACAAAGCAACAAAAGCAACACTAGCCGTATGTTCGAGGCTAATAAAATTAATTTTCTGCAAGAGGTTATGTGCGTCATATTATAAGCTTTATTGTCTGCAGTCTGGCTCCAAAATACTTTTTAAAACACCATAAGACACTAAACTCGGCATTCGAAAACAGAAATGTCATACGCTATGATCTAAAAATATTCCCAAGAATATTTTCAGCCTAAAATGAGCAGAAAAATAAGAATATTCAGCCTCGGCCGAAAAACAATATCGTTATATAAAAAAAGTGTATTTTGAGTGCAAAATCAGCATGTATATTTTCCTGACGTGTCCCTGTAGATTTCTTATAAATGTGTCATACACTAATTTTTCATAGTTTCTCAATATGAAGGCGAGTTCCTGTTGCTGTTTATCTCGTTAATTATTGTGACCGTGATGGTTGATGTATGTTAGCCTTCAGCCTAGCTCGATATTATTTGCGGTCACGCAAGAAGTAAATTGATTAATTTCATCGTGTAACGAAAACCGCGAAAGGATCACCCAACGAAGGTAAATTAAAGAAAATAATATTGTTCAACTTTTAAGGCATCAGTTTAAAAGTTCCGCATCCACATTACGTCGAAGGAATTTAAACACGCAACAATCGATCACCGGTCATTTTGGATTTGTGTTTGTGTAAAACTCGGTCTGGGAAATCACATGATTATCGTGACGCCATCATTTTCGAAAAAGCTCCGTTTTCAAGTGAAAATATTTTTTCGTCCACACGAAAACGAAAAGCCGGCGATTTCAGATTCCTCCGGTTTAAAGAGCGTTTTCGAAAAGCTCTTTTTTTTTGACGGATTAGTGTGGACGGTAGGACTAACAATAGAGACAAAGCCTCGTTTTCGTAGACATCATTTTTCCTGACGTGTCCCTTTAGATTTCCTAGACATGTATCATGAATTAATTTTTAACAGTTTTTGTTTTTCAATATGAAGGCGAATTCCTATTTCTGATCGTCTCTTTAATTATTGTGACCTTAATGCGTGATGTGTATTAGCCTTCAACCCCGATATTATTCGCCTTCACGCATGAAACCAAGTGTAATAATTTCCGCATGTAACGAAAACCGCAAAAGGGTCACCCAAGGATAATAAATTAAGGACTATGATGTTAACTTTTAAGGCATCAATTCATCAAACGTAGCTTTATTGCAGTTAATAGTATTTACTAGCGTTGGACTAGTATCCCATCCAGGGGAAGTAGAAATAGTCCTACTCGCTTCTTCTTTTTTTGCTATAGAAACCTGGATAAGCTTCGGCCTGATGAGCCACTTGTCTCGCATGCAGAATTTACCTTACCTTACAAGTTGCAGGAGATTGGGAAATAAATAAAATTCTCGAAACATCATTCACAAAACAATTCAATGACCATGAGATTCCAAGAAAAAAAATTTGAATCGAAGAGTTTGACAAAGCAGGGATGTTTTAAGGGTGTAACTTGTAGTACAATCGCGTTTCTTAATTTTTCAATCTGTTATATTTATTAACAAGGTTCCGTTTCTGTAACCTCCCTTGGTTGCTACAAAGACAGAGTCACGAAACCAAGTCAAAGCATATTTTCCACCGTGTTTTACCAAGTCAATATCGTGAGATGGTGGCCAAACAGTAACCATATTATACACGCGTGTGCTGCGGCAGCTGTTGCTAGGGGATACCGAATCTTCTCAATCCAGGACTTCGGGGACTGTCGCTGGGGTCCGAACGCTGAACAAGACTATGCCAAATATGGTCATGGTTACTATTGTTATCAAGGACTTGGGTGGATCGGTTCTGGTAGCGTCTACAGAGTTCAAAATTTAGCTCCAGGTTAGTGGTTGTGTTATGATATCTGCTGCTATCCATGCTTTGTAATAACATTGGGTCATTATAATAGTTTTCCTGATTTGTTCATGTTTAGTTAACGGACAGTGGACAAATTGGTCTCGGTGGAGTTCATGTAGTGCAACTTGCAATGGTGGAACTCGATCACGCAGGCGCAGCTGTGCCAATCCTCTTCCATCCAATGGTGGTACATATTGTCGCGGAATAAGCTCGGAAACACAGCTTTGTAACAGAAATCGCTGCCAAATAGCAGGTATGGGTTGACGTGGTTACGGGTTTTTAAATGGAAACAAAATATACCATAATTTTAGTCGACGGTCGCGCGGTAGAGATAAGTATAGGTAATCATATGAATGCGGTTGCAATTAGGGATTTACACTACGAGTGGTATTTGAAAATTCTCTGAAAATTGTACGAGCCTTCAGGCCAGAGCAACTTGAAGAATTTTCAAATATCACGAGTCGCGGTAATCCTTATTGCTCGGGCTTTCATAAGATTGTTCTTTTATTACATGACTGAGAAAATTGGGAAAGCGCGCGCGTTAATTTGGACTGCAGTGCAAATTAAGAAACACGATAAACAGGCCTGCTCTCAGCAAGTCACAATGAAGTAATTTTCGCAGTCACATCATAACGTCTGCTAAGAAAGCGTCAATCATCCATATCGATGTATGACTTTCGATCTCTCTAGTATTCCATCACGGTTTGTTCCCCACGGTTTGAAGTGCCTGTTTGAATAATTATTTGAAGTATGGCAGTGCGAGAAATGTCATACCTAGGATTCAACACATGTACGGAAACGGACTTTAGTATCCCGGGTCGAGTTGTTCATGATCAAAGCCCGATTAAGCTAACTTAGGATAGGTGAGAATTCAGATTTCAGTTTTGGAACTTTTCGGTGAGGTTTTCTATTTATATTGTTTTTCCTTTAGTTTCGAGTTTGAATAATCTCAAAGTATATAAAGCAAAAGCAGGGAAGGACATAATGTAAAATAAAAAGTAATACTTCGGTTGACTTTTGATCCTGGGTTAACACTAACCCGCCCCTGGAGTAGTGCTGTGCTGTTTTGGTTTTCCCATTTTTATCTGTATATTTAATTTTGTTTGTTATCGGTGGCAGGAGTCTGGTCATCTTGGTCTCCATGGGGATCTTGTAGCAGGTCATGTGGTGGAGGGACACGATCGCGCGTGCGTAGTTGCACCAATCATTTACAATTCAGCGCCAGTGCCGTTTGCCAGGGTCCACGGTCCCGAACCCAGAGATGTAATACCAATAGTTGTCCAAGTAAGGATGATAGAATATAATGAAAATGCCTTTATGTTCCGTTATGAAATGTTTTAACACTTGTTCAAGAATAAGGAAGTAGTTTTATTAATGATAATCCATTAACTTTGTTTCGTTAATTTGAGTTTTGTTTTGTTTTGTTTGTTTGTTTGTTTGTTTGTTTTTGTTTTCATCTTCTATGAAGAACTTTATCGCTTTGAAAAAGTTTTTAGTACACGAAATAAGACAGTTTTCTATGTCTATGAATGACTTATTAAGATTTGCATTGGTCAAGTTAACATTCGTCATCTATGAGCTAAGTAGGCACTAGTACAAGAAACGATAGCCATACCATTTTAGAGGAAAACTGCATACACAGTACACAGATCATGTTATTTCCACACTCGCAATGGCGATTAGTCTGTCAGGTGATGTTGTGGTATAGGATCACAGACACGAACCAGAACATGCAGCAATCCTTTTCCTAGAAACAGTGGAGCCAACTTCCCTGGTCCAAATTCTTAGCCCCGAAAATGTTGTCCTAATGATTGTCCTGGCTTGTTGAATGGTATGTTATTTACAGCTAGCTGCTTGCCCTATTGAACATTTCATTGGACGTAATCATTAAATTACTAACAAGATTCCTGAATGTTACATACGCAGCTAGGAATTAAGCTTCAGAAACAACTCTAACCCTCTACAGAAACACAGACCGAGCTGTGTCAACATAAACCTGAGCGTATTTTTTCAATCTTGAGTAATGTCACGGGTTTTTTTCGAACGATAAATTCTCCCCGGGTTGCTGTGTTCGAACAGTCACCTTCCACAGCTACACGTACAACTATATCTTGAAATCATACAAAATAATAACGAAAGCTATTAATATGAACAATAACATTTTAAAACAAAGCTACGCGCACAATAAACGAGCTTTGTTATTTCCTTAGTTAACGGTGCCTGGTCGGCCTGGGGATCATGGAACTTGTGTTCAAGATCTTGTGGCATGGGAACACAGGCACGTTCAAGGACATGCAGCAACCCTTTTCCTAGGAACGGCGGAGCTAGCTGCCCGGGTCCAAGTTCTCAAAATCGCAGATGCAGCTCTACCAATTGTCCAGGTTTGTTGATAAAAGCAACCGTTCAAATGATTCAAATAGACTATAAGCACGACCTCTACAATATTTCGGCTGTAGTTGGCGAAAGACGAAGTATTGAATCAGTGGTCATTGAGGCGACAGAAATATCTTTAGGCACATGTCTTATTGCATGTATATAAGCGTGATCCAGTGGCCGTTCGATTAACCCACGTAGAATGTCGACAAAGCAGATCAATTCATGGTTGTTTTGATCCCAAATGAATAAGACTGAAAATGGTGTCCTCCAATGAATTCTTCATTGATAGACAGTAGTTACAGATTTCAAGTTTATTAACAGTCGTCAAAAGTCTTAGTTGCTCTGCGTCGGCGGGAATGCAAGTGTTCTATTTAACTATGTGTCAAACTGAAGGCAATCAATCAGTCAATCATTTAATCAGTTTATTAAAGTCATTGCGTGAAATTGAGGTTGCCCTCAGTATCCGAGCCAGAGGCTCATGTATAAAATGCATGTCATGTATAAAATGCATGACTAAAATAAAAAGGGAATAAATAAGGTAAATTAATCGACGAGGTGAGTTTGTGAAGTTTATGAGGTTTCGGGCGTTAGAGCCCTGGCGCTACTCTAGCATTGGGTTATGCTAATTCTCGTTCAGCCATGCGCTGGTGGCGATTAGAACGACGTGTTTACTTGGAAAACTATTCACAATATAAAGGGAATTTCAAGTTCCTTAGGAACTAGTGAGGTAGCAATGAATGCAATTTTTGGCTGTTCAATACGGAAAGAACTAGGTTAAAAGGTAAAAATGCAGTTGATGCAAGCCCATCCCCCCCCCCCCCCACCACACCATTGGGACCCCCCTCCCCTTTGTTTCCTATTCTGGTAATCAAAACATTTTTTTTTTTTTTTG
>Ga0126339_10004668_pt1 | contig 10162 bp, 4 predicted proteins | sample OrbTmetagenome_2_FD_92532 | JGI IMG/M metagenome (GOLD analysis project Ga0126339, IMG submission 92532) | Coral microbial communities from Petempiche,Puerto Morelos, Mexico - Orbicella T R C metagenome | ecosystem: Host-associated > Invertebrates > Cnidaria > Coral | place: Petempiche,Puerto...
GAACCACATTTTTCTATTACATTGAAGACCACATGCAAAAATTCAGCTAATTTGGAGCAAGAAAAAAGAAAAGCAACCAAAATCGTCACTTATCCCCTTTTATGACTAGCTTCTTCAAATGTAGGATACGCTTTGAGTATTCTGCATAAGTCAGGGAGACGTTCCTTCATGGCAAGCTTCTTGTCAACTAGCGGATCTCTCGTCATGTTTTCCTCTATTTTCTTTGCTTCTTTCTGACGAATCTAAACAATCAACAAGGCTATGCATCAATGATATGAATGTATCTATTTAAGACTGAAATGTAAATGTAGACTAGTTGATAAAGATTTAATTTTCATGTTTCCATTGATATTGTGTTTAGAAACATCAAAAGCAGTGTCAAAATAAATACAAAGCAAATCTTTCCCAATACTTGCCTGATAGGCAAGACAAAGATGTTTAGATGGCAGAAGACAGAGTGTATAAAACTCCAAGTCTCCTAAAAGGGCAGCTAGGGAACATATAATAATAATAATATTAAATGTTCACAAGCTGCCCTTTTAGGAGACTGATCTTCTTTAGGTTATAAACATAATTATTTTGTTTATAACTTGAGAGAAGAACGGTCACAATGAAGACACTTAAGGTACTGTGTACATGTACCTTGTTCAGCAGATCTTGAGAGATTCCCTTCAAGGCTGATTTATGCTTCAGGCTGTTCTTATTTTCAGTATTTTCTTTCAATGCTGTGATGACTTTCTTTTCTTCAAGGTTGTTCTTGTTAGTTGTTCTTTGCTCTTTGTCTTCTTGCTCCTTTGAAGCAACTGTTCTTAGTGCTTTCTCAACCTGTCACAAATGAAAAAACAACTTTCATTTTAATCAAAAATGGAAATGACAAGTCTTGGAACTTAGATTTCTTTTACAACTCTTAACATTATTTTGTTATGACATGGAAGCTCTGTGAGCAGGCTCAAAAAACTAAATCATGGACTGTACTAAGCCCACCCAAGCAGGCAAGATGGAACTTAGTCTATCTTAGCCGCTAGGGATTAACTGCTGTTTCTTGCAAGAAAACGGTGTTCTCTATGTCATACAATGAATCCCTTATTGACCAAGCTTGTTTGGTCAGGATTGCTGGATATTGGCCTCAACATTGTTCTGCATGTTCAAAGACCTCAACTACGTCATGGTCCGATAAATTTACAAAATACATTGAATAGTGTGGCCAATAATCAACAATCTTGACCTCACTGTTGGTCAAAATAACTCATGATATCTACATACCCTTGGTGCTATCATATCGCGTGCTTTCTCTAGCACATCGTGAGCACTACTGTAGGTCTTCACCACAGGTGGCTGAGGCAGATCAGCCTCATCTACATCTGGGACATCATCAAGACAAAACTTGGGGTGCCAGCGCATGATCTTGTTATCATCAACTGACAAAGCTGGATTAAGGTTACAGAGGAAGTCCTGGCAAAAAGCAAGTCAGAGTACAATGATAGTTAGAAAATTTTCCAATGACAGAGTCATAAAACCAATAACAGAAGCCACACTTAGTCAGACCTCCAGTTGTGACCACCTCCCATAAACGCTTACAGGAGGTTTGACTGTATCCAGTTTTTATTTTACAGCAGATGTCACCAAAAAGAACAAATTACTGCATGGCCTCGTAATGTTGAAATGAACGATAATTTTTTCAATATATTTGAAATATGCCTTGGGTTTTGTAACAGTGATAAAGTCTGCATACAAGCCAAGTTGACCATCAGGCCAGTGCTTATCTCTGGTTTCAGTAGCATGAAATCACTAGGAGTATTTCTACTCTCCCAGCTGGATGGGATGCTAGTCCATCGCATGGTTACCCCCCAGCACTCCAGCATTAAGTTTACTCTCCACCTGGGTGGAGAGAGGTACAGTGAGAGTAAAGTGTCTTGCCCAAGAACACAACACGATGTCCCTGTGGGCTAAGGCTCAAACCTGGACCTCTTGATCTGGAGGCAAGCGCACTAACCGTGAAGCCACAGTGCCTCTCCAGGTTTTGTTATAGTCAAACATAAATGGGTAAAACCCCATTGCCAAATGCAGGGTAGTCACAACAGTTTGAATTGGGTTACTTTATTGTTGGAGTAAGAAGTTGATTTTGCTATGTTTTTCTGTAAAAGCAGGCGATTAGCCCAGCAGAATAGCTAGCCAAGATCATGAAGTAGATGATGATTTTTGTTAGCCACCAGCTATTTTTGACAACCCTCCCAAATGTATAATCTTTTATAGCCAATCAGAACTTGAGGCAAAAACTTGAAAAGTTGCCATGTTGTCATACATTCAGAGTCACGTGTCGCCTTGATTGTAATAAACTTGTTGCTCTGCAGGTGAATTACATCTCAACAAGAAAATTCACCTGTAACATCAAGGCTCTAGTAAGCATTAGAGCTGTTTTCAATTGAGCGTCGTAAAACCAAATTTGAAAACCAAACCAGTTACTTACAAGTTAGACCACTCAGGCAATCTCAAACCAAAGTCAAAACCAAATTAATTGTCTGATCACATTTGACACTCAGTTGAAAACTGCTCTATCAGCTGTAACATGTGTTACAGGTTTCAGTCCTTGACGACAGCTCTGAGTTCTACAACTGTACCTGATGGTGTCTCTTGGTTATTTTCAACATATTTGATTGAAAGGTATCTTTCCTGGCCAACATCTCACTTGCAGTCAGTGTCAGCTTACTGAGTGACTCTTCTGTTTTTCCAAACTCAACAGTCAGCTCAAATGATGATGACTTTCCAGGACATTTATCTTGACGGAATTCCAGAGCCAGTGGATACACAGTTTTCATTTGAGCCAGATGTTTTTTCTCAAATCGCCTACAAAAAAATGTACCAGTGAATAATTTATTATTGAGGAATTAAAAACACCAAGATAATGAAGGCTAATAAAAAGCAAAGTCAAAGAGATGTTGCTGGAAATAAAATGCTTATACTCTACAACAAAATGGTTTGTGGTACTTCTAGATTAAGTAACAAAAATCTAATAAGAGAAATGTGAAACGGAAAAATGCAAAATATGTAGAGAATGATATAGTAAGAATACAGCTAGCACAAAGCTGATTTCCATAAATGCCATTGAAACAGGAAACAAATACTTCAAATATGCATAGGAAGGTCGAAAATAAGTAAAACCTCTCTCACAATAGGACAAAAAACAAATTCATTTACTCCCGCCATAAATGATATTGCTTTCAAAGATCTAATAGGTAATAAGGTTTTCACCACACAATTATTATAGAAGGGTCCTTACTTTCTCGACATCTGCTGTACAGCATCTCTGAGTTTTGGGTAGGTACATTTCTCTTTCCGCTGGCCCAACAAATTCAGCACTGTGTCAGTGCAGCGGAACATCTCTGCCAAAGTCTTGTACTTATAGGGAAGGGGTAGAGTTGCAGAGGATGTATCTGATGGGCTGGACTGAGCTAGGGCATGGAAGCGTTCGTAGGCTGGAACCTTCAAACTACAAATATTGAAAAAATATACAATTAAGTTATAAATTATTACAATATCATTAAATGGTGACTGTCATTCTTGCCAGAGCTTCAGCGAGAACTCTGTTCAGAATCGCCACCTAAAATGTTAGTAGTTTTTAAAAATTGGCCCACTAGATGAAGTTGTTAATTTAGGCATTCCTCTTATTGCTCTTAAAGGTGCTGTACCAGGGCACCTACCTGCCCTGAGAGGACCGAGTATTATTATTAAACCATCATTGTAATGGTCCACAGGTTCAGTGTGTCACCACATCCTGAAGCATTTTTGTAAGTAAAATTCTTACACAGCTTAATTTTGCAGCTTTTGAAAAGCAATTTCTAGGTGACACATATTTCTTAAATATTTGTTGAATGTTTTTTTTTTAAATTTTGATACAAGACAATGTTCTCATGTTGATAATTTTCTATTTACTCCTAGACTTTACACTTGACAAATATGCATAAATTTTTAAAGCAAAAATTAGATTTTGATCACAGTCTGAAATGTAATAGATGAGAAAAATTTCAATTTCGACATTCCTATTTTAAAATACATGTACCTCTGTGATCCTTCTTTATCCACACTTCTTTTGGATGATGCCACTTGATGAAGCCTTGGTCCGTCATCCCCTGTAGAAGACTGGGAGGGTTTAGAAGCACTTTTCTCAAGTGATCTCATGCTCTTGATAAGTTTTCTGGCCTTTGCTAGATCCTCTTGAGCTTTGTTCACATTTGCACCAAGTGTAGCAGCTTTAGAGTTTTTGACTGATGGAAGAAACAAGGAAAAAAATAAATACAAAATGACAAAAAAATGGTGGAAATGAAAACAACATGAAACATGGCAGTAGTAGCAAACAACATCAGTGGATCACAAGTGGCATTGCCTCTAGTCATTTCAGTTCACACTGTGGTGCCTGGACTTAATACACTGCAGCACTGATGAGCTGCCAGCAATACAGTTTAATGTACCTAATATAAATGTTAAGTTGTAGTGAAAGAGAGCAGGCATGAGTGGGGCATTTGCGCCTGACTGAGATTTTATTGTCCAAATTCTAAACTCCTGGGCATTTTTGGATAGTCAAAGAGACTGAAAAATTGTTAAAAATCCAGTAAGATTATCCACTTATACCCAGCTACCCCTTGCAGCCTCACATTAGTTTGCGCATCATTTTTACCATGGGCAAAATAATTACAGTTGTCAGTTAGTGGAGAACCTAAAGAGCTTATATTTAATTTTTATTTAATTTCACCTGAAGCACTATCCTTTGACGCAGTCATCTGCTTCTCTTCTTTATTTCTACTTTTCTGGCTCAAATTTACAGCTTCTCTCCCTCGGCTCAGAACTATTTTGGCCTGTTCTGCTATCCACGGGTTCGCTTTGACACCTCCACCGATTCTTCGTACGACCGGAGGTGTTTTGGAGGGGGACGCTGTTGTTCCTTTCTCCACTGGGATATCAGCTTCCTGAGATGTTTGATCGACCAGTGAAATAACTTGCTCGGTAGACTCGGGAATCTTCGAATTCTCACTTTTATCCGCTTGCTTTGCTGATTTTGAAGATCTCGCTGCTCGTCGCCGACTTTTTGGCTTGGATTCCATCTCGTCCTTGTTTCGTTGAGCTTCTGAAATCTCAACTTCGCTTTTGTCCCTGGGGACTGCCTCTTCCATTTGTGTCGAGGACGCCATTTTGCGCTTTCTTTGCGCGTCGGTCAATTTCCCGATCAAAGCTTCTGCAAAAGCGTGGTCATCAAACAGAGATGTGGTTTCGCTGACAACTTTAGAACCTTTGCATGAAGTCTGGACGCTTTCTTCGTTCAAGGATCCCTTCGCGTTTATACTTTTAGCACCTTTACGAGATCGTGAAATCTTTATCTGAGAAGACGCTACTTGCCTCTTCGATCGTTGACTGCGCCGGACGGTAACTTCGTTTTCAGTCTCAGTCACATCTACTTTTCTTCGCTTTGCCGGATGGACACCTTCAAGACCTTTTCTTCTTGTTGTAAAATATTGACCTAAAGTTGACTGTTCCATCGCCGCCATTGATGCCATCTCGCCAGTTCGTTGTTACTTGTTTCGTGTGAACTGATTTTGGCGCGAAAATGCACATGTGGTGTTTACAATATACTGCGCATGACTCTGGGAACGAGATTGCTTCATTGCTGGCTCACAATCACGTGAAAATCAAATGCGTGACGGCTGTCATGCGTGACCTGTGAAACGAAGACCGGATGGCGGCAAATGGAGGATGGGTCGGAGGATGGCGGATGCAGACGGCATATGGAAAAATGCGGATGATAAAATGCAGATGACAAAATAAGGTTGGAAAAATGCAAATGCAAAAATGAGGATGGAAAATTGCGAATGTCAATGTGCGGATGATAAATTCCTGATAAGAGGAAATTTACGATGTTGTCTTGGCGACAGTCGATTTTCAATGTTTTAGGTATATCTGTCAACAGAATTCAATCATAGCAAGATGTCGTTGTTGCCTCTAATGGTTGGCGGTGAAAATAGCGCTAGAGTCACCGCGGCCTTTGAAGACGTGTTGCACATCAGTATGTTGTAGGTATGCAAACGCTCCATGTTCCTTGCAAGCTCCTCAAATAGGGTACGGTGGAAGTGGAGCACGATCGGTTACAGTACATGTAGTGGTGTTTCATTTAATTTGACAATGCCTTTTTTCTGCAAAGGAAATTTGCTTCGATATAGGACATGAAGTGAAGAAGAACGGAGTCTGATGATAAAAAGGAAAGTCTAGCTGTTGTTATGCGATCAAGACTTTTCCGGTTTTTTTTTTTCCCGGCTGGCGTACTATGTTTTGATCTGTTTTGTGCTTGAATAAAAAAGTTGGACTTTTCCCGGCCTAAATTCATGTCGGGTTTATTTACAACTAGGACTCAGAAAATTTTCCCTCATGCCACTCCCTACGTTTACGACTCTAAATAAATTTACCTTACCTTACCTTATCCTCATTTTTCCATCCGCATTTTTATCATCCGCGTTTTTCCATCCGTCATCCGCCATCCGCCATCTGCCATCCGGTCCTCGTTTTAAAGAGACCCGTGGCATTGGGAGTATTTTTATTTTATGTTAAAACTGAACTGGGCTTTTATTTCTTGACCTGTTAGATAGAATCAGCCAAAGTTTTATTTGTGTTGTTTTCGTTTCGCCGTTTCGCCGAGGAAGACCGGGGCCATTATCCTGACCTTATTAGGACAATGGAACAATAACGCCCATGGGGAGGGGGCTGGACTTTCTGAAAGGGCTCAGGTGATTGATGCCTTTGCAGTTTGTGTGACGTCCGGGTGACGTCCATAGTTCCTTGAAGCCGGAAAAGTCACAACACAGTACAGTATTTCGAACTAAAAAGAGTCGCCAGATTTGAGGTTGCCACAGAACTGATTGAAGTGGAGTGTTCTTACGTTTTAAATCCAGCGTCTCGAACTCACAACTGCTAGGTGTGTTAAGGAATTCGTGAGCATTGTCAGGATAATCGCAAGTTAATTTGAATCAAGGAACACTTTCAACATGGGCCACACAGAATGGGCAATGTGGGCAAACGAGCAAGGTGTCATCACCAGTGTTGGTGAGTATGTAACGATCTTACTTAAGCTTAGGAATTTTACATCTTTTAGTCAAAGCCCTCCATCAGGTAATGAACATTCATTACATTACGAAACAAATTTGAGTTGACAGACTTTATCACAGACTTCATTGCTTGTCAAAGTGATTTCATTTTGAAATTGTTTTCGATTTGTAGTCGGGTCATTGTGGGATCTAGCAAAATAGCTCTATTTTATGATTCAATATCAAGAAGTCTCTTGAAACAACCATGTTGTTGATTGCGTGCAAGTTTCTCGCTTGACTGAACTTCCACTTCTTAGCTGTGCGTGCATGTTTGATCGGAAAACCGGAGGCTAATATACTGAATTGTAAGCTTACTTTATTTTGCTTTTCAGTGTTATTGTTGGGAGGAATTCTTGGAACCGCTGCACAGTTCAAAAAATGGCATTTTGCTCTCTACACATTGTATCCTTTTTAAGCCTGTCTATATAATTTAGAGACTTGGGCAATATTTTTGACGGAATGCTTATTTGCATTCTGACGTAAATCCGGTAACTATTTTGTGCAATTTACGTATTTAATGTTTATTCTCGAGGTAGTTTTATGTCACATAAATTCAAGTTTGGTTTTGGCTTATTTCATTACCTTTTTATCAGCCTGGGATTAAGCTAATAGATTATATATCTCTTATTAGCCAAGCGTTAGGGCCGTACTGAGAGAATATCGCCCCGAGGTCTTGACAGTGTGGGCCGAATGCAGCGAAGTCTGTACAAAAAAGACTGAGGGTTAATATTTTCCCAGTACAGTCCTAAGTAACAAGCTTGGTTAATAAGAGATTTATTACACGACTGAAAATGTTAAAAAAAAAAAAAACGCCACAATCACAGACTGGAAAAAGTGTGCAGTTCTGATTGGCATCCAACTAGGCATGTACTCACATCTGATGTTAAATAAACCAGAAGGGAAAGAGAGTTGGAAGAAAAAGAAAAGGAATCTTTTTAAGGTGAAGGCAAGTTCTTTCAGAGACATCGTGTGGGGTCATTCAGGACAATGCATGGTCCAATACTGAGAAAATATTGCTTTGGCAGTGGAGCAATCTGATTGGTTGAATTTAGTTATTGGCCTTCTGAACTAACTTAGTTATATAATAATAATAATTATTTATATCATTAGCTGTTTTAATGAGGTATGTTTGAACAGAGGTTTATTATCTACTCAATAAACCTAGCCGAAAATGAAAAACTGAGAAAAGTAATCTATGAAATCAAAAGAGACAGGTAAATGTTACTCACAATAAGTTTGAAGTAAAAAATAATGCAATGTGGCATTGATGATGTTTTTATTTGCAAACATTTCATAACATTTGCATTGTTTGCATTGTATTGCACTGTGTGTTTAGTTAAGAAATAAATTATATTGGCTTCAGTTGTTTTTAATTTATAACTTCATAGCGATTTTTATGCAAAGTAAGCTCCCTAGAAGATGTTATACTTCTTTTACTGGCATTCAGAGTTTTAGGACTGCTTGTTTTGCTAATTGAATATCCAAGAGGAAAGAGAGAGAAAGGCAAAAAGACATTAGAGAGATGGTAAGATCTACAGTTAAGATACATGTAGCAAATTATGTGATCATGAATCAGCACTAATGTTAATGATTAAATAATACAATCACCTGGATGAATTGTAATTACATAGCCATGCAGGTTGTCATGTGTTTGTTGTCGTTGTTGCTGTCATGTTGTAGACAGAAGTTCAACATTCTAAGATTGGATAGGATTGATAATAGTTGTCAACCTGAGCCCAGAATTAGACCCATTTTATACAATCCCATCTTTATCAAGTTTAATTGCTTGAGAAGCATAGTCTCCTTTTTTTCCAAAATGGAAAGAGAACTCTTTCTAGAGGTACCATGGAAATAAGTCTGAAATAATCAAAAAAACCTGAAAATCATTGTTCAACTGTATTGGCTTTTAAATGTGCAATACACAATTAAGTGCCAGGAAATACCAACATATACCGGCCACATTCACCCCAAGTAAGGTTATTGAACGTTCTAAGGAGATGGGTTTTAAAAGGTAGATTTAAATAAAAGTATGAAGCTCAGCTAGAATTTCAAGCCAAAAAGAAACTATCATGGGATGCTGGTATGTATATTTTCTGGTTCTGGTTTGGTTTTTGCCCAGGAAGTTACTCACTCAGGTATAATAAAGGTATGGAAGTGTGAAGACCTTTTTGGGGTTTGGAATTTGGATTTGAGGACTTTTATTGGGTTGGAAATTTGTGGTTACTTTTTTAAGAGTTCACGAAAGAAAATGGTAAGGACTTTTTGGAGGATTTATCATTTTGTCACAAACAAGGATTGCATCAGTGTAACAGACGTCTCAGACAGATTTAAATTGTATGCAAATTTATGACAAACTAAGACTTCCCATTTCAGCAGTTTTTGACTTCCTGTTTTAGCGATTTTGGACTTCCTGTTTCAGTGGTTTATTCAAAAGAGATCACATTCTGACAGACAGATGGCAAACTGAGACTTCCTGTTTCAGTGATTTATTCGTAAAAAATCATGTTCTGACAGACAGATGACTCCATGAATTAAAAAACAGCAGATACAAAACCTGTCTGGAACTCTCGTGATCATTGATTTGTTTTTTAATGGGCCAAATTGGTATTCTTTTTGGACTGGAACTAGCTTGCAATGGAGGCTCATGGGATAGAATATCATGGGATGGAATATCATTAAAAAGAGATAAAGGTGATTTACATTTGAAGAGACTCCCTGCATTAGCCTCAGTCGCAAGCTAGTTCCAGTCCAATTCTGGGCATATGAATATGGCCCATTGAATTGAACATGTATTCTGAGAACAAAACAACTTTTTCAGTTTTTTGTTCTGGCTTATTAGACTTATTTGGTCTGGATTTAGCCAGATATGTTCTTTTTAGGGTCTGATGATTTTGTCACATTAGCTCTTGCCTGTCAATATTATGCCTGAGTAATGCCCCCCTCCCCCCCCCCCCCCCCCTCCTCGCTTAAACTTTTTTTATTGATTTTATTTATGTTCTTGTTTTTGTGGTGTTTTTTTTTTCTTTGGGGTTAGTCGC
>Ga0126339_10004669_pt1 | contig 10161 bp, 5 predicted proteins | sample OrbTmetagenome_2_FD_92532 | JGI IMG/M metagenome (GOLD analysis project Ga0126339, IMG submission 92532) | Coral microbial communities from Petempiche,Puerto Morelos, Mexico - Orbicella T R C metagenome | ecosystem: Host-associated > Invertebrates > Cnidaria > Coral | place: Petempiche,Puerto...
GGGAATAAATACAGAGTTTGTGGGGTTTATTCCCCAGAGCCTCGAGCTGAGGTCTATTGTGTTAGGCTGAATTTTAATATGTCGAAATTGATCTATTTTAGTTGGCTTTTTAAACCGATGAAGGCCGAAGCTGTTTGATTGACACATCTTCTATAAGCTGAGAGAAACGTTGTTTTAGCGTTTTATTAGGGTGAGTGTCCAACACAACTTCGAATGTATATTACTGATCAGAGAATTCTTTCCACGACAATAGCTTTTCAGACTCAACATCTCTTCCCAATTTTGGCAAACAATTTTGGGTGCAAACAAACAGAAAGTGCAAGTGTTTTGGGTGCAAACAATTTTGGGTGCAAGAACTCTTTCCCATAACATGCCTACGCAATAAAACACTTTTGAACAACTAGAAGCCGTGACAGCTTTTCGGGGTTTTCTTGACGTAGATTATACGTACAATATATGTTTAAACTACAAGGCTTACCTTGAGCACTTGGAGGAAGATCATCATCAGTTGTTGGTAAAAAACTTGTCGGCAGAGCTTTAAGAATATATCAGACAGAAAATATCAGGATGTGATACTGACATTGAGCTGTGATATATTTTTCTTCTCCACAAAAATAAAAATAAAAATAAAAATAAATTGAGTTAGGAAAGAAGTGGGCCAGATTAACTTTTACAAGGTATTGTAGTTGAAGCCAAGAGAGAATGAAGAGTGTAAAGGAAGTTAATTCCTCTTGTTATATGACTAGCTCCGTGAGCGGCAAGGTAAACCAATGCGAATCCAGCGCTGTGATTGGCTGCCCGAGCCGGAAGGCACACAGCCTAATCTGCATAAAGCCTGAAAACGGGCATAACTTTTCAGCGATTAACCCAAAACATCCTCAAACTTGGCAACAATATAAAATATAACGACCTCAACTCATTTTTTGTGTTTGGTGTTGATTAGTTGGGTCACGTCACCCGTTATCAATGGCGGTTTGACTGATCTGAAATGAAATTGAAAACGGGGTGGCGAGATGCCACGTAACGGATATGAATTGAAACCTTATAGTAATTGTCTTGTTGTCTCGTTTCAGTTAACCATTTCCACCCTATTTGAGGTTTTACTATTGCCGAGATTATGGTGTCATTAGACACGCGTCCACCATAAAGATATCTTAAGCGATTTAAGAACACTAAATTTCTATCGATATTAAATTTTAGTCTTCCCACGTCAAAAAACAACAGTGTTTCTCAAGGAAAAAAGTTTAAACTTGGCTGGGGGTCTAACCAAGAAACCAGATGCTTTAGAGAGGGCACATTCTTGCCCGCTTGGTATTATTGTCCCGCAAGAAAAATCACCTCGAAGCTGAAGCAGGTTTGTCAAAGCTTTCTGTGTAATTTGCGCCTTGAAAAATATGATTTTCTGGAAAAGCTTAATTTACAGATTTCCTATGGTCTTGTAGCGGAGCTCCGGCGGCCTGAAGGACCGCCAAGCGGAGCCCCATACTCATATAGGAAAGAAAAGGAAACCCATGAGTTGATTTTCTCAAGGTTATCACGGCTAGCTGTATTGCTCGTGGGCGCGTACGCACGACGGCGACGACGACGACGACGGAGTCGCGCAACATGGTGGCCATACTCCAAATAATAGGTTGACAGAGACATGCAGCCTTGGTTTACCGTGTACTTCTTTGATATCGCAAAGTTACAAAACTCAAATCAAAATTGTACCTTTTTCTAGGTTAGCTTAATTTGGCTCTGAACAACCCGGCCCTGGAGCTACGCTTTCAGGCTGGCCTAAATCTATTTATTATGGGAAAGATAAGGAAACCCATGAGTTGATTTTCTCATGGTTATCATGGCTAGCAGTATTGCTCGTGGGCGCGTACGCACGACGACGACGGAGTCGCGCAACGTGGCGGCCATACTCCAAATGCAATAGGCCTTGGTTTACCGTGAACCTCTTTGATATTGGACATCCGTGTTACGATCAATTGACACCTGTCAAAACAAGGTATCCGCTGACCAGTATCACGTGACCATATCGCGGGCTCAAGTTTGAGGTCATCGAAGTCACGTGTTTTTTTAAGTTGACCACTAACCAAGTGCTGGTTTTCGATTGTATCGCGGGCTCATGTCGGGTTAACTTGTTGAAAACAGGGCTGGGTTGTTCGGAAGCCGGTTAACGCTAACCCGGGATTAAGAGGTGCGTTCCTTTGGGGTGATCCGGTTCCGGATTAGTGATCCAAGATCACTCGGATTATGGTGTATCAAAGGAACCGATGAATCTACTCTGTTCACGGATTCATCGATTCCTTTGATGCACCATGATCCGAGTGATCTTGGATCACTGACCCTGATCCAGATCATCCCAAAGGAACGCACCCTAAAAGTTAACCGAATTATAACTTTATCTTCTATACAAATGTTTTTCGCTGCTTTGTTTTGTGTATATTGTAATTATTAAAACTCAAAACAGAAGGCCAAACAATATACAGAAAACCTCACCGCAAAGTTACAAATCTCAAATCAAAATTCCACCTTATCCTGGGTTAGCTTAATCGGGCTCTGAACAACCCGGCCCACGAGCTACACTTTTAGGCTTGCCTAAATCTATATATTATCGATGAAAACCAGAAAAGCGTAAGCGCCCGGAGGATGAAAACAACGAAAACAAAACAGTTCCTTGGCTTCCCTTTCAGTGCTCGCAAATAAACAAGCACAATTTTTTTTTTCCGTGTTCGTTAGCTCATAAAGAATATCCTTTTTTGACCAAGCTTGTTCGGTAAAGGTAGCCGGATATTGGTCTCGTTCTATTTTTGCGTGTTTATGGACCTCGGCTCTGTCTCGGTCCATAAACACTCGAAAAAGGAATTTGGCTAACATCCAGTAACCTTGACCGAACAAGATTGGTCAATAAGCCATATCTATAGATCTTGTTCCCATGCCGATTCCTCTCCAGTTAAATTTAGACATGGATATAATGCTACCTCGCTTTTCGACATGCATATGTTTTCATGGAGGATGAAAATGCATGTAAACCCGCTTGGACTGTCCACGTGATCAACATTTGCGTAACAAGACTGGTTATATCAAGGCCCTCCTGGGATTTCCGAACCCAGGAGTGATAAAGCCTACACTGAGAATTAACTCTTTTCAAAAACAAATGAAAAATAGCTCTCGCACCTTTCAGTCTCTTTTGTAGAAACATATTTTGTATGCTGTCGTTCCTTCGTTTTTCTTTAAGGCAATTTAAATAGGCTGTTTTAACAGTCTACTGAAATTTCTGTGCGAGTGAAGCACGCAGTGAAATCTCCATTATAGCGTTCATTAAACGACTGTAAATCTTCCTTTGATGTTTCATGTCGTTATTTTAGGGCAGTTTCATCACGCCTTATTCGCGTACAGGCTTAAAATTTTAAGACGCGACATCCCTTTTAAAAATAAACTCAAACGTTTCTGAAGCGCAAGAATTCATCACGGTAATCCCTCAACCTCTTGAAACACCCCTCCGAGCATGAAGCCACTAAAAATGCGTTTTAACATATACCGAAGCCAAGGAGTTATTCGAAACTTTACTTTATCCGACACAGCAATTAGCGTTTGTAATACTGGCAGTGATGAAACCTGTACTGTTAGCGTGGTTGTATTTCAAACAGAAAACTAGGGTTCTTATACCAATCTGCACGCTTTTGTATGAATTTGCGTTCGCTAAACAACTTCAAGGTACCTGAAACACATGAAGACAAAAATGAATAGACCTTTCCCGCATTCCACTTCAGTGCGTTCGAACAATGGCACCAGAGCGAGGTTGGGCTGAACATTTTCATACATCTTCCGTATTTTTGTCCACCCTGACCTCGACTTGGCGCCATTGTTTGTTGGAATGCGGGAAAGGTCTATTACCAGAAACAAAAACGAAAACTTGAGGGATCTACTCTTGTGTAAATAGACACACAACAGACATAAAGATGAAAGAAAAATTATCAAAAAGACATAGTCTAGAAATATATAGATCTCCATAGTTATATTTACACCCTAGCATCATAAATCCAAGCCAAACATAGTTACCGCCTACTCCATTCCTTGGTTGATTTCCACTAGTCTGACTGATCACAGCAAAAGAAAAGAACAAAAACAGGGCAAAAGTTGCAACAGGTCCGTTAGATGCCACCAACATTTTGCCTGAAATAAACCGGACCAAGTTTTCCCACGGCTTTCTTGTAAGAACAACAGCACGATAAAAATAGGCCTGCGGACATGCTAGGCAAAACTGATCATAACAAGGTTTTGTTATATTTAGAGACAAAGACTGATATAGAGATATCAAGATCAAGATTCCTCAGTATTAATTTAGTACTGAGATTCGCAGAAGTATATTTAGATAGCTATAAATACACCAAATTTACTAAAAATGAATCAAGTTCGCATATATTGTAAGATTCTTAAATTCAATATCAAGGATATTATAAGCAGCTATTCAATTAAGAAATAGTAAAATATTTCAGAGTTCTTATCGAGTTATAGAAACGCGAGTGGAATATAAGAAATACACTTGCAACACGAGTCGTAGGTGAATCGAATTTGTTCACACTTTTTCGAATGTCCGGCCAATTTTTCACGACTGTTCCTATGTCGATATATCGATAGAAACACAGAGGAACTCGAGAAAATGCTTTCTAAAGTTAATTATTAGTTTTTGATTTGTTCATCAAGATGCATGATATATACAATCAATATTTGTATATCTACAATCGTGAACAAACAAAGAGCGATATAGCTCGGTCAAGATCCAGGTACGAACATCAAGTCTGGTGACGTGATAATTCTTACAAAAGTTCATCAAGATATTGCCATAAATGTACAAAGGTTGCTAAATGAACCAAGTTCACAAAACAAAGTACTTCTTAATTTAAATATCAGTGACATCTTTATAAGTGATACAAGACGTCATTTTCTACTTCATAGTGAGACGCAGGTATTATATTTGTAGTTGATTCAACATACTCGTCTGTGAAATTCAAACAATATCCCTTCCCGAAATAGCCACTTCAACTTCCAGACGACAAAATCCTTCTGACAATAAGCCGCATCCCGGCCCCCTCCAGAAATATAAGCCTGTGTGTTTTTGTTTTAGATTTAGCTCTTTTAAGAACTTAGAAGAAAAAAAAGATCAAATCTTTGACTTCTTCAGTCCGATTACAAATAGCCCAACTTTATAGAGTTTATTTAGGCATTTAATTCTCAGAAAGAGACTTGTTAAGAGAGACTTGTTAAGTTCATTTAACTACCATAGAAAGTCTGTACATGGTTTGCACTTACTTTCGTTATTTTTTCACTGCGTTCAACCATTCCGCATTCGCGTACAACGGAACTTTTTCACAAACAACATACTTTTCAAATGCAAATCCAAACACTATATTTTGAAACGAAAAAAAAAGACAACAACAACAAGCTCAAAGCTTTTGTATAAGCTAAGGACCAAGACAAGATTGAGGTATTAGAGTGAATCCCCCAGATACCCATATAGGCTTCTTAAGCTATTTTTAGACATGGTACCCAGTTCTTTCCCAGATGTTACTCGCGCGTTTTTGGATGTTTTAAGGGAGGATCTAGTTATATTTCGTTTCGTTTCAAAGCAAAGAAAGATCTCCAACGTTGTGGGAATGCCTTCTTTGAAATTTTGATATCAGAGAAGCAAAGGGGCTTCGGCTGTCGCTGTCTTGATGCATTTCGAAACTTTACAGGAGTTTACATAAGAGACAGATGTCCCTTGAACAAACAATAAAAACTGAATGAACGGCTGAGAAATGAACAGCCAAATGAGCGCAAAGCAAACGAGCACCTGAACACAATGTATCCGAACAAACAGATCGTCTAAAGTGCAGACAGATGCTCCCCGCCCAAACAGCAAAAGGCAGTTTAAGTATCAGGGACAACAACGTCAAGGACAAACTGGAAAAGAAACTGTGAAAACTTTCGGAAGCCTTACATTGAGACGAAGGAAGTAGAACAAGTTGACTACAAGTATAAAAATGATCACAATTGAATATACTTTACATTCCCTCTTTTATTGCATTCTTGCAAGATGATAATGAGCAGTTAGTTAATCGTCAAATGCAACAGTTTTTCTTGAAACGTGACCCGCTATTAAAACACAAACTGTGATTTACCGGAATAATTACCATTAAGCGAGGTTCGTTTAATTAGTTTGCCGTGATTCTTTTATTTTCCGTGAAACATGAGTTAGTCTTCAACCGACAACTTCACTCTCTTTACTACCCTTGTCAATCACAGAGTTGTGGTATTGTTAATTGTATCCTGCACCCAGGTCTTAAGTGCAATCACGTCAGAATACACTCCGAATCTATTCGGGAGCGCACAACCAACTCCCCAGCTGACGATACCCACGAGATACCACTTGTTGTTTCTCGGACAGACCAGCGGTCCTCCACTGTCTCCTTCGCATGAATCAATTCCTCCCTGAGAGAACCCTGCACAGCGCATGCGTTCCGTAATTTCCAATCCGAGGTCGTTGTATGCCCGCTGACAAGTGTCAAGTGATACTAGAGGAACTTCCGCTTGCTGCAAAATCTAAAAGAAATGTCATAGGTTTTTATCATCACAGTTAATCTCAGGCAAATGATCAAGCCCGGTGCGGATATTTCCCACAAAAGCTATTTTCTGCCAAAGCAACAAACAAACAAACTAAAGACTGAAAGAAAACACGATGGAAAAACCCCAGCAATTTATTATAAAAATTTTTATGCCTAGCTGAAGAAAGCCAAGAGAGTTCCCCGAGGCATGCAATGTATTGTTTCACCTTATATTAATTTATTAATATTTAATAGCAAGCATGAATTAAAACTATAAACCATACGGATAATCCTGAAAGGGTTCTATAGTACACAGGTAATTGCGCTTTAAAGAGCACTTTTCAATTGAGTGTCGTAAAACAAAAACCAAAGTAATCACTCTCTGCCAATCACAAAGAAAAAAGAAAATCCAATGAACCGTTTGAAACTCAAAGTAATTACACGTAACTGCATGATGCAAAGCGCGGGAAAACATATGTGTGCAAGTCACGATTGGTTTTGATTTTACTTTTGATTGGATGAAAAGTAGCGCGAGTTTTTCAAGCCAATCGTGTAATGTATTTGATGCAAAACTAATCACGTTTGGAAATCTTCATATTTTGCGCAGTTAAGTCGACTCCCGATAACTCGAACCCTCGCTAACTCGAACCTCGCGCTTACTGGAACCAAAATCGATTTCCACTAGATTTCCATCATACATTAACTGTAATTTTACCCTCGGTAACTCGAAACCTCGATAACTCGAGCCTCTCGCTAACTCGAACCAATTTTCCATATTGTCTGTCAATACGTGACAGGTCAAAATAAACAGTGTACTGTAGTCCAAAACATCAAATTTATTTTGAAGCAGCCGTGTGACAAGACTTGTAAAGTTCCCAGTTCCTGGACTTCTCCCTGCTGCTTTCATTTGCTATATTTATCACATTACGTTACGTTCCGATTTATACAGTAGTTCATAGATATATTATTTTATTTTCACTCGACTTCTCTATTCTGTAATTAAACTTGATTAAAATGTACACTGCACGAATAGAAAAACATTAAACACCGTTTTTTCCTCATTTCCGGTCATTTATTCTCAACTCCCTATAACTCGAACTCCCGACACCCCGTACCTTTTTCAATTTCCCTTGAAGGTTCAATTTATCGGGAGTCGATTGCATATTAATGTTACAACCTCTTATCAATACGCTTATGAAGTGTCTCTCAAATGCAAGCAAAAACATTGCCCACAAAAGATTAAAACATTTGTATAAATACCTGTGCAATATTTCCCCGCTCTGTTGTAGCTCCCCATCCTGTGACATAACAGTTAGTTCCAGGAGGAAAATCCACAGTGGGAAGACACACAGGTCTTACGTTAATGTTAAAGTTGATAGGTTCCTTCAGTTTGATCAATGCCACGTCATAGTCGAAGCCAGTCGCTGCCGGGTTATAATTAGGATGTAAGATGATTTTGTCGATTGGGATTATTTGCTCGGTTCCTTCCACTATACGAAGATCGTGTTCACCTGTTCACAGTTAGATAAAATGTTTCAACACACTTAAGTTAGTGAACAAGTCAAGGAAGAAAAACTTTTCCCGCTAGATGGGTTATGAATGGTCATAAATGGGAAAATGAGATAGTCAGCGCCTCGATGCTCTTACGATACGAGCTTTGCACCTTCCAGTTTCACGCGCGTCGATATTTCTGGAAAATCTGAACGTTTTTCAGTATACACTGAAAAGGTATAATAAACGCTGTGAAAGATATAATAAAAAAAGATTTCATTCTCCATGAGCTATGCCCAAAGAAGACGTACAAACTACGCTGCAGAATGTCTAAACCTTTGAAACGACTCTGACTGAAGCATTTGAACAATATTATGATGTTATTATGACGTTACAAAGTGATAAAGAAGTGCGTCTTTACCTACAGTTAGTGTAAAAGATGTGACATTTTTTCCAACATCAAAACAGTGAGCTGCAGTAACGATCCAGTACGGGGTAAGAATGGAGCCTCCACACGAAACAGGGCCCCGGTACGGCTTAAAGTCCACTAACACTTGCCACGGCCAAGACCCTGGTTGCGCGTTTGTGCCCCCTACAATTCTGGAACCGGGCCTTTTACTGCCACACTCCACGTTCCCTAGTGATGAAAGACAATTTAGGGCTTTGATCTATAAACATTTTAAAACTATTATGATTATGGTCCAAAACATGTAATTGATGCCTTACTCCCGAAAACGCGGAAAATACGAGCATTCAAAATCACATTTGGTTTCGTCATTACTGCTGATTGGTTGAAACAAGAAATATGTCTCCTCGGAGGAGATTGATTTTAGCTCCTTGAATAAGGGTTCTTTTAACCAGTAAGAGATCGTAAAATAGACGTTCCATTGTACATCTCTATATCAGTGAAAATTCACTATTTCTTACCCTGATTAATGGGTGCACGTCCGCCAGCAGTTGGTGACAAAGTTGTCGACGCACCTAAACGGATATAAGAAAGAAAATATCAGCTAGTGGTACTTTAGACTAGGTTTACACTGGAGGAAATTGTTCCGGATTCGAGACGAATCCGGAAAGTTTTAGTACCAGATTGATTTTGCCGTTTACACACAAGTGGACGAATCCGAAATAACTCCCTAGTTTTGTCGTGTTTACGGAAATTCTGAATCCGGATATTTTTTTCCGCCTGCGATCTTTTGAGGTTGCGGTTGAACCAAAATGGCGGATCTACTAATGTAGTCACAGTCGTAGTCACATTGATGGCCATTAATAGCGGTCAATGGTTGCCACATTCTGTTACAGGTTCAGGCAGTCGCTTTTATAATGGGTGATGCCATATTCCTCAGAAACCAAAATAATAGACGCAAATAATGTTCCCATGGCATGCCCATCTCAAAAACTTTCGAACAACAACAACAACAACAACCATTTTATTTTCCTTAATACATAGAATATCATGCAGCAAAAGAATAAATTAAACTTAAAAAAGCAAAAAAACTACTCCGCAAAATAGTAAGAACCAAACGAGCTGAGTAGTTACAAGGATTATTACGCTTTAAATCGGTTGTGGGAAAAATAAAGAAAAGAAGAGGTAGAAAAAATATATATATAAATATAAATATAAAAAGAAATATAAGTAGTAGCACTACCAGTAGTGAACAGCTATAAGCCAGGCAGCTTTTCGGGGTTTTCTTGACGTAGATTATACGTACAATATATGTTTAAACCACAAGGCTTGGTTTTCTTACCCTGAGCATTTGGAGGTAGATCATCGTCAGTTGTTGGTGAAAAACTTGTCGGCCGAGCTTTAAGAATATATGAAACAGAAAATATCAGTATGTGGTACCGAGGTTGTGTTGTGTAATGTTTTTCTTAGCCATAAAGAAAATTCGAGTGATATTAGAAGAGAAGAGGGCTAGGTAAACTATAAAGTTGAAAGCAAGACAAGATGAAGGGTAAGCGAGAAATCCCTTGTTATATGGCTAGCTCAGTGAGACTCGGATAAGATAAGATAAGATAAGATAAGATAAGATAAGATAAGATAAGATAAGATAAGATAAGATAAGATAAGATAAGATAAGATAAGATAAGATAA
>Ga0126339_10004670_pt1 | contig 10159 bp, 4 predicted proteins | sample OrbTmetagenome_2_FD_92532 | JGI IMG/M metagenome (GOLD analysis project Ga0126339, IMG submission 92532) | Coral microbial communities from Petempiche,Puerto Morelos, Mexico - Orbicella T R C metagenome | ecosystem: Host-associated > Invertebrates > Cnidaria > Coral | place: Petempiche,Puerto...
CCTGGGAGGTTTGTGGTGTCCAGGTGATGTGTTAGGGGCCCCTGTTATTCTTTTTATCATTGGGGCGAGGGAGGGGGGGGGGGGGGGGGGTACTTGAAGTATACCTGATGGGGACATGGGGGTTCATTGTATATTTTGGGGGTGAAATCTTACACCCTTAGTATTATTTTGGGTCAAGAGAGATCTGTCACTTATTTTTTAGGTCTTGAAAAAATATGTGTATTTTTTTGGGATTTACTTATTTCTGAGCAAAATTTTTGTTGTGATCAGTGAATCAGATAATTATTCATTCAAACTTTTTTTCAGCAACATGTATTTTTTGGGGGTAGGAAATTTTGATGCCAGGTATTTTTTGGGTGTAAAATTTCAGGCTCATGTATTTTTGGGGGTTCACTGTATGAAGCTCCGTCTGACAGCCCCCCCATCATGTATACTGTGAGTACCCCCCTGGGTCACATGTAGTGGACTGCATAGCTGTGTGTTGGCTTAATATGTTATGTAAATTTTTTATTTTGGTGGTCAAATTTACTTTTGAATGAAAAAGTCGTGAAATTGACTGTAAACTCTTAATTAACTAAGGGGATTAACATGAGGTACCTCTCACCTTTGGCCAAAAAATGTCATGTGATACACCTCAGGGTAGTAATCATGCTGTGATCTTCAGTTTATCATTCCCTGATTGACCTCTTTACAAAGGGGAAGAGAGTGAGAGGGAAGCTTATTTGAATAAGGGTCCTTGTTCTAAATTGCAAAATAAATGAAACAGTTTGTAACATATTTTGTTTGACATATTGACATTTTAAAGGCAAAGTCCGATTGTGTTTTGGTAGAAAACATCCATAGCCCTCCATATCCATATCTTTTGGTTTGGATACCTCCCATCCCTCTTGGTTCATACTTTCCCTTAAAAATTCTAGCTTTTGAGACTGCTCTCCCTCTTAGGATTTTTAAATACCCTCCTTGGGGCAGGTAATAGGATCTCTTCTGGAACCACACATTTATAAGAGAGTGCCAAAGTTGTTACATGTTGCATGTAGTTTACAGTACTGTTAGAGATTTATACAACAAGAACATTGTTCAGATGAAACAATCATCTGTATAGCTTTTGTCACTCCGTCTGTAGTATATTGCCTGTCATATTTGGCAGGGGTATTTGCGAAGAAAAAACTGAGAGGAGCGTAGGGGAGGGTAGGAGGACTTATTTGAACTGGGGGACATTGTAGAGGGGACTTTCTTAGGCCAGGGAGGTAAAGTCTCTCTATCAGCCAAGTGGTCCATCAGGTCAGAGCTGACTAGAACTTTTTTATTCCCCCCTGGATGGGATGCCAGTCCATCGCAGGGTTACCCCCAGCATTAAACTCGCCGGTAACCATTTATACACCTGGGTGGAAAGAGGTACTGTGGGACTAAGGAACACAACACCAGTGGCGGATCTGGGGGAGGCGCCTGGGAGAAGAAGGAAGAAAAGCCGGCAGGGCAAGCAAAAAAACCGCTCCCCCCCCCTTAAGGTCTGGATCCGTCACTGATCACAATATATTTGTCCCTACCAGGGTCAAATTGGACAGGTTTCCCAAATCATATTCTTTTGCGATGTTACCTAGATGCTATTCTTTGCATGGTTAAGAAGGTCTTGAGATCAAAAAATGGACATCACACAGCCTCAAATTTACCAATTGCTACTCCTTAGCCCTTAGGGTACATTATAAGTACATCTTACGTAAGAGGTAGACTATTGACAAGCTATGTCTAATCTAATAGTATACAGTAATGCTAGAAGTTTTATTGAACATTATTATGTCTTGTAACATTTTCAGCCAAAAGACTTATCTGAGAGCATTTTGAACATCAAACATCGGGATATCTTTGATCACCTTCCGCCTCTGAGTGCTCCACAGGTAATAATACACTGTTTGAATACAGGGTAGGAAAAACATTTTGAAATACAGTTGCCCATTGGACCAGTACATTTCAGTTTTCAGTTGCCTCCACTAAAATATTACTTGTTTTTGATTGTTAATTATCGCTAGCAAGTCTACTGAGACTAATTTCACTTGCTCACCGGGCCACCAAACTTCCATTTTCACTTGGTCATGCAAGAGCAAAATTTACTTCCCCGGGCAATCGGACCTGGGTTTTTTTCCTGCCCTGGAATTATCTCAAATGAAAGGTATCTCTAAGATATTACACTTGAGTCACCTCATAGGGCGAGTTAAGAAATAAGTGTGCGCTTCCAACACCTGCATGAATTTCCGGCAAAATCTGATTGGCTCATATTTATAGCGTGACACAAGATTTTTTTTTCACTTTTCCACTTTTTATTATAACCTTGTGTGGTTCAAAAACAAAAAAAAATTACATATTCTTAATATCACCTAACATTAGTAACATCAGTTATTTTACATGCCCTAATATGGTAATGAAATTAATTAATAATGAGACTGGATACCATAAATTAAGTTTCTAATATGAATTTTACTTACAGCTGCCATCCAGCCTGAAAGTAAAGTTCTGTGTTGTTTTTCATAGCTATACATTTCTTAGTTCTAAATTTCACTTTGACAATTTCCTTAGAAGCACTTAGATTAGGAGGTACACCACGTCTCCTACTTATCCAAATATGTAGTTTAACAAGCATAATAAAGTAACTCAATAGTTCTATTTCTGCATCTTATTTGCCTAGTAACACATCTTGTAGTGTGAGGTCCACTCTTTTGCTGGAAACCAAATACCAAAAGGATGCAAAATCAATCCAGATTAGGTTTGTAAAAGAGCACTCATAAAATAGGTGATGTACAGTTTTGGATTCAATTCCACAAAATGTACACAGGTCATTTGGGACATAGTTTGACACAAGATAATATTGCTGTTGACAGGTAAGCCATGAAGGGGCCGCAGACGGCTTGAGAAGTGAATGTATCAGGTGTTCTTTTCTTCCCTACCCAGCTTGTGAAAAAACAAAACAATTTAGCAAAAACAAGAATGCCTGATTGCAGGTTCTATGCTGTTGTGGAAATCAATGATATTCACTCTCATATATTATTAAAAGCAGTTTGTCTTTTTGATCTGAATTTGTAGCCTGCGTATAGTGAAAGACCAAAGATTGTAGAGTATGGAGCTTATACTCAAGCATCACCAACTAAAGAGAAAAGTCATTATAGACATACAAGGTGGGTGGCAGTTTATTTCTTAAGACATTTATATCCTTGGCAATTTTTGTGTTCAATTAAAGATGGGACTTCTTCAGAGGGGTGGGGATAGAGAGTGGAGAGGGACTGAGAGAGAGGTTGAATAGTTTTGATTTCCCAAAAGGATCAATTCTCACCAGGCTTTTCCCAGTAACTGAATGCTTGTCCATCACTGCTGGGCCATTAACCCCACTGTCCCAGGACACAGGGAAGAACTGAGGAAAATAATTAACTACCCCTCACACTGGTGAATGGGACACTCAACTTTACCTCTCTACCATCATGTCGCACTAAGTTTTAAATACTTCATGTAAAACATAATCTTTATATACTGAATTGTTAACATTATATTCTATCCAGCTGGCATTACTGGTACCTTTATTCCTTTAAGCTAGGTAGTTATGTGCATGTCAAACCAAAGGGTATGGTTTTTGCTCTCTTTTGTCCTGAATTATGGTATGTATTGCTCCTTGGCCTGGAATCAGGTATTCCCCATGTTTTCCTTGTCATAATCAAAGGATTTAAATCTTGTCTCAAACATCTATGGATATAGAAGCCATCCCTGCTTATTCATTAGCTGAAGTCATGTATTAGAGACGTGGAATAGTTTTTGAAACCTGAAATTGACTTTCAAGGTTTGGCTCCAGTCTGAAATAGGCTATTGAATTGAAAATCACATATTTTGGTCTGACATGGGGTGATGATTTCAGGAAACAATTAACACACCTCCCCCAGGAAATTTAATCAATACAATATTTTACATTCAATTTACTTCAGTTGACTGTTTAGTATATCATTTTATTTTGCAGTGATGCAGTGGCCAATAACTACACACCGTCAGCTCAGAGTCTAACAACAAAGTTAATTTATAAAAGACAAGGCAAGACGTCCAGTTCTGGTAAGCTGAAGTACATAGAGTAATTAAATACAGGATATATTATTATAAGTACTTAATGACTGGCCCCATGGGAAACAGTGAGTTTTGTTTCCCCGAGACCCTCTATGTTCATTGAACATTGAATGAACATTCAGGTTAAGGGGAAACAAAACTCTGTGTTTCCTGCAGGACCAGTCATTAAGTGTTTTGTTATACGTCCCAACTTAAAACTAGGGAAAAAAACTGCGAAAAAATTGTTTGCTTGACGCCAGCTGGCACACAAATTTGCTACGGTTTCAAGGAGCATGACCTGATCACGTGCGAGTCGAAACTTCATTGTTGTTTTCCTAGGGAGTTAGCAAGTTTTAACCCATGACAGGTGACACGTTCTCCTCCAATTGGAAAACATATTTGAGCTGGGAGGTATAACAAAGACAGTTAAACTTATATACATGTGCTCTTTTGTTGACAGAAAATTTGATAATATTAGCAGATTCACCTTCTTTTCCAGTGTACAACTATTCTTTTTGAGTTAAAAGGATTAGGAGTGTTTTGCAACTTCATTCGCATAGTCTTTTCTCTTACTTGGGGGTAGGGTGGGAAAAGGCTGTGGGAATGAGGTTAGGGTGTTCTTGGGGGTGGGGTCAGACACGGGATGGCAAACCCCCTCTAAATGTCTGTGACAAAAACAATGTTACACAAAATGCTATGAAAAGTTATAAATGCTAACAATGTTAGGATGGCCAACACTCCCCAGGGGGCACTCACAGTATACATGATGGGTGGAGGGGGGTCCAATGGAGCTTCATATTATGAACCCCCCAAAACACTTGAGCCTGAAATTGTGCACCCCCCAAAATACCTGACCTCAAAATTTCCTATCCCAAAAAATACAAGACTTAAAAACAAGATTACAAATTAATACATTATATTGTCTTCTTTATCAGCATTTTTTCTGGAACTCACACGTTGCTGAAAAAAAGCTGGAATGAATAATATTCTGATCCACTGATTGCAACAAAAATTTTGTAAGCCCCCAAAACATACACCTATATTTTTTTAAGACTCCAAAAAATTTGTGACAAATGTCTTGATCCCAAAAATACAGACGGTGTAAATTTTCAGCCCCAAAAAATGTCAGACCCCCCATCATGTATACTGCGAGTACCCCCCTGGGAAACACACTAACAACCAATACCTGTAAACGCCACTGACAAGACTTTTGCTCCTAGTTGTTAACTTTGTTAAATTACATTTAGCAGTACTGAATCCTTGACCAAAATCTCTGACAATCATGGTACCTGTAAGATCCTTGAAAGATCCTTATAGAGATCCACAAAGATCCTTGAAAGATTTTCGCCAGGGATCTGTTCAAGTGACTTACACAATGCCTTTGCTCTTGGACCCTTGCTCTGAGTCAGATATATAAGAATCTGAATCGGACAGTTAAGGAAGAGGTTACTTACTATAATGTTTATGGGCACCATCATGTGAATTGCTTGCATTTATGGTTTAGTTTTTGACTTTCTCATTCTTTTAATTTCCTTATATTCCTAGCTAAAAAGAAGAATAGCCCAAGAAAGCAACCTAGCCCTCCTGGAAAGGTTCTTGAAGAGAAAATTCAACCCCTTTATAGTGGACAATCTCAATCACCTAGTTCTGTGTATTCTAAAGGAAAGGGTAACTTGGTGACCCAGGGAGTGCCCAGGGTAGGAGTTATCAAGGGGCACACAAGCCCACCTCTTGTGGGCCCGCCAAAAAAATGGTCACCCCAGAATGAACAGGATACTTCTGAAACAGAGAGAAAAATTGATATTGATACAAGTCCTTTGTCAAGTTCTAAACCACCAAGAGTAAAAAGACCTCAGTCTGCAGAACAGTTTGTTAAATCAAATGGCCGTTCACCCAGTCCTCAGGGTAGTGGCTTGCATCATTATGGAGAACCTATGCCTGAATCGCCAGACTCTAAAAAGGCAAAAGTTGCATGGGGAGGCCAAGGGAGGGTGACTGAATCAAGCAGGAACGAAACTATTGATACAGAAACAATTTCAAATGGTCATACAGACATGGAAATCCATGATATTGGTGGAAGTTATACTGTAACAAGTTCACCGCTGAATATCTCATCGGTGTTGTCATTTAGAGAGCACGACGAAGAGACACTGTCTGTTTTAAATATCAGTTTCCCTCCATCAACAACTCCTACTTTTGGACTTTCCCGTGCTGTGTCGCCACCTGAATCAGAGCTAGAGAGATACAGTAGTCTTGTGGAGAAGGCCATTATGTCTAACATGGTAGCACCATTGTCCAAGGAATGGAAGAGGAAGACCCACGATTTTCTTCCAAAATCATTAAAACAGGACTTTAAGGAAACATTGGATGAGCTTGACAAGGTATTAATAACCCTTTTCACTGTTGACTTTCTCATTTGCATTTCAATATAATCCAACATAACTTTGGGCATTTTTGGAGTTACTACCTGAAATTGCCTTGCATCCATGTTGGATTACATTGTTTGCCAAAATTATGACAAAAATTCCAGTTTTGGTTCATACTTTCTTTTACAATTTTGTTGTTTGAGACACACCCTTCCTCTTCAATCACTGTGCCCCTTGTAATAAATTTTATTTCCAATAAACCTCCTTCGGGTGGGTATGGATATTTTCTGGAACTTGACAAAGTGTCACACCATGCAGGGAGAATAATCTTTACTATTATAGTTATTTCTGAGATCATATAATTTATTAATATTTATTTTAACAGGAAATGGAGGCAGAGTATGCACGAAGTGTAAAGCAAAGTATTCTGGATTATGTGCTTTTGGATCCTGCAGAACAAAGACGACTTGGACTCCATATGCCACTACCAGTGAGCCTTGATATTTTTTATGTTAATATTGAGTTATTTCAATTGACTTATAATAAAGTAGCATTCCTTCAGTACACCCCACATAGCTAGATATTTGGAAATATGCTGTTAGATTTGGTTGGGTTCATTGGGAAGTCTTTGCCTGCTGACAAGAGTTTTGAGATGAAATGGAATGTGAATGAAACAAAATAGAACTAGAGAAAACAAGGTGAAAAAAGATGAACCAATTAAAATACTTCAATAAAACTAAATATCCCTTCCTAGGACACACACTTTGTTTTCAAGTACAGCAGTAGCTGGTTTATTAGAAAAGTGAAACCAAAATTTAAGTAAGCAAAATATTGTGATGAAATAAAGTAAAATGAAATAAAATGGTACAAAATTGAATGAGATGCACCTGTTCATTTGTAATAACAAACAAATTATGTACAAAAAAGGGACAAGGCCTTCAAAAACTTGCATATGCTTGATTGTAAAAAAAGAAGCGAGTGCCAAAGAGGTTTGATATGTCTTTATCCTTCAGGTAATATATCCTGCTGGAAGAGAGAGATTTCCATGGCATGCTTCAGTCATTGCCTGCAGGGAGTACCTGGAGAAAAACCTCTTTGTGACCCATGTTGTACTTAGGGAACTTCTATTCCTCTGGGAATCACAGTGAGTTCAATATGTAAAGAGTCAGGGATCAGGAACAAAATTTCCAAGGAAGAAACAACCTGAAAACAAATGCTTTTAATGCATTATTTGCTACAGTTTGAGAAATTGCATTCAATTTATAATAAGTAACCGCAGTCAAACCTGTATTAAGTGGACCCCCTACATGTATTAAGCGGACACCCTCTATTAAGTGCACAACAGTGCAAGTCCCATTTTTCTTTTCCTACATTCACTGTAAGAAATATGTGTATTTAAAAGACGTCTCTATTACGTGGATGCAGACTCCTTAAACTTGAGTTTTACGGTCATTTCTATTGTTAGAAACCTGTATCAAACGGACAGTGCAAAAAGAATGCAAGATTTTTTTGTCCACGTTTTAGTAGATCGGTCATTTAAGTTTGCCAACAAACTGAGCTGTCACAGAAATGCAATATTTTGTTATTTGGTTTTGTTTTTACAAAACGTTTGTTCTTGTTTGATTTTGTAAACCTTAACATAATTCGATCAATATAGATACTGTTACTGTATACTTAAATCGCTTTACCTCTTGTCATTGTTTGTGGAAATATGGCATTTCAGAGTTATCTCGATCGTTCACGAGAATCCTATTTGTCCCTTTTAAGGTCTTTAATACTGACCAATATTGATATGACTCTTTTAAGATGAATTCTGAACCTGTTTTCAATTCTGAATTCGGGAATCAGTTTTCAGCGGACACCCTGTATAAGTGGACAGTAGCAAGGGTCCTGAAGGTGTCCACCTAATACAGGTTTGACTGTGTGTACTTGTTGTGTGGATTTCATGGAAACAGTGTTGACTATGAACTCTGTTCAGGAACTAGTGGTGTAGAGGGAGTTAGGAGAACTAGATCTTTGTAAGGTACTCAGCTCTCCTTGAAATGGGTGGATAAGGCTAATCATGTTTTGTTTCCCTTTATTGTTCCCTGTTTTTAACTTCAATCTAAGATCAAGCCCATTCAGGAGGTAGAAGAAGTAAGAAATTTTTGACAAATTGAAACTTAGAGTGTAGATCAAGCAGTGGCAGATCCAGACCCTGAGCTAAGGGTGGGGGAGGGGGAGGGTTTTTTTTTTCGCTTGCCCTGCCAGCTTTTCTTCTTTCTGCAATTTTTTTTCCCCAAAATAAGGGGGTGGGCAGGCCCCTCCCCTAGATCTGCCACTGGATCAAGTCATTGAATGTATTTCTGTATCAATAGCCCTTTTCATGGTTAACATTAATCATTTGCATTTTAACAAAGTAATGTCAATGCAAGGTAATTTCTTGAAAGCAGAAACTGAAAAGCTGCTAGAAATTGCCTCACATCTGGTTTGGATCATATGGTAATGCAAATTAGAAAAGTTAACTGTGAAAGGGCTATTACAGTATGTTGTTCAGGGAAAGAAATATCAGTTTTGGCAAATCGTGAAACAGTCATAAATATTCTGAATTTTTTTATTATCCAGTCAAAGTAAAAGTTTTGCAGTTCTAAAGTCCTCAAGTCTGGCTCGTCTGGTGCCAGAGACCGGCATTTGCCATTAACTGACCAGCACTTGTTCTTACAATTGTATATGAGACTACCTTCAATGATGAAGGTGCGTGTGCAAATTATCGTGAGAACTTTATAACACATTTGTCTCTTGCTTGATTACAGTTACTCAGACTTGAGATTAATTGATATTCCCAGTCTGAAGAGATCTCTTCCTTTAACAATAACCGAGCTCAGGAAAAATGCTCACAAAGCAACTCAGCATGGAGTGAGAACACTGTTAGACAAGTGGATCCCAACCTGTGTGAAGATCATCAGTGACAGAAGAGATGACATTGAGGAATGGATGCCTGAAGATGAGGTAATTGAGTCCTAAGCATGAACAACCGTTCTAAATTCTCTTTTAGTAATAGCGATTCATTGTAAGGCTGACTGGTGATGTTGTGCACTTGTAGGTAATATTTTTGTGTCACTGGCAGTAACCCAGAACTTTTATGGAATTATTTGTCACTCCATCCTTTATTGTTGCCCAGAAAATTGATCAAGCTCTGTTAAAGTATTGTCAACAACTATTTGTGCATGTAGGCATAGGGAGGCATTTTAAGAATACAGTGCATTGTCCAAGATCAGAACAGAAGGACTACACCCAGGGACCTCTGAATTTTGTGGCTAAACTAGAAGCCTGATAGGCCTACCATGCTTTATGCATCAATGACCGGGAGAGGACCCAAAGCTGCATCTTGTAGATATCAAGCCAGACCATACGCTAACCTTGGCTAGGCCAGTATTTATGTTCCACAGTTGCTTTCATTTTAAAGTACTCATTCTTGGTTAATAATTTTTTTTCGCACCCTTTAGCAATCCAGAGTGGAGAAGATGGATCATTTCTTCAGCTCAGTTTCCTCCCTGATGTCGCTCAATCTTCACAGTGCTGTGTATTCTTCCATTGACGACCTAGTACAGTTTATTGAAATGTACAAACTTGGAAATGATTTTACCGGACACTTTGAAAGAAGTCTTCCTGTACTACCACAGCCAATTACACTCACAGTGGTAAGACATCATTTTATCTCTCCTTTCTTTAAGAAAAAG
>Ga0126339_10004672_pt1 | contig 10158 bp, 7 predicted proteins | sample OrbTmetagenome_2_FD_92532 | JGI IMG/M metagenome (GOLD analysis project Ga0126339, IMG submission 92532) | Coral microbial communities from Petempiche,Puerto Morelos, Mexico - Orbicella T R C metagenome | ecosystem: Host-associated > Invertebrates > Cnidaria > Coral | place: Petempiche,Puerto...
AAGAGTTGAAATACATGGTGAATATACACCAGGACAGGGAAGACAGCCAGTCATTACTAAGTGAATGTATGACATTGATAGTGACTTTCCCACTAAGGGAGCAAATATGGGACCATCCCTGCTGGTGATACAAATTGTTTTGATTTGTTGTTTTCCTGAAATTAATCTGCAGTTACAGTCAACAGTGGTTCTCATGCCACAAGGATTTACCATTTGATATCCCAGCTTTTAGTTATGCATTTTCAACTGTGAAGGGGTCCTGAACATAAGAATAAAGACTAATAAATTTTGTTCCAGTTGGGATGAACAATGTTGTTTGACACTAGTTAAAACTAAGATATGTTTACTCTAAACTGAGAAAAGTCTATTGCCAATTTTGTAGTCCAAAGTTTTATTTCACAGGGCATGGATAGTAATATTAAGATTTTACTCTGGCTTGCATGGTGCATTGCCTTAGATTTCTTTTGACACTGGTTTATTTTCTTTCTTTTGAGGCGACTTTAGAAAATAAGTAGTTGACATTTGTCTTGTTTAAAATTTTCAGGCAATATTGCTTATCATAGCATTTTTGTCATTTTTCTCTAACATTTTATTTTGATGACATGATATGTGCTGTGTCTGTACCAATTGACCTTTCTTGCTTGCTTTTGTAGGGTTGACCGAAAATGGCTGCTGAAAACTGGCAAGATAATCCCGATCTCAAGAAGTTGTACATTTCTAAACTGAAGCCTGAAACAACAAATGATCGTTTGGTGGAGCACTTTGGAAAATATGGAGAAGTTACTGAATGTAAAATTGTAAAAGACAATCAAGGTAATTCAAGGGGCTTTGCCTTTTTGACGTTGTCTGACCAAGCAGCTATTGATACCATCTTAGACGACAAACCGCAAAGCATTGATGGCCAGACGGTGTTCATGAGGAGAGCAATCCCTAAAGATGATCCAAATCCCCTAGCCCAGGCCATTACTAAGAAGCTTTTCATTGGAGGGCTGACTGAGGAGGCGACTGAACAAGACATCACCAATGTCCTCTCTATCTTCACTTCCCATCAGCCAGAACAAATTAAACTTATGCGGGATAGAAACACCAACAAATTCAAGGGTTATGCATTTGTAATATTCCAAAGTGAAGACGTTGTGGACAAGCTATTTATCATCAGGAATGCCACAATCAAAGCGAAGCGTGTTGAACTGAAGAAAGCAGAGGAGTTAGGTGCGCCTGGTGCTGGTGGTCGTGGAGGTGCTCGTGGAGGAGGTACCAGAGGTGGCGGAGGTTCCAGAGGTGCCAGAGGTGGCGGCGGTGGTGAATACAGAGGAAGAGGTACGCGAGGGGGCAGTTATGGTGCAAACCATGGTGGTTTTTCTCAATCTTATGATTACAGTTATGCTGGTTATGGTGGGGAGTACGATGGTTATGGTGGTAGTGGTGGATTTGATTACAATGGCTATGGCAGTTATGGTGGCAGTAGCTATGGTGGTGGTGGTGGTTATGGTGGTGGTAGCTATGGCAGTGGTGGATATGGTGGAGGCTATGATATGGGGAATTACAGGTCTGAGGCTTCTGGCTATGGACCAAACAGGCGTGGACGTGGGCGTGGAGCTGGTGGCGGCGGCGGTGGTGGTGGATATCATCCTTACTGAAGAGTTTTTGAACACTGATTCATGCGACATATTTTGTTACTGGACCTGTAGTTAAATGAAGGTGTGTTTTAGTGACCGGACAGTGACTTGAAATCCAATGATCACCTTGCTGTGCTGGATTAGATTGGACTTGTACATGTGATATTTTTTTTTTATTGCAAGATACTTTACAATCTGAACGAACTTGATTCTATGACTTTATGCCGAGATCAGGGACATGACTAGAACTTTTTGTAGGTTTTTTGGGTTACTGATCAATATTCTGTAGTTAGATAATGGCAGAACATTATTCTCGGGCATGTTCTTTCAGGAGTTATACAGTTTGATTGAAAATCAATTGTTATAGTTGTCTAATATGCAAGTTTTCTAATTCTTAGAGTAGACAAGTGTGACGGACCTTTCATATCAAGATTTTAACAATCTTTGTAGTGAAGTGCATTATGCATATTCATCTGGAGAAAGAGATTGTGTCTGCTTAGGGAACATTTTAATTTCACACTGCAATTGAACATTGTCAGCATGAAGTTGGGACAAACATTTCCATCATGTATACATGTAATTCTTTCTGATATTCATGAAGATGTGTTGTCTCGTTTGAAGTTGTATTTATTGCATTTTTAACCTTTGTATAAAATAAACACTAGTAACATTTATTTGATGATTTTAATTTTCTTTCATTGCCAGTCTAATAGATTGTTGAAATCAAAGAAAGTCTGTTTACCATTTTCTCCAGTAACCGTTGTCAACCATCTAAATTTGAATGTTTTTCTTAAGGGAGTGGTGGGGTAACAGTCTGACTATAGGTTGCATCCCTTAAAACATCCAGAAGAAGGGCTAAGCCTGAAATGTCTGGTTTGCACCAGCTATTTGAGGTTTTTAAAAATAGTTTTTCAGTCTTGGGTCACTTTTCCATCATTAATTCCTGCATTGTACAAGTTTATTACTCATTTCCTCATACTGAAGGGTTGCTCAACCTGCTGATGTTGTTTTGCATACTGGTACAGGAACAGGGTTGAAACAGTTAGGGAAAAGTGAGAGTATTTTGAAGTAGGTCAGGGAATTTTATCTTCAGGTTCCTTTATTTGTTAGAATTTTTTGTGGACTGGGCTATTTTGTTGAGTTATCTTTTTGTAAAAAAATTACCTCTTAGTTGGTGCATCGGGTATGTTATGGATGTGTCAATGGATCAGTGAGTGAGTGAGAGATGTATGTATGTCACACCAATTAGATTGGATCTACTATAAACAGCCAATCAAATTTCTTGTAAAGGTAGATGGCATGTCAGAAGATTTGATCCCAACACAGTTTAGAACAGCCATATTTATTCTTCTATAAGAGAGAAGGAAGTATTCATATATTGGGCTTACTTTGACATTTTCTGTGGGTAGGCTGAGGATTTTAGTTACAAATGAGATGAGCCTTGAGGTTTGAAACAGTTCATGAGTTAGTAATATGCAAATGCAACGAGAAATTTTTATTTTCAGTTACAAAGGTAACTTGATACTTTTGTTTTTCACAAGGAGTAAATTCAATTAGAGGTCAGGAATCGTCGCTTCTAGTTCTTAGGACATGTTTTAGAGGAGACGAGACTTCAGATTTGAAACAGTTCTAACGTTTACAATAGTAAGTGCAGGTGACGATTGTTTTGTTTTTGTTGCATGCAAATATAATGAGATATTTTTATTTTTTAGTTAAAGGATAATTTGACATGCTTGCTTTTCATAAGGCACCAAGTTAAAGTGCAATTCAATTAAATCAAACTTTCAATGTGTCAGAGAGGTTTTTTTTCTCTTTCTTTCTATTTTCAGTGAAGTAGTGTTTGTGTTGTGTAAAAAGCGAAAATTTACAACTTGTATAAAATGCGAAAACGTCTCTGAGTATTTTTGAGCAAAAATTCCTTGGGGGTTGGAAGGGCTATGTGATCGGTGAGTGAGTTATGCATGTGCGGGTGTCACACAAATCACAGTGTGGGTTGTATCAAAGAACGAATCTAAGAAAAAAAATAAGATGGTATCTGCATTAATCTGGAGACGTGTCAGATTACTGTAGTTTGTTCAGTCAAACATTTCATGGCTTACTATTTAGCTATCTTACCATTAGCGATGTAACATCTTGTGTACATCATAAATTCCCAGTTTCTCTCTTGCTGTACGTCGCAACCAAAACAACTTGTCAAATTGACCAAATCATTACTGTAACTTACTGTTAATAATGATTTGGTTAATTTGACAGGAATGCACCTATTTCCAAGACTTCACAAGAAAAAAGTAACTCTTGCACGCCTTGCATGTCTATGTTTTATAAATTATCTATAAACCAACCTCTTATCTTCACTCATTGCCAGAGGAATCATCCTACAAGTGCAGCGAAAATTGCTTTACAGTCAGGGGATTTTCTTTCTATTTTGCTGGGTGGCAACAAACCTGTGAATCAGCTCTCTTTGCATCTCCCATTCTTTCTTTTATGTGTTTTGTTTTGATAAATGACACTCTGTGCCCCAATCTGTCAGCCTGTTTGGCAGGCTGCCATCATTGTGCTGCAGTCATCAATGCAGTCTGCAGTCTCAACTTTCACATTCTCAGAAGGTGGCAAGTTTCATCACAGCAGCACTCATCTCTCCCTCCCAGTTTATGTTTGTTGTCCCTTACTGTATGTTAGTTTGTACATAATAAATGAAGTAGGGTCAGGGAATTGCTGGCTGCAGCCCCCCTTCGGCCCAGTGCTGAAGCCCCTTCAGAGAGGGACCATATTGATTTTGCTGGACTGGTTTGGCCCAGGATACTAGTCTCTATGTCCACCTTTGCAGTATGGACATGAGGCACCCCCTCCAGGCCATGTTCACCAAGCCCCTCATTCCCCATCTGGTCAATGGGTTTTTATCCCCTCCAAGCCTTTGCCAGTATGTTCCTCACCCACTTTTCCCACAAGTGAGTTCGCTGTCAAGTTGTCTTGCACATTAAGCCTGAATAAGTTAACAAAAAGTATATGAAAACATACAAGTTCTTCCCGTGTCTGGCCAGTTGCCATGAGCTGATATCGCTCGCTAACACTACAAGAGGTTCTAAACTGATTGTTGTGATGTCTGATATTTCAATGTCAGAGGTACCTGAGGGGTTGAATACACCAACAAATCAAGCTAACAGACAATGAACCGCAAAATTCTTTGGGTCAGTCTAGTGGTAGGAAACAACATTTTAATGGGGATGGCCTTACCAAATCCAATAGATGACTTCAAAACAAATTTTAAACCATGCTTTTTATTGTACACTTCACTTTCTAGCTAAAATACAGTGAGTTTTCTGTGATTCTTTTTATGATGTAGCTTCTGTTGTATGTCTTTCTCTCTTTCGTGTAACTGTGATAAATGTGCCTTGATGGCTGTGACTTTCTGTCTAAAATGTGAGGCTGCTTTGGCATCCCTAGAGAGAAAAATACAAAAGCAATCAATTTTATTCTAAGTCATTATGTCATTAAAACCTACACAGGGTTATCCAGACCAGAATATTAACAAACAAAATCGTCATAATATGAGGACTCATGTACTCTCAGTTTTAGGAATGTCATAACTAACTTTTCTTCATGTCTGCCTAGAGCCATTTCCTCTTTCTTTAGCTGCTTCTTGACAGCTGATATTTCCTCCTGTGTCTTGAACAGCTGGGGAAGGTAAAACATTACTAGCACAGTTAACTGCATACATCCTTGATATATTCTATCCGGGTTGCAACGATACATAGAGATATTCTTGATTGACTGTACTGTTTTAGTAGAACCGCCTATGACGTCATCACTTTCCTCATTTGCATAATACAAAAATGTAAATATCTCTAAAACAAAAAAAGATATTCCAAAAAAGGACAATGCCATTCTTCTTTACTTTGAAAAGCCTTTCAAATAAGCAGCAATTATTTTTTACTTCATAGGCACTTTAAAGAAGCTCAGTCACGATATTTTGAATTATTTTGTCGACACACAAAATTACCTTTAAATTGAAGAAAACTTAGAGTAGTAGTAAACTAAGATAGAGAAACACCATAGAAATAAGCCATGAAAGAACAAGGATGGGGATGGTGAAGATTAACACGGATCACAAATAGTGAACTTGAAAAATTTAGGCTAAACTTTTCAAGAATTAAGATGCCCAAACCATGACATAGCTCATTCAAAGCTGAAAGCTCACTTTAAGCCTACTCAACATCGAACCTTTAATATTGTTAAATAAATTCATTTTAAGGTCAGTTCAGAGTTGTGAAGAAAATGTAGTGCTGATCAGCACAATGCAATACCTGCAAGTTCCCAAAAGATCCTTCAAGGTAATTTTCCAAGGATACTCCTGACCCTTCATTTTTTTCCCCCTTTAAGGGTCAACCTCTGGACCATGGCTGTTGGCTGGCACTGTCACATCACTAATCAACATTACAGTCTGGGCTGAAAGCCAGTTAACGCTAACCCACTAGGTTTAAAAGTTAACCAAAATAATCATTTTTTCTTGTATAAAAATGTTTTTCACTGCTTATGTTTTGTGTAGTTTGAGATTCGTCAAACTCAAAACTAAAGGACAAACAATGTAAACAAGAAAAGTCACCAAAAAGATGCAACACAAATAAAATTATTGCTAATCCTGGGTTAGTTCAATCAGGCTTTGAACAACCTGGCCCTGGATTTTTGATACCTCAATCTCCAGGACTTTTATGAGTGAGCTCCCTGTTCCCAGAATTAGCTACTCACCCTCTCCTAGAGGTCTAAGATAACAATTTTTGCCCCCCCTCCTAACGTTGTGACTGAATAGGGTAGATATTGGCTCAACAATATGCTTGCTATGTTTATGTAAAGCTGCTATGTACCTGTAAATTCCAGTTTATATTTTTATCATCTCCTTTCTTTTTCTTTCCAGTTTCTTTAACCTGAAAGTCAGTTGCACTTGTTCCAGGAAGTGGTACTCTTATGTCATGAATATTTCCTGGAAAGAGAAAAGAACTGCATGTGTTGCTTTCATACTCCTCATTGAAGGTGAAAACCATTACTGACACCCCCCCTCCACTCCTCTGGAAATCCCAGTTTATCTTCATCCTTTCCTTTAAGCCCACCCCATGGAAATTTCCAGGTACCTTCCATAAATGGAACTGCACATTCCAGAGCAGTGCCTTTAAATAAATAAATGCTTTCTTTTGGATACATCATTTAATCATGAGAATCAAGCAAGACCTGAAAATCAGTCCTATGATATTTTCATTTACGTGCTAAGCTAAAAATGTAAATATTAACGTTATGTATTTGATAACACCAAACGTTACTCAAAGATGAGACAAACATTTTACTTAGTTTTAAACTAAATGTGGCTAAACCAGCTAAAGTTATCACGTCAAGAGTAGATAAATTATGGTATTTTAGATCTCACCTCTCTTGCCCCCAAGTTTTGTGTTAATAAAATCAAAAATGTCGCCACTTGAGCCCTGAAATATTTGCAACAACAATTCAGCACCTAGGCATTTAAAACATTGTTTTATTACATAACTATAATTATTTACTGGTAAGATTACTATAATTCATCTGTCAAGAAAAAGTCCAATATATGTTTTATTACTAAGTGAATTGATATTTTCCTCTTGCCACCTGCAATGTTTGCACCAATTCCAAAGTAGATTAACATTTTTTTAGACTGTGAGCTCAAGGGTTCTATTGAGTGACAGTCAGCAAGGAACAGTCCTGAGTCATAATACCATCAAAGTCAATAGAAAAGTAAATAATATTCACTGCTGTTGTAGGAAACAATTTGAAATTAACTTGAGCACCAATCTGAGACCGTCAGACCTACAATACATGTACATTGTGTTGTTCATAAGAAACTATGATTGTGTGGTTTATACATACTTCTGTTGGCAATTTAATATTTTTCACTTTAGATGATCTTTGTCTCTGTCTTTTCTTTCTTCCTGGCTTAGGTAGTTTATTGTTTTCTCTAAGTTCTGCAATCTTATCAAGGGATTTTCCTGTAAAAATCATCATAGAAAAGATAAAAGATAAAAGTGCTGATGATTGTAGATAGAGCTGAATTTGTGGACGAGTCAGACATTCTAACTTGTCTATTTTGATAAATGAATGTACTGACTGATGTGATCTTTTAGGCCATGAATATTCAAGATCAAATACAAAAATTTTGTATGTTTAATGTTTTTACCTTGAGGTAAAACAACTGCTTCTACTGGTTCCACTATGCCACTTCCATCCTTTCCCAGGCCTTTACTATCAAAACAATATCAGTGAGTCTACACTGAGTTTCTCTCAGATAATTATCACAAGGTTACATACACAACACTGAAAACTTGCTATGCCTAAGGTGCCACAAAACTCTGGTAATAAGCACTAGACTTAAATGTTTGTAAAAAGAGCCCTTTTTTGGTTTGAAACACTATCATTCTGTCCTTTTCTTCCCATGCCCTAAAACTAGAATTTCTAGACTGATAGTGGATCCAGCAAAAAAGAAAAAGAAAAAAAACCTGGAATGGTATGGATATCTTCAAGCTCAACACAATCTTATTGTATCTGAATGTATATACCTACCCAAATATATAGCCCATCTTGGCCATAAGCTTTGACCCAATCCCCTGAACAGAAAAAACAAAGAACAAAAATAATATGGACTGGTACAAATAATGAAAAGTCTAGAAATCCTTGGTTTATCTTCAAATACTTCTGAATCAGTTATCTTTGGAAATGTTTGCAAGCCTTTGGGTCAGCTTTGGAATTTGTCAAAAGACATCAGCTCAACTTGTTCAGAAGTCAATCTTCGAAAGACTTCAGGTCAATTTGGAATGTTTGAAAGCCTTCTTTAGAAGTCTTTGGGTCAACTTTAGAATGCTTAGACTTAAGATGTATCAACTTCAAACATTTTTCAAAACAACTTGGAGAAACCTCAGAGATGTGACACACAGTAGAATACATTGGTGACATAGAATGTCACCACTAACAATATTGATGAGGTGTGTGTTTTTGGCGTGTCAGGGACCTTGTGCTATGTACATTCCATTAACCAGGACACACAGGAAAGTATTTTATTAATAAACGTTTTAATTTTCCACTCTATTCAGTCTGCTTTGGATCCTTTGCTTATTTTCCAGGGGTCCAGCACAACCCTATTTCCAAAAATAATAACATCTAAGTTAGCCAAGCCTAATTATAAAAGCAGAGCTCCTGAGAACTTTGATTTGAATTTTGTAACTTTTTGGGGAGGTTTTCTGTATACTGTTTGGCCTTCTGTTTTGAGTTTGAATTTGAATAATCTCACAATACACAAAACAAAAGCAGTGAAAAACATTTGCATATAAGAACTATTTATACTTCTGTTAACTTTAATCCTGGGTTAGCATTAACTGGCTTCCGGTTAACGCTAACAAAACACTTGCCTGCAGTTCGTGTTGTCTACATTTCCCTTGTGTTCTCAAATGCCCATTGTGTTTTATCACAGTGTAATATATGGCTCAGGCTTCTTTATTTGTTAAGTAAGAACCTCTAGTGATATCAGTTTTATACTTTGTATATGCTGAATGAGAAACCCTGATTAAATATAGGTAACTATCAATCTATCTTCCAGAGTTATCACACACAAATAACCTAGTTCCTCACTTGGAGGGAGTTGGGGTCTATAAAATTGCTGTCTTACTTTTGTGTGTTGTTCCCATTCTCCGAGGCACACAGAACCCCCTGATGGTTTCCATGACAACCTCACTACTGCTACGTCCTCTTCATCAATGTCTTCAGTAAGCCTACTTTCTTCACTGTCACTGGAACTTGAAAGATCATTGTCTGACACATTCTCTGAGTCTCTTTGATCTGCAAAGGAATTTGTTTTCGCTTAGAAAAAAAGACACATTCAAAATTCAGAGCAGCCAGTTGTTATTAATAATATTTTATAATACACTAGCTCTTAAAGATTTTTCTTATTTCTAAATCCAAAATTTATGTACTTTAATTTATTTCATGACTCGATTAAATGTCCTTCTTCCAATATCATAGCTGGCTGTCAGAAAGGGCCATAACCTCTAACACCTATTACAGTTGGGTATGCTTGATGGGCCCTTGATGCTACAGGAGACCTGTTGTTGATAAAAGCCACCAAAAGTAACAAGTCTGTAACAGGTAAAGACCAAGGTTACAGGTGAATCAAAACTTTATGACAGCCCTGCTTCCAATATATAATAAATTACAACATATATATTTATTAACATTAGTGATGAAAGAACCAGGTTAGAAAATCAAAACTGTCTACTGGATGTGGCATATTTTTGAAGTACACCCCATGTTTAGATGCATTGATTTTTTTTTAGATCTTGTCTCCAAAAGCAGACATTAAAAAAGGCAAGATCAAGTATTTCCCAAATATGCTATGTACCACAAAACTACATATCAGAATTGATTTCAAAGTTAGACAGAATTTTATGAGACTATGTTACAATGTCTTGGTTTTGGCCTCCTGACTGTATGTTGCTGAGTATTGTGAAAAATTTAGTTGACTTTGTTTGAC
>Ga0126339_10004673_pt1 | contig 10157 bp, 6 predicted proteins | sample OrbTmetagenome_2_FD_92532 | JGI IMG/M metagenome (GOLD analysis project Ga0126339, IMG submission 92532) | Coral microbial communities from Petempiche,Puerto Morelos, Mexico - Orbicella T R C metagenome | ecosystem: Host-associated > Invertebrates > Cnidaria > Coral | place: Petempiche,Puerto...
AGGTCACGGGTTCGAATCCCGTTGAAGCCTTGATTTTTTTCAGGCTTCTTCTTTCCAGTTGCTTAAATTGGAAAATTTACTGCGATGATCATACTTCACTTTCAAATTGATGTCAGTTTTTCATGTGTCTGTTCTGTTATAGATCATTAATTTCAGTAATAAACTATTGTTGTTGTCAAAGTAGTTGTAGATCCATGAGGCCATGGCCAAGTGGATCCACAGACCACTTTGACAATGTCATGATGAAATCCATAGTCAATAACAGGGCAGATGCATGAAAAACTGACGTCAACTTGTTCTTTTAGACTATTATAATAATAACAAATTGTCAAATTGTCCACTCTCGCTTGTTCGTCTCGTCAACTTTGCATAAATTATAAATTCATGTGTCTGTCCTCTTATCAACAATGAAAATTAGCCAATGAGCACGCAAGAATTTCTTCAGTTATTGTAGCATTTCCAATTGATCATCAATCAATTTCACCGATTTCTTGAGAGGCACCTACAGTGTACATCTCAGGGTGCGTTCCTTTGGGGTGATCTGGATCAGGATCAGTGATCCAAGATCTGTCTGGATCATAGTGCATCAAAGGAACCGATGAATCCACCCTGGACATGGACTCGTCGGTTTCTTTGATGCACCATCATCCAGACAGATCTTGGATCACTGATCCTGATCCAGATCACTCCAAAGGAATGCACCCTTATAAATGTACCAACGTTTTATTGTATCGTACCTTGCCAGTTCGAATACCGTGAGTCGCTCTCGCTCCAGCCCACATATATTCAAACCCATCCTTGTGCAAACTCGATCCTGTTACACCGTCAGGCTTAATAACAAAGTTCAAATCACTGTTGTAGTCGTCCAAAACAACGCGAGGTTGAGAACCATACGAACTAGGTGCAGCAGTTGTAGCCGGCCTATTGTCCATGATACTGGCTATACGATTCGTGCTGACCGCAGTTTTGATTGTATTCTTGTCGAGACGTACAAAACCTGTAGTTTTATGATATTACTTCCGCTACATTCGAGATCCAAGATGGCGGCCCCACGTAAAATAATCCCATGAAGCATTGAGAGCATTGACCAATGAAAACGCCGAATTTTTGAAATTTGACAACAAACGACACTAAAAAACACAGACAGAAGCGTTTGATTGTCAAATTCGAGCTGTATTTGAGCATTTTGAAACCTTCCTAAAGCATGAGCGAGTTTTCTACCCCCGTTAGCCAAAGAAGTGGACGCCGGTTGTGCGACGAAGGCGCAATATCCTCCTTGGGCCGTGAAAAAGGTGAACAAGAAGGCACGATCGGGAATAAGCGAGAGACTGACTTTGAAAGCCAGCATTTTAAAACAACTCCAAGACCCTAACATTGTCGGCTTTCGCGCCATTTCTGGCACTGTATAGTAGATGGCGAACTTTGCCTTGCGATGGAAGACTGCCAGAAAGCTCTGGAAGACATCATCGAAGAGAAAGCATTTCTTAAGAAAGATTTTTAAGAGCAAATTCCCACAAAAATCAAAATTCAGATTCACTCGTCTTTTGCATATAGCTAGCCCCTAGCAAGAGTGCAAACAGGCTGTAGTTGTTTCGTTGAAATAGCTTTACCTTGAAAAACGACATTTTCGATTAATAACCTTCAGACTCAATTTCATGCAATTTAGCGAGTCCCAACTGGGCTGAAAATCGGCTGAAAATCGACCATTTTCATTCGATTCGCATTTCGCAACCATTGAGCGCAGAAAAGTTGTGATACAAACAGCTTATCGCAGAACTATTTCTTGTCTAAAAAAGGACAATTTCAAGAATATTGGATTAATCTAATTATTTGTTATCCCATTTTTTTTCACTTTTATGTGAACGTTCAGCGTAACGTGACATATGACACATACCATTACATAATGACCGAATTTGACCATCCGAAACGTGACTCTGGCCTTAAAGCATACGGAGGTGTTATGTTACTACGGTTTGAATTTATGAAGGCTGGTATGGGAATGCAACGGTTTTGCTTGAAAAGTCAATGATTCTCATATTTTGTGAATAGAATCTTCTTACCCTGTTGCTGTGTTGTATTCTTTGTTGTTTGCCAGCTCCTTACGCCGATCTAACGCGATTTCGGCGAGTTATCGTTCCTTAAGTGGAAACCCACAGAACGATAACTCGCCGAAATCGCGTTAGATCGGCATAAGGAGCTGGCAAACAACAAAGAATACAACACAGCAACAGGGTAAGTAGATTTTATTCACAAAATATGAGAATAATTGACTTTTCAAGCAAAACCGTTGCATTCCCATACAAACCTTTACAAATTCAAACCGTTGTAACACAACACCTCCATATGCTTTAAGGGAAGAGTCACGTTTCGGATGGTCAAATTCGGTCATTATGTAATGGTATATACCATATGTCACGTTACGGTGAACGTTCGCATAAAAGTGAAAAAAAAAAAAAAAGGATAACATTGAGAGCTTGGGCAGCCTGTGGAGTTTTCTCCAAAATTGAGTTAGTCAGTCGGTGAAACTGAAGAATTGTCATTTTGACCATGTGCCATGTCTCGGAATTCCACAAGATTTTAGATTCTAACTATACTGGGACAGGTGTTTCAATACATGTAAAGTTTAGTTTGGGCAAATGATTAGATACTCGTGCAAAAAATATTCAAAATCCTTCACAAAAGACACAAAATCACGCCAGCAGCTACAGAGTGCGTGACCAAAAGTATCATCAGCATATCAGTTCGAAACGTCAGCATTACCAAGCAGTATAAATTACATACACATAAAAATAGCATGTTCACTTACTTCGGTTTGTAGTATCCTGGATCTTGCAAGCTGATTCTTTCCCTGCATTTCTTGTCAGTGTACTGATATCCGACTTTGAAGGAAAACAATTACTGTCTCAAGTCCCATCCTTGTATCATTGTATCTGTGTTATTTGCGTCGTTTGATTAAGCCAGCAGTAACTGGTAAAGCGTTATTCCACGTGTGACTTTCGGGTTTCCATTTTGAAGACGTTTGAAAGGCATCCATTTTGACTGAAAATGTTTATCCGAGACCGGTGCGTTGCAACGTATTTTACATGGGGGTGACGGTCGGGATTTCAGAGCTTTAAACAGAGTTACTTTTCTTTGTTTGAATTTTAAGCCACAAAGACCTTGTTAGTGTGTAGCATTTTGTCGCTTTACCTAAGAAAGGAGGCCCTGAATTAGAACTAACATCGAGATATTGGAAAATTCTAACGCTTTTTCTTTCGGAAATAATCCCCGCTTTACCCCTACCTTGTGTGCAAACACTTTTGCTGGAAAATTGCAAATAAGAAGACGCGGAGCGATCGAAGATGGCGGCCTATTTGTTATTGCTAATTACTGGGGATTTCTGCCTGAAAGCAGGTTGAATGATTGTAACGAACAACAAAACGGAACTTGGTAATATTGAGCGATTTGGGGGATTCAGATTCACCAGACGAATGCGTACAGGTTCTACAAAGCTAATGAAACACCGTTGAAATGGCAGGATGGGAATGTTGTTTGATACGGTCAAGACATGATAACGTAGCTAAGGTAAACATATTTATATTGTTTTATGCTTAAGTTGTGCTGATATTCCGGTGATATTTCGAATTGAAGTGATTTAATGACAAAAACAATGGTAGCACTTTTGGTCACGTATTCGACTGCTGGCGTTATTTTAATTTTTTGTGTGTGATTTGAATAATTTTTTGACGAGTGCCTAATCATTTGCCCAAACTAAACTTGACATATATTGAAAGACCTATCCTATTATAGTTAGAATCTAAAATCTTTTGGAATTCCGAGACATGGCACATGGTCAAAATGACAGTTTTTCTCACCGACTGACGAAGTCATCGTTGGAGAACACTTTGGTTTTGTTTACCGCCAAATAGTTGAATTAATCCAATATTCTTGAGACTTGGCTCTTTTGGACAAGGAACAGTTCTGCATTAAGTTTTTTTGCGCTCAATAGTTGCGAAATGCGAATCGAAAGAAAATGGTGGATTTTCAGCCCAGTTAGCACTCGTTAGATTGATGTCTGGACGTGAAATCGATAATGTCCTTTTTCTTGGAAATACCAAGATATTTGAAGAAAAAATCTCAGTACATAGCGTTTTTACTTTTACTAAGGCCTACTTATATGCGACAGTTGGGCAAATTCGATTTTTCAAGCCTTACCGGCCGAACTATTTTTGACTTTTGTGTACATTTGCTCTTAACTGTTGCTTGGTCACTTTTCAGAATTCCTTTACTTTTCCCTAACTTATGAAAATAAAACTTTCTTGACCAAATAGTTAATACAAAATGTCACAGCTATTAGCAGCTTCTAGCCGTTCAACTTACAACCGTCCTTTCCACCTGAAAAGTTCTTGTTAAAACGATTTTGAAAACCGTTACATTAAGACTGACACGTTTTCAACAAAAGTTCCTTCGTCATTAAGGAAGAACATCATTGAGATCACAGTGATCCCAAATGTTTCTTCCATCCTTCACAGCCGTGCTAAATTACTTTAATTTCCCCGACTTTTCTTCCAAAATATCAATTTTCCCTGACTCAAAATAAAATTCCCTGACTTTGAATTTTTTTTTTTCCTGACCATTTCCTGACCTGTGGGAACCCTGAATTTTCCTTTATCCTCTCTCAGCCAATCTCGTTCCGAAGGGGCCGCTCTGGAAACGGGACTGGCATATCGTTTAGATACTGCAAAATGAAAAAATAATGAAAAAGCAGATTCAAGAACAGAACTGCCAGCAGAAAAATGTTTCGACCGAGCTTTGTAACCGTCCACAAATGTGACGGTCGAGACCTGGGTTCCACTTCACCAAAAATGGCGGTGGGTCTCCCCTGTGCCGAGAGGTCTCGGGAATAATTTGCACCACTTATTTGGTTCGCTAAACTAGTGTCTCTTTTCACAGCTGTTTCTCCACGAAGTGTCGCATGGCCATACAAAATAATGCCTATTACTAGCTAAAATATACATCCATGGTCAAAGATGTGTTCTTCTGCTTGTTCAAGGGTGTTCATTACATTACTTGAAATAGACTAAAAATGTTAGTGCCTCAACTTCTTGGTTAGTTCTTACGGAAGATAAATAGGGTATGTGCGGCACTCAAGGTAAGGTTTTTCAGCCGTTTTTGTCGTACCATGATAGCCGCTTCGATCTTTCTTAGATAACTCAACTACAAAAGATCGAAGTGACTCCGCTAGCTGAGCAGAATATTTTGATCTGAAATGGGGTATACGCAAGCTTGTTCCCAGGATTTCTCTTCTTTTCCTGCCCCCGGGGCCCGTTTCTCGAAGGTCCCGAAAAGTTTTCGCACCTGGAAAGCCGTAGCAAAATCTCCAACCTTATGATTACAGAGCTGTTTTATTCACCGTATTCTTAATATGAACAGAGGTTCTCTTCACACAAGGAGTTTCACGTGTATACACCTCTCTGTTGTTAGATACAGATTATCTAAAGATGACTTTGTGGGCCCGAAAAGTTTCCGGGGCTTTCGAGAAACGGGCCCCTGGAGCGGGAGAGAGAAGTGAGACCCAGGAACGACGCTGGTCTGTGAGCAGGCTCGTGTGGGGTACCGCGCGCGAGCGATGAAGCGCAAACACGTGTCGGTGAGCGCCGACTTGTTCCCTCGCGTTTGCCTGCTCCCAAGGTAAACGAAATCCACTTCTTTCTCATCATCGCAAAGATTGAACCATCACTGAACTTTGGCCTCTTACAACCGTTTATTAATATAACTTCTATAGTAAATTAAACGATTGGCGTCTCTTCGACAAATATGTGAAACGCGAAACACTACATGCGATTTGAACGGAGTTGCTCCATTTACAGGAAAAGAGAAAAAAACCCGGAAATTCCGCATGGGATGTTAATGGAAAGTAGCACAACTTATTGCTTTTGTCCAGTACAAAAATTCCGAGAAAACGCTCTGTCATATCAACAGAGGGAAATGGTTATGAAACTCGACAAAGTTGTTTGTTGTATGTTTTCGTTCTCTTTTTTGGCCTTGACCGTGAACAAAACACAATGGTTGTCTACTACTGACTGAGAAACTAACCAATCGAAACGTTTAGGTTTGCTCTTTTGATGTTTGCCGGGCTTCATAACCATTCCCCGCTATTAACTATGGTTCTGTAGCAACGTCGGGCCGTAGTAGTCACGTTCACGTTGGGCCGTTCCGATTAGGAACTCGTGTTGCCCGTTTTGTATCGTTTGCACCAGTTTCGAGCCGTTCGACTTTTACGGCCTTACGCCTCAACCAAAATGGCCAGTTCTTAGGGGAAGTCCGAATGGAACACGATCTTCCTGTACGGAATTTCTCAACCGAAATTTCCGGAATTGTTTTGTTGATGGTAGACAACCTGAAACTAAATGTTGAATGACTCATGAAACAACTGTTCTAACTTACAATGGGTGGGTTCACACTAGAGGCGGTAGACCCGTTCGAGACGGGTTTCCTGTCCCAGCGTAATAACGGGACGGGACTAGTTATTCGCGGGACACGCTACCCCTAACCCTAACCCGTCTGAGCCTGCAATGGGTTTTGGCTTTAACTGAATGAGAAACCGGACGAGGTCCGTCACGAATAAGCACTTGTACGGTTTTCTGGTCAAGTTTCGCAGGGTGGGACTGGAACTAGGACGAGAGCAAAGTACCATGGGATAACAAAACCGCGCCTAAATAGAGGTAAGGTATGGATGAATGAAGAAACAAAATTTTTAGCTTGTGCAGCTTATTGTCGACACTACAGAAAATTAGAGTATACCGCAAAATGCCGCTTGTAAGCCCTCCTCTTGTAAGCTTCCCCCTCCCCTCACAGGCCCGTCTACCTGTAAACCAAAATTTACATCCGGCTATAAGCCCCTCCCCCGGATATAAGCCCCCCTCTAGCTTTCCTTGTTTTGAATTCATTTTAATTACCAGTACCCTGCGAGCAGAGTCTCCTTCGATCGAAGGAGACTCGTTTCGAAACTGTTTTTTTTTTTTTATTCCGGTTATCAGCCCCCTTGGATATAAGCCCCTCCGTTTATAAGCCAATCTAAAAGCCTTTACGAAGTTGTATAAGCCCAGGGCTTGTAAGCGGCAGTTTACAGCATTCACGATGCATGTACTAACACTAATTTAACGTTAAAAGTAGAACAATGACAATAAAAGTAAGCTGGTTAAAAAACGATTTCTAACAATAACAAATAATTAACTACCGAGGATTAATTTAAAAGGTATCACAGATCTAGCGGTACATATGCAACAATTAGAGCATAGATCTCATATTAACCAAACGTGATTGGCAACATTGAGCCATCTACTGGTAAAATCTTCTTACACTAAGAAACGATCCCTCGTCAATTAAGAAAGTATATGTCTACTCCTTTAGCAACTAAGTAACGTCGTAAAAATTATGAATATTTTTGTGGTCGTTGGGTGAGTCATTCAAAGTTAATAGAATCTCCTGGTACGGCCTCTTTCCACGACGAAAAGCCCTCTTTGCACGGTGATTACAAATAATATCACGTCTAATACCTATACTGCTCACTTCTCCCACCCTGTGGTGCTTGCTCCCTCTGTACTCCCCCTGGGTAATAATCGTGTTCTCGTGGGTACGAGCGTGAGGTACTTTGGCTGTCGTAGGATTGCCCATACTGCTGACCATAGGCGGGCGCAGCTTGACTGTATCTACCTTCCCCGCTACCTGGTGGTTGGTGATGGGAAGAGTCAAAGGAATGCCCGTTATTGCGGCCGTGGCTCTCTTGGTGTCTGTAAGAAGGTCCATAGTCATCGTACCTCTTTGGAGGCCCTGAACCATACGCCCCATATGGCTCGCTTCCTCTTTCATGTCCCTGATGAGGTCGAAGATCATTGTACCTCATTGGAGGCCCTGAATCATAAGTCCCATATGCCTTGTCTGGTCTTCCGTATCCTTGAGAAGGTCCATAATCATTGTGCCCTCTCTGTGGCCCTGTATCGTATGTCCCATAGGGCTCACCTTGTTGTCTCTGTCCCTGAGATTGTCCATAGTCATTAAATGACCTAACTGGGGCCCCGTGGGCTCCTAGCGGAGGTCCTCGAAAGGGTACATTATTTGATGCGCCACGAGCCCCTCTTGCAGGATAGTTCCCTTGGAATCCGCCATGATGGTCACTGTGGCCGGGATGCTGACCTCGAGGGCCACCCTGCAAAGACATGGAAGGGCCTCCTGGATGGTCAATTCGGGGTCTCTTATCGACGAAAGAATGGCTCCCACTTGATCCTGATTCCTCAGACGGTTTTCGTTTCTTCTCGTTTTCCTTATACTCTTTTCCTGCCCGTTGAAACTCGGCCACAAGGCGCTCAGAAGTGGCTTTGTCTTCTTCAATGAACCACACATCATCAAAAATCTCGCCGACTTCCGGCAAAACAAAATTCGCTTTCATCTCAAGCACTGCAGACTCTGGCACAATCTTCCCCTCTTCTTTTTCCCTCTTTGCAGTGCGCTCTTTCAACACCTCATCCGTGGTCACAACCACTGCAGCAATCCGTCGGTAGCCACGGAAGTTGCTCATCTTTCTCCTTCGAGCACTGAAGTACACATTGGTCTGGTCAAGGATATAGTTACGATTCTTCCTCTCTGCAATTTTGAACATCTTGTTCAAGGTATCAGTTGCTTGCTTGATGAGGGCGTCCCAGCGGCCATGGTAGTTTCGTTTCCGCATCAAACCCATCACTTTCATCTTGTCCATGATCGTATTTGTTCCCAGAATGCAGTACTTCTTCTCTGGATGGTCGTTGGCGTATTTCGTCGCCCAAACGGTCTTACCAGCTCCTGGTAGCCCCACCATCATGATAATCTCACATTCCTGTCTGGAGGCTGGCCCAACTGACCCTCGTTCTAAATTCTGAGGTGGCACCCTCGAAATCAAGCTAAAACCCTGGAGAGGTGGTGAGTAGGGCTCATGCTGGCCAAAGTTGATTGCAAGGCTCATGTTCTTGACAGTAACATGAGGAAAGAAAGTCTGTCCATTTGATTCTGCAGCAAGACGAAAAGCCACGCCCAGGTACCTTCCATTTTTGGTAAAAAGAACAACCCTTGGATTAGCGTCCAGGTCTATACAGCAACAAATAATGTCGCCAGTAGAATAAGGTTCGCCATAATCAAAAAACTTGTTGTTCACAGAAACTTTCCCTGTACCACCATAACCATATGACAAGGTGTCTTCCCCTACCTACAAATTAATTAAAAGAGATTTCAGTTGTTGCACTAATCAGGCAGAAATTCTATGTTATCCCAGAAAAAATATAAAAGATTTTAAAAAAGAATGTACATGTATGCAGTCGAACCACTATTGCAGCCACCCTTGGAGAAGTGGGGGAGGCGCGGTGGCCTCATGGTTAGTGCGCTCGTCTCCGGATTGAGCAGTCCGGGTTTGAACCCTGGCCGGGGACATTGTGTTGTGTTCTTGGGCAAGACACTTTACTCTCACAGTGCCTCTCTCCACCCAGGTGAATAAATGGGTACTGGCAAACTTAATGCTGGGGGTAACCCTGCAATGGACTAGCATCCCATCCAGGGGGGAGTAGAAATACTCCTAGTCACTTCATGCCACAGAAACCGGGATAAGCTCCGGCCTGATGGGCCACTTGGCTCGCATGCAGACTTTCCCTTTACCTTGGAGAAGTGGAAGGTGGCTGCTTAAGAGAGATTGGCCAGTTAATAGAGGGTGGTGTACCCTGAACATATTTTTACCATCAAGAAAACTGCTGAAGTAAACATGGAATCACATCAACACAATTATATCAAACGTGTGTTTCAGTGTTTTACCAGGCATCCCTTTCCATTTAGGACTGTTATCTGTCATGGCCTTTTCCAAAACGAAGTCAAACTACATATATCAATTTTGGGTGGCTGTTTAATAGGGGTAGAGGCAATAGGAAAATCCTCATCAGGACGACCAAAAGGTGGCTGGTAAATAAAGGTTTTACATGTATTTACAGTATTTTACTGACAGTGAGGTGTGGTGGCCTCATGGTTAGTGCGCTCGTCTCGGGATCAAGCGGTCCGGGTTCGAGCCCTGGCTGGGGACATTGTGTTGTGTTCTTGGGCAAGACACTTTACTCCACTCCACCGCCTCCTCTCTCCACCCAGGTGTATAAATGGGTACCGGC
>Ga0126339_10004674_pt1 | contig 10156 bp, 15 predicted proteins | sample OrbTmetagenome_2_FD_92532 | JGI IMG/M metagenome (GOLD analysis project Ga0126339, IMG submission 92532) | Coral microbial communities from Petempiche,Puerto Morelos, Mexico - Orbicella T R C metagenome | ecosystem: Host-associated > Invertebrates > Cnidaria > Coral | place: Petempiche,Puerto...
AATATTATACCCAACATTTTCTTTCAATTTATTCCCCCTTTTCCCTGTGTGTTGCGGCCAATTATTACTTACACTGTTTTTTTTTTTTTTTTTTTTGCATATTGTTAATGAGATTGGTCATAGATTTATTTCCAATTGAAGAAGGGGCCTGTCTTAGTATAAATCTACCATGGCGGCGTCAAGGTTCTCTTCCGACGTGCTAGAGATGTTTTACGGTCCTATCTCGCAAGAGGAGAACGCGAGGCTTCAGCCCCCCATAAGACCCAGCAGGGATTTTGATTTTAATTTGGTAAGAACAAACTTTAGCAAATGGCTTCGCGTATGGAGAATGACAGTTCCAGTAGCCTTTAAATTCAAAGCCGACATTTTGAAATTTGCAAAAAAAAAAACGAAATCAAGATTTGTCGAAGTGATAGAAAATTTCAGACGGAGAGACCCCGCTATATTTAACAAAACCAATGTGGTAACAGTAAGCGACGTATTTCGGAAATTCATTGATGAAGTAAAAGGTGAAATAGAAGCTTGGTCTCAAAGAGGCTCAGGATGGTTGGTAGAAGGTGTCTTGCAAGCGTACATCAATGTCGCCCCATACCAGCCTTTTCGTGGAGGTAGCTGTATAATCCTGCCTGAAAAGCTAAAAAACAAAAAAAGCGATCATCAACGTCAAAAACCGTGACAGCCAGTGCCTGAGATGGGGGCTGTGTGGCATTATTTCCAGCGGCAGATGGCAAAAATCCGGCAAGGCCGTCAAGCTATCCCACGGAAGACGGGCTGAATTTTACAGGAATAGACTTCCCAACGCCCGTGTCACAGATAAAAAGTCAGAAAAGCAGAACCCGTACCTGGCCATAAACGTGTTTGGATGGGAAGAAGAACGTGTGATCGTGCATAGGCTCAGCGAAAAAGACGGAAGCGTCCCGAGAATCAACTTGATGCTTATACAAGACAAAGAAAGATCGCACTATACTTACGTAAAAAAGGCTCAACGCACTGCGTGCGACCAAAACAAGCACAACGAGAGCACGCATTTCTGCGAACGCTGTTTGCACGGATACCAAAGAAAGGAGCTGCTGGAAAGGCACAAACCGGAATGCATGGGGCAGCTGAAAAGGCCTACATTAACTGAGCTGCCCAAAGAGGGTGAAAACAAAGTCAGGTTCAAGAACCATCACAAGCAGATGAAGGCCCCGTTCGTGGTGTATGTGGACTCTGAGTCTTTGATAAAAAAGGTACGCGGCTGCGCCCAAAAAGGTCAGGCAACAATAAAAACCGAAGTGTACGAGCCCTGTGGTTTTTCGTACATAATCGTGACAAGCGACGGACAGATGCACAGACCGTACGGGTTCCGCGGGGAAGACGCAGTTTACAGGTTCCTGATGAGCCTAAAGTACCACAAAAAGGCGATGAGAACCGAGCTAGCCACCCCAAAGCCGATAGCCATGATGAAAGAGGATTGGGCCAAGTTCAACGCCGCAACAGAATGCCACATCTCAAACGAAAGCCTGGTAAAGGCAGGCAGAGATGCATTTGAAGTGTACCACCCCAACACGGGCGAGTATTGCGGCCAAAGCCACAAAAGGTGTTACTACAACGCGATGAGGGAATTCGTGGACCCAAGGAGAAAAAGGAAGCCCAAAGGCTCCGATAGCGAAGCTTGTGGATATTGTCATGAAAACTTGCAAGTAACAGCCTACAGGGACGCGGTGGAAGACCACCGCCACATAAGAGGGAAAATAACGGGGGCTTCCACGCAAAGATTGCAACTTGAAGCTCCGAATAAAACCCAAAACGGCGCCGATACCAGTCGTTTTTCACAACTTGAAGGGCTACGACGGCCACCTGCTGATGCATCCCAAACAACATGGAGAAATACCTCTCTTTTTCGCTTGGAAACCTGAGGTTCATCGACAGCCTGAGCTTTATGATGAGCAGACTCGAAACGCTGGTAGCGGGAAACGAGTCGGGAGACATGAAAATAGCAGAAAAAGCTTGCCAAGAGAGTAAAAAAAGGAAGCTGCTCCTGAAGAAAGGTATTTATCCGTACGAGTACATGAACAGCTTCGAAAGGTTCGCCGAGACGTCGCTGCCACCAAAAGAAGAGTTCTATTCAAAGATCTCAGGCAAGGGAATAACCGATGAAGAGTACGCCCACGCGCAAAAGGTCTGGACCGAGTTCGGGTGCAAGACCCTCGGCGACTACCACGACCTGTACGTGCTGACCGACTTTGTGCTGCTGGTGGACGTGTTCAAAAAATTTCCGGAAAGTCTGCATGGAAAAGTACGGGCTCGACCCCGCGCATTACTACACAGCCCCCGGCCTTAGCTGGAATGCGCTGCTGAAAAAGACGGGCGTGGAGTTAGAGCTCTTGACAGACCTGGACATGCACTTGTTTATCGAAAAAGGCATGCGGGGCGGCATCTCGATGGCAAGCAAGCAGTACGCAAAGGCTAACAACCCGCGGGCGGCCGGCTACGACCCAAGCAAGCCGATCATTTTCATAATTTATCTGGACGCGAAGAACCTGTGCGCATGGGCCATGATCCTGCCGCTGCGAAAGGGGCCTTCAAGTGGAAAAGAGTGATGCCCACCGAAGAGCAAATCATGAAGCTGAAAGAAAACGCCTGGATAGGCTGGATTTTGGAGGTGGACCTGGAGTACCCGGAAGAATTGCACGACGCCCACAACAGCTATCCTCCCGCGCCAGAGAAAAAGGCGATCGGTGTGGAGCAGATGTTGGGATACCAAAAAAAAATGGTCAAAGACCTGAGGCTGGACTTTCCGAAAAGCGAGAAACTGGTCTTAACGCTGGAGGACAAAGAAAGGTATGTGGTCCATTACCACAACCTGCAGCTGTATCTAAAAAAAGGAATGAGGTTGAAAAAGGTCCACCGGGTACTCGAGTTCGACCAAGAGCCGTGGACGGAGCGGTACATCAGGATGAACACAGAGTTCCGGAAAGAGGCGAAGAGTGACTTCGAAACAAACTTCTACAAGCTGATGAACAACTCGGTGTTCGGGAAGACCATGGAAAACCTGCGCAACCACGTTGACGTGAAAATCGTCCAGAGCTGGAAGACCGACAAGATCCGAAAGCTGGTGGACAGCCCCTCGTATGCAAGTCACGAGATATTCGGAAACCACATGGGAGGCATTCACATGTATAAAACGCGACTGTACCTGGACAAGCCGATCTACACCGGCATGACGATCTTAGAGAACAGCAAGATCCTGATGTATGACTTCTTTTACAATCAGATGAAAGCCCGATATGGAGAGAAATGGGAGCTGATCTACACGGACGCTGACAGCCTGCTCATGGAAATCGAGACGGAAGACGTGTACAGGGACATGGTGGAAGACCTGGCGCTGTACGACACGAGGAACTACCCCAAAGAGCACCCACTCTACAGCGGCGAAAACAAAAAAGTATTGGGCAAAATGAAAGACGAGTGCGCGGGAAGGGCGATTGCTGAAGCGGTGGCGATACGGCCGAAAACGTACTCGATCATAGAAGAGGAAGAAAACATCAAAAAAGCGAAAGGCTTGAAAAAAATGTGGTAAAAAAAGAGATCCAGCATGAGCAATACAGAGAGACGTTGTTTAAGAGAAAGCAGTTTTGGCGCGGGATAAACATCTTGAGAAGCAATGGCCACGAGATCTACAGCATGCGCGTGGACAAGGTCTCGCTGTCGGCGTTCGACACGAAGCGGTGGAAAGAAGAAGACGACGTGCACACGCTGGCATACGGACACAAAAAGATCAGGCACGGACTTGTTCGGGAGGAAGCTGAGTATTCGGACGCACAACCAATAGCTCTTCACGAACAAAACCGCACTTAGGCCCGTCAGACAAATAATAGACAACAGGTTCGTCTGGTTCAATTACGGCTCTTTCAAGATGGTATACTTTCAAAGACCAGACTGGGTCTGTAGCTCTTTTAGACCCGCCTTCAAGTTTGCCGGGCTGATACGAATATCGTACATTAATAAGTGGGGGGAGTTTTTTTCTTTCAAACCAACAGGTCTGGAATTCTTTGTAGGTTTTGTGGTGACAGATTTCTCTTTGATAGCTACAGCTGGTTTTTTTCCGATAAGCTTAGTGACTTCACCGTTAAGAGCGCCAACAACGTCGGGGAGCCTTTTGACCCAGGCAGTCGACTGCTAACCAGAAGGCGGCAGCATTTCTACGGCATACTGATGCCTAAACAAGCGCTCGGCGAGCGTGCGGTTGAACCGCTCCACGATAGCCTGCTCTCTGTGAATATCAGGGCGCCCGCGGCGAATAGCGGTTTTGTGGTTTTCCATTTCTTTGGTCAAGCTTCCCATGAACTCGCGCCCAGGGTCGACCTTCAGCAGCTGAGGCCACGTCAAAGGGCTGCTCTTGTAAATCGACTGAAAAACTTTCGCATCCTCCGCAGAGTCTTTGGAGATCAGAGGCACTGCCTTTTTTAAACGGCTGGCGACATCGACAACAGTCAGTGCGTATTTGTATATTTTGCGGTCCCGAGGGAGCCTGTCATGAGGTAGAAAAAGAAGATCTGCCTGGTGGACCGCGTTAGGCTACGATACGTCAAATTTGGGCCGTGGAGTGTATTACGGCGCGGGGAGATAGATCTGCCAGAGGGCCTGTTTGATGAGCCACTGCTTGGCTTTCTTGTTTCTGCTGCTCACTGGGCTAATAAAAGTTAACGAAGCGAGGCTCTTTGATTGTGATCTGTTTGTCTGGGTGGGCCTGGTTATAGAGTTTGATCGCGTAATCGGTGTTCGTGAAGTTTTGCTTCGCCTGTTCTTTGATTTCTCTTTTGGTTTCGATCCAATCAAGAAGCTTGGTGCGGCCGAGCGTGTATTTGGCCATAGCGGCTTAATAAGCTTCAAGGGCTTTGTGGTGTCGCGTTTTCTCCGCCAATGCGGCCTTCCCGCTATCACCAGAAAGATCTGGCAAGATAGTTGCCGCCGGAAAAAGCAGCGGCGTTAAGAATCGTGCCCCCAATCATCATCGCAATGCTCGCCATTGTATATGTCGTAAAAATGTTTTTTCAATTAGCATACAGAGGAGGTGGAGGGCATTTGTCTGGTAATGGAAAGTGTTCAGTACCGAGATCCTCAATAGCAGAGTCCTCGTAATCGGAATCCTCAATAACATCCAACCAAACAAATTTTATGGCATCAGCGGTATAATAAGATATCGTCATTGAAAAATATAATAACGCAACAGTTGAGAAGCCTTTGAGGAAAAAATAAGAACGTGGCATTGGTATTATGACAATATTTTTTTTCTCAACCGAAGTCGGAAGAATTTTTTTGTCTTCAACGTAGTCTTTGAGTGCGATGCTACCTGCCAGGACAGCCGTGAATTTTACATAGAGCATGGCACCGCTGCTGGGGTCAGAGGTAAAGTTCTCTTTCACCACCTTTTTTGCAATCCAGCCAATGCCAGCGGCTAAGCCGTTGAGAACGGCCGCATCCATGATCGTTTTAACGAGCTTGTTGTCTGACATCGTATAATGTGCGTCTTTTTTATTTTCAAATATCAATCCATATGCCAGAGCTGTCTTCTTTGGACCGGTCGAGGCAGCTGCGTATCAACACGGGCTTGCATCTCAGCGGCTGGTTGAGGCGAAGCAGGCTGTCGATTGAAAACCTTTTTTATCTCTTCTCTTTTGTAGTAGATACCAATGACGGAAACCACGACGCTGATTATACCGATCCACTGAGTTGTGTTGATAACGTTTTTCCTGTCTTCTTTTGGCGTCTGATCAACGTTTTTCATGTCTTCTTTGGCGCCTCCTCAAATTTTTTCGTGTCTTCCTTGGTCACTTCATCAGTCGAAGCAACAACGTTTTTGCTTTTACTTAAAGGAGGAAGGAGACCTGCAGCCACAGCGGCTTCAGCGGCTTTTTTTGTTTTTTGTCTCGCCTGTTTTGTTTTCGCAGCGACAGCTTTGCCCGCAGCCACTCGATTCGGGCTTTTAGCAGGCCGCGTGGTTGGTATTTTTGAAGTCACTTGACCCTGTGTCTCAGGCTCGACTTGAGTGTTTCCTGAATCCGCCATTATTTTAGTATACAAAAAATATTTAATTGAGGAATTGCTGGGCAATGCTTACTAATTATTCAGCAGTTTGCTCAACAACTGTGGAGCCTGGTACTTCATCAAAACCATTAAGTGGATAACCGTGTGCATCACGAGAAGGGTGGCGCAACGGTGAGAAATCGATAAGTTTTGTTGTGATGAGCGCCGTGTTGGCTACCATGAGCAGCCGCCTACATTTCAAAGCAAGACTTCCGACAAGTGTGGACAACTCTTTGGTGATGACGTAATCTTTTTTGAGATCTTTCTGAAGAGCTTCAACGTCTTTAATCGGCAAAAATATACCAAGGCCCCTGGTGTAAACCGAGATAAAGCTATCGACAAAGGTTTCAGTGGTCTTGGCGCCCTCTCGTACCTTTTGTAGTACTTTTCAACATTTTTAGGTTCCAATCGCTTAACTCGCTCTTGTGTCAGCTGCACTCAGAAACTTAGAAACCTGCACTTAGAAACCAGAATCGCCAGCTGTTCACAGAGGGCTGGGATATCTGGCTGAGAAAAAGCGGGGCCAGGAGATTTTTAGGGCTCGGTTTCGAGCAACTGAGCGACTTCTTCCATAACTTTAATATCGTCATCTGTAATGGCCGCCATTTAGTTATCGTTTTTCTTTTTTAATTCGAAAATTTAATCTCGTACGGGTGGCGAGGAGAGAAAACAAGGTGAGAGAACTTTGTCTTTTTCAGCCTCGCAATCAGCTGCTGGAGGTCATCTTGCGAAAGCTCTCCCGCGTATTCTTCACAAATCGCCTTCGTGGTCTTGGCAGAAGGGGTGTAGAACAGCACGATGGCCGCCACATTTTCACGGAAAGGCTTCGCGATGCTGGAGAGCTGCTGGGTCAACATCCTCACGCTGATGTTCGCGTGGCGGGCGGAAAAGCCGAGTTTAACAAGCTCGCCGGTGCGTCCTTTAACGTCTTTGGACGCCGCGCAGTCATCAAGGACAATCAGCGTTTTGGCGCCTTCAAAATCGAAACTCGCCATTTTCAGCCAAAGTTCCACTTTGTGCTGCTCGCAGATGACCACTAAAAGCCGCGGATCTCTTTCAGCGAAGCGGAAAAGCGTCTTGTTATGGGCGAACGTCGGGCAGATGAACGCGATGTAATCAAACCAGCCTTAAAAAGGTGCACAGAGCTGGTTCACGAGGAATTTTGTTTTGCCTGAGTTGGTCGGCCCCACCATGAGCGCGTTGAAGGAGATGTTGCCGGGGTCCATTTTATATTTAGATTTTTGTCCAATATATGCAGTACTGATTCGAGCTGTCTTCCCATGATGTTAAACTGGACATCGGAGATCAAGAAAATATGACAATTCACAACGCCCGAGCTGCTGGTCTTCCGCTCGATTTCGAGCTGGACGCTGTCGGTGGTGTTCACAAGCCGCCTGCCACTGCCGTGCATCATTTGGTCGACCATGGAGCGTAGGTCGATAAGCAGCCCAAACCGGTCGCCGGTGTAGAACTTTTGTAGCGTCATGTGCTCAGTTTTGCTTTTTTCTTTCACAAAGAAGCAGCTGGCCTCTTTCCACATGTCCTTGCTTTCGATGCCTTCGTTATACAGCATATTCAGCGAGCCGTTGATTGTGACTCTGACTTTGGTGATGTCAGGGAAGATGTATTTTTCCGAGTCCTGGGTGCCTGCGGCATAGGGCTCCACGAAAAGCAATAGGATCCCTTTCAGGGACCGTCTCTGAGCGTCGACTTTTATGTTAAGCCGCGAATCCGCGCCCTTTTTAAAGGGCACGATTTTGTGACGAATCACGTGGTCGTAAGCGAACTCTTTGCCGGCTCCGTACACTCTAAGCGCCTCGGCCCCGAGAAACGTACTGCGTATAATTTCGTACTGGATGTTGGTCAGCTTGTATTTCAGCTTGGTGGGGTCCGAGCCCCTGAGCACCTGTGTAGCAGGGGCGGGCGTCACTTCGAAAACGAGATCGTTGAACGGGGCCTGAGAGTAGAAAATGCCGTGGTCGATCAAGATCTGGTGGTCGAGCCTGATGTAGTGCTTGGTTCCGAAGATCTCGTTCAGCTTGTTTTCAGCGTCGACGCCCGACGTTTTCTTGTCCCCGGCTTTGGAGCGTATCTTGCACAAGTCTTCGCTCTGGATCCCCTCCTGCACCATGTTCACTGGACAGGTCTTCGAACGTTTTGTAGATGTCGTAAATCACCATGTCTTGCAGAGTGGTCCCCGAAAACTACACGACCAGCTTGTCGACAAGCGCCCGCGTAACGTTTTGAACGAGGAAGTTGTTGGCGTGCCCGCCTTCCAGGTCGATGTCAATGGGCATTGCCAGTGAGCCGGGACCAGCACCTCATTGTCGTTCAGCTTGGGAACCGAAACAAACAGGGTCTCGCCGGGGTTGGCATCACATTTATCGAAGGTGATGCGTTTGACAGCGCGCGGCGCCTTGGTGGCCCCCAAAGATTTCGCCATGTATGTTGGAAGCAGCACATCAGGGATTTCACCAGGAGGAGCAGACAACATGCTATATTAATCCTTCATTATTTTCTAATTTAAAAAGAACATACATGGAATAATTATTGTGATGGCAGAAGGCGGTGGCGATTTTGGTGACGATGACCCGGACCTTGACTATGAGATTGACAACGATGATGATGACGACCACGACGAACAAGAAGTCAACAGAACACAACCCTTTCAGCCAGGCGCGGCGTCCACCCCCTACCACGGGGGCGAAGAAATCGAAATGCAAACGAGGCAACACGAGAAGAACGGCCTGCCTAACACTTCTTATGACGAAGATGAAACAACCCCTTTGTTGGGAGCGCAAAGTTCTTGGAATGCTTTAACGAGTGTGTTTCCTGAGGCAAGTGCGACAGATCTAGATTTTTCTTATAGCAAGACAGGCCGCCTACAAGTGAAAATGTTTGGTGCCGGTAAAAAACTTTATAACCAGTTCACCAAAGATAATACAGGCATGCAACAGCTGAACCCCTCACTTACAAAAGAAATCAAAACTTCTCTTGGGCCAAGAGCTGAAGAAATCATAGCTGAAGACCGCGACACCATCCGAGAACAACGCCAAAGACTGACAGAAGCTGAAAATCAATTAAAAGAGGCAGAGGCCCTCGCCGCAGAAAGAGAAAAAGAACAACTTCAAATGAAAGAGCTTCGCCAAAAAACCGAGCAAACCCAGGCCCGGATCGATGCTCTTCAATCAGAACAGGGCACCAATGTTGAAAATGAAGCAGAAATCCAAAGGCTAAAGCTTTTGAAAAAAAAATTAATATATAGATTTAGGCCAGCCTGAAAGCGGAGCTCCTCAGTTATTTTTCGGAATGTTGTTACTAATGAAAATAATCCAACATGTATGTGAGGTAAATTGCGAATGATTTAATAGTTTCAGCCGGAACTAGAATTACATCAGCAGATCGAGGTGTAAGATGGTGTGATTATGAAATATAGAGCAATGATTTCAAGGATTTCTGGGAAGCCACCAAAAATCTTGATCGCATAACAGAACTATCTTCTGTGCTTTTTGGCTGCATTTCTTGTTCTTTCCTACCTTATTAAGAAAGACAAGGCATTGTTATTAATCATTATTTTCTTTCTTAGTTAACATGGGGACTCCCACACAAAACAAGTTTACACACTTTTTTGTTGTGGGGACTGATTGAAATGTAGTGGTTTCAATATACTCAGTCCTTAAATCTCTACCAAATGAATTCTCGCAAAAATACCAAAACAGTATACATATGTGAAAAGTTGGAAAGTTTTCTTTTCTAGCTTGTCCTCAAAGATACATTTAGCCATCTTCACTATTGTATGGAGTCTCCTTCCGCTGGAAGGGTTTGCAATAAGCAAAATTACTCTGGCATGAACGGTAATTATGATATTTTTTGCTGACCATGAATATTTGCATAGGCTTCTAATAATGACATAACGAGCCAGACGTTCTTAGCAACCAAAAAACAGACCTGGGATCCCGTGGAAATGTAGAAATTTTAGTCCTACATCTCCACGGGATATCCAGTGGCTTACAACATTCCAGTGTAATCATATCCCTGTCGGTGATCGTTTATGTTCCACAAAACGCGTCAAGTTTTGCACGAATGT
>Ga0126339_10004675_pt1 | contig 10155 bp, 3 predicted proteins | sample OrbTmetagenome_2_FD_92532 | JGI IMG/M metagenome (GOLD analysis project Ga0126339, IMG submission 92532) | Coral microbial communities from Petempiche,Puerto Morelos, Mexico - Orbicella T R C metagenome | ecosystem: Host-associated > Invertebrates > Cnidaria > Coral | place: Petempiche,Puerto...
TACGTTTTTATTAGGTAAAGGTGAAAATGAAATGTTGAGAGATTGTAGGACTTGGAATGTCCGGAAAAGCAATCTCTTAAGACGCTGTTTATACACAAGTTCATAGAGTCAACTTTTCGTGACAATTGCGACGTTGTGACGACAAGGTTTCGTGCACTTTGCCTCTAAAATTTTGCTTCAATTCACGTGGTAAGTTGTATGAAACATATCACTGACTGAAAGCGTTTTTAAGAGCAACGAAACGTTCGTAAAATATTCCGCTTCCTGTTAACTCGAGTAACGTTTTAGTTTCCGTAGCTCCAAACCGCGGTGAAAGCTCATCAATGTTTCTTTATTCATCGAGGGAAAAAATCTGTGTTGTGCAAACCGCGATGACAAGGCCTCTTGAAAAGAATTTTCGATATCCTATTCAACTGTTCTCTGTCGGTCATTTTGTTACGGAAAGGATCTTGTTGAAATGCGTAAATATATTTCCGTTTCAAGAACGGACTTAGTTTTAATAGTGATAATCGGGTTGTGATATTTCGTCGAAGTTGCACGCAACAAACGAAGTATCGCACTGCTGTGACATAATTCAGGATTATTATATATCCGATTAAACGTGCGTCCTTCGGCCTGTACATGTAACACGCTTGAACCCGCGCGAGTTTTGTTAATTCCTGAACTCAAGCTCGCACTGTTCATTTTCATTCCTTTTTTGATGCATTTATTTCAAATCTGAGGGCAATAGAAGATACAAAACAAGAACAATTTAAGACAACAGGAAGTAAAATAACAACTGAACATCTAAACGCCTATCAAATGAGACAATCACTGATCTCTGTTTGATATCAAATGTTTGTGCATACCGTTATGATCGCTATGGACCCTCCCAGGATATTTTTCAACACCTTCATTTCGTAGAACATGTTGCAATGCTGAAAGTATCATGTACTTAAGAAAGGGCCGAGAAAGGGTTATTCCTGAACTACTAGCATTGCATTGTTTTCGCTCATTTGTTCTCCCGCGTATATAAAGGATAATATATTATTGCATGACCGCGCGGAGTATACGAATTTTATCTTTCATAATTGATGGTATCGCTCACCAGTGAGCGAGAAATACCATTAATTAGCACGAGTAGGTAAAATTCGTATCCCCACACGACTAATATGACAGCCATTTCAGAGTGATCGAATGGAAAGATAAAGTATGTTGGCTTCAGGAGAAGATGTTATTTTGTGCGTTCAAATTCGACTTAACTTCAACTCAGGTGTTGAAAGAAATATTATTCATGTTCGTATCCCATGACGATATCAGAATCATCACGTCAAAGCCTTCACCACGCGAGACAAAGGAATCAAATTTTAGGAACAGCAAAAATCCCTGTATTTCATTAATATCCATAAAATAAAACTCAGTTTCTGTCGCTCTGCCGGTCAGCCATCTAATCGCGTGATTACAGTAAGAACCTCCAGATATGCTGTACGTCTGTTGAGAAAACAGGCTGAGCAGGTGCTTAAACTGGTTCTTAATTACAGGGTGGAAAGAGTTATTTCTGTACATGGTATAAATAAGCTACTACAAATTTTTGTTCATAACTTAGTGCATTATTGAATCTAATACTGTATAACCGAAATAATCTCATAGCATGTCATAGGACGTGCGCAAGAAAAACAAACAATCAAAATGTAAACTCATTAATAATTCATCAAGTTTAAACAAAGGAAATCATGACCGTAGCAGTGTTTGGATATCTGATCTTAATTAGCATAGATTTTTACGGTCTTATTTCTCCGTTTTCTCCTTAGTTTTGGTTTCGATCGAGAAGATGTATCAAACCTTCAGACTTCAGACCTCGAAGTTCGTCAAAAATACTTCGCTACGCGTCGTATTTTCAACTCTCTTCTCGGTGTTTGGAAATGTGGTCAAACATGTACGATCTTTCGTGTTTGATATATTACTTATCTTCCATGGGCACTCTAAGGGCTTGGCCAGTGTTCTTTGATATGTAATGTCTTTCATTTCGTCATGCCAAAGCAGTTGTCAGATAGCTGGTACTCTCTGTAGATCCTTAATCAATCCGCAGTTTCATACAAGTGAGTTCTACATTTGACATGCCCAGAATCTAGAATGTCTCTGACAGTGTCTCTAAAATTAGGCGGGATCGTTACGAGAACTCTGAGTACAGCTTTCCATTTTGCTTTTCATGTTGGAATTTCCAAATTGTGTCGTTCTTCAGCTGGTGCAACCCTCTGCTCATAAATGTGTATATATGCGTTCATATATCAATTTGAATTCGCTCCGGGCATAACCGTCACAACGGGGCTAGTATAGCGAGTACAATGCATGTAATAAATTAAAATTTTAAAATTATGATGTCATAGTGGAGTAATTACAGAAGGAATCAATCTTTGCTTCAATAATATTAGCCTCAACAAGGAAGCAACATTTAAATTGCCATCACCTGTATGTCAGCAACGTCATGAGACGCGTGAACAATGAATTGGTTTTCGGCGGTGAATTTGTACCACAATAAGTCTAAATACAGCTAGTGCATGTGGTGCGCGTGGGATATGTCAGGCGCGTGCACATCCTGTTTTTCATTGTACGTTCATACTCGCCACGTCAAATCACAAACGTTTTTTTGGTTGAACAAACCATTACAAACAAGGTTACACAAGATATATATCTCCGTAGCAGGCTTGACCCAATTTACCCTACAAGTATGCACACAGCTCAGCCCTTTTTGGTTTTCAGCATTGCTAAAGAGTTCCTTCTTGGTTTGCGAGCATACCTTTGCCTCGGCCGGAGGGTTACGATATCGATCGTACCATTAGCCGTAAAACGGGCCAAAATTTTAACCCTTGTAGCCGTAAAAAACTGTTAGCCACCGTGAAAGTCTCAAGACCTCTTGCCAAGACATTTTTGTGTTTTGTCTTGTGGCTTGTAAGTCTTGTAAACTATCATCAGTCTATATTCTTATAATAACTTTTCCCATCCCAATCGGAATGGTTCTAGCATCTTTAAATTTGTTTTACAATGTTGAAAATAAATTTTTAACGTTCAAGAATGAAAGGTGAGTTTTAACTTTTTAAAACAACGGTAATTAATTTAAGGTTCCTCTTAACAGTAAGGAAAGTAAATCAAGTAACCGTTACCCGTTACAAAGCCAAAATATTAACCGTTAGCCGTAAAGGCCACCCACCACCACCCCTTTGAGACTTTTTGTTGATTGTCCGTGCCAGCGGAAATTCAGTTTTAAATTCAGGCTTGTAATAAGTGTTAACATTTTGCACCAAGATAACCAGAACAAAGAACAAAAGCGGGTGTAATCAAACAGTGGAATTCTGATCCCAGATAACAATCATGGGGACGGCAAGGAATCGTTTAATTCAGGATCTGAAACAGGGTCACTGCAATGATATTATGATCACGCCGGGATTCCTGAACCTTGCCCCTGGGGACTTTTTCCACTCCGTACCGTATTTGGAAGGAGAAAAGCCCCGGCTGGGACGCACTGAGCTGACGAAGGATTTCTAAATTAACGGGGTTGATTACTTCATACTTCCTCAGATATGTTTAAAAAGAGACCCAGTCATAGCGTATTAATTACATGATTTTGATAATATTATTTCAAGATGCGGGCCATTTGACGTAATACAGCTTGTAGTTATTTAAAATGCTATCGTGACATAGCATTAAGTTAGCTGAAGCACTATTACATAGCATCTGAGTGTGTCATGAATTGCGGCTTACGGTACCCATGACTCTTATTCCAGCTGATTCCAGAAGTACGAAACTTAATGATTATGAAGATGTATGACCAAGAAGTGCACTCGTGGATTTTTGCTAGCCGACGTAACTAAACATTTCCTTTATTCCTTCTCTCGCTAATTGGATTTAGCCTAATTATGTCCGGTCCTCAATAAGGGTAAATAACTAGCTTATACCTTAACTTGCCAGTCTTTAATGTTCTTTTAATCTTATTATCAGTTACATATAGTTCAAAGAGCGGTTGATGCACTATAGAATTGACTGAATTTAAAACTTCCATATTAAATAAGTTATTCTTGCTCAGGGAAGTCGTTGAAAAAAAAAATGTGATCTGGAGATGGAAAGTCACTCTACGGCACTGACCTCTTTGCCTCATGCTTTTTTTCAATGGACTTTAAGGTTGCCCTATAGAACTGCACGCTCCACTGGATCTAGCTTGACTAGTCTAGCCCCAGAGTCTATAGCAAGTCTATAGTTGCAAGGACTTGTATGTGCAAGAAAAAAAGTCTATTTTTTTACTTGTATTGCGGTAATTGAAGTGCGGCAGAGATGCCGATTTGCTGCTAGTAATTATAACAAAGAAAAAATCTTTAAAACTCTATCTTAGACGTTTCCTTCCTTTCTTCCTCCATGCAAATACAATAGTCCGAATTCCACTAACGACAACTTCATAGTTCTACAACGGCCGTGAGCAGGTAAAATATAAATATCGAACACCGGGGCCAAACTCGGTTAAAAGATTGCTAGCTAATTATGTACGGGGTAATTCATGCGATTTTCCAATTATTCGCGTGATAATTAAAATCGGCGCTATAAGAGATATAGACACAACAATATTTGCCAGGAAACTGTATGAATTCATGTAATTAAATGATGTCTGGAAAGCGCTATCTATTTTTCTCTCGGTAACCGTGATGTTAAACTGCAGTGTATTTAAGTCTTCATTATTATATATTGTTGCTTCACTTCGGTTCCGTGATTCTTAGGGAAACAATATATTATACTCCAAAATCAACATGGTAATTTTTTTCCTGTTAGATTGATATTGCTGACTCGTTGGAACTAAACTTTATTAATGATTTGGACGATCTTTAGGAAACCACTTTTTATATAACCGTGGCGCATCTCTCAAATGTTTGAAATATTCACACAAGCTTGGGTCTTCCAAAGAGCGAGCCGCAGGTTTAATTTATTAAATGGCAATACTGAAAAAAGCGCATTGTTAAACGACAGTGCATTATTAACGAAATTAAACCACTATAATACCACATTGATGCAATTATCGAAAGTCCAATATAACAGTGAAGAACTTTCCCGGGGCTTCAAGCAAGATGTCTGCTATTCGAGTACGTTGTTTGGCGCTGAACATGATTTTTTTTTTTTTTTTGGCTTGGTGGTATGTAATTAGCAGTAAGGAACAAACAATACTGTGAATTGGGCGTCTGAAAGTACAAGAGGGTAATAAACTTGGCAAGGAAGTCATTGTAAAGATTGTAAGCCGATAAAGAACAAACAAACGCTGTAAGAACAACAGAGAATGTGTCATACAGAAAGAATGCAGATGTGTTAACGCGAGGCGACTTGGTTTAGCATGTTAAAACCCGAAGCTGAGAGATACGATTACAAACGTCTGTTGATTAATTCGACTAACAGATATAGAACAGCTCAGTTTTGAACTCAGTACAAAAGGTCAAAGTCGCTCTTCATTCTGGAAAAAAACCGCGCGCTTTGTACGAAATACCGCGTTCTCCGGTGTTTATGAACACCTCCCCTGTGCGGAATGCTCATTTTTTGTAAGCTTCCGGAACGCATAAAACGCTTCTTTGACAAACGAGTACCACTTTGCGTATTGTTTAGTGTTTTCGTGTATGACTCATACACTGCTCGAGGCTATTTTCGCCGCCAACCAAACGAGAAATTTGAGCCCACTTACCTCAGTGATATTTTTGCAACCCGGCTGTGCATTACAGCATAGGTCACGTGACTTCCTCTCATTTATCAAACACAGAAAAATCAAAAATGGCGGCGAATTGTTGGAGATAGTGGTCGCGGCAAAGAACGCTTGCATCTTCGGCTTCGAAGCCTCGTTATGTCCAAGAAAGGGAGCGAACCACGGAGCGTAAACGTTGCTGTTGTGGGTTTGTCTGGATTAGATCGAGATCAAGCCTTTTTTGGCGTTGGAAAGTCGTGTTTGTGTAATCGGTTTGTGCGGCCGTTGGCCGACGAATATATTACTGAGCACTCTTCGGTGTTCAGTACGTCTGACTTTGGGGGCCGAGTGCTGAATAACGACCAGTTTTTGTACTGGGGCCATTCGACGAAGACAGCAGAGGATGGCAGCGAATTTCTTATTCATGTGATAGAGCAGAGTGAATTTATTGACGATGCCACTCTTATGCCTTTGTCGCGTGGTGGGCAACTTACGCCGTACCCTAAACGCTGCGCGATTTCAAAGCTTTCTTCCCCCGAAAAGTTGATGTATATTAGTCGAGATCAGGTGGCTTTGCAGAATGACTACGAACAAGTTAATTTACCTGGTGGGAAGGTTGCTATCGATGGCTTTCTCGTCGTGTATGATGCCGAAGCGACGCAGTCCAAACGGCTCGAAGAACAGCAAGAGCGGCTGTTGTCATCAATTCTGACTTACGTGCAGAAAAGTAAAAAGCCTTTCGTTCTCGTAGCAACGAAATGCGATGATACACAGCTTAATTTACTTCAGGAGGTTCATCGTTTTGCTCAGTCGAAAAAGTTGAACGTTCCCATCGTTGAAACCTCTGCTCACGAGAACGTAAATGTTGACCTAGCATTTCTAATGTTGGCGCAGCTTATAGAACGTGGAAGGGCGCGTTCGAAAGTCATCCCTTTCACAGAGGCGCAGAGAACTCAGCGAGAATTATTAGAAAAAGCTGTACAGGATTTTCAACGCCTTATAGATAGGACAGTGACCGACTTTCGTGTGATCTGGAAAAACACGAAGAAGTTGATCGAAAATGAAAGGGAATTTCAAACACACCGCGATCTTTGCGGCTCGGAAGCGTGCAAGAGACTATTCAATAAACACATTCGCAAACTGAGGAAGGAGTTTGAGGAGAGAAAGTTGAATGGTTACTTATCGAGGCTGCCTAGTGCTTTGGACGAGCTAATGCCGAGTGCATCCTCGATGGATCTATGCCACTGGAACTGGCAAAATTGCCAAAAGGCGATTCGAAATCACAAAGAGTTTGAAAAGTGGATGATCGTTTTGCCCGAGGAAACGGCGTGGAATGAGAGCGATCATTTACTGAGCGACGATCCACGTGTTCCCTTTGATATTCTGTCTCTCCCGCGAGCAGAGCAAGTGTTTCAAAACCACGCGGAGAAGTTGAAAGCCGAGGAAAAACGCCTTCGAATGATGAACGAGTTTCGAAAACTGTTGGAACTTACGCCGCAAATTCGACCGGGTACAAGCTGGTTAGAGGCGGCGGTACTTCTTGAAAACGAGGAAAGTTTTCAGTACTTGAACGACACAGACAAAACAAAAATTTTTGACACCTATCGACGAGACATAACCGAGAAAGCCAAAGCCGATTTTCAAGAATTGTTATTCGAATCAGCAGGGTTGTTTTCAAAACTGGAACCCAATACGCGCCCCTCGATCTCTCAAGAAGACATGAGGGTAATCAAAGAAGCGCTGAGCGAGGACGATCGCTACAAACAGCTTGATAAACTGGACAGCGATCGGGAAATTGGTTTGATAAATCACATTGCGTTGTTGTACAGTCCAACGAGATGTCTGAGCGGAGCGGAGAGGTGTCGAGATCGGCTCATGCAGGAGATTGTGGCCACAACCACATACAGGTAATGTTTTATCTACTGAATAGCGTTACTTTTGTCTTCGAAAAGATGCAAGTTTTCAACGGTGTCAATTTAACTCCATTACGATTATCATGCCTCAACCACTTTTAGATCGCTCGCCGGGTGGCGTATATTTTCTAATTTTTAATCGGTTCAACTTTAATCACTGGTTTTATTTTACATTTTATATGATATTCGAAGCATTGTCCGAGCTCAGTGAGTTCTCTTAATTTTATGCACGTTCCACGTTCTGCAAATGATTGAAATATTCCATAAGTACACAGAGATTTGAAGTTCGTTATTTTATTTGCCAGCTCTTATTTCAAAATATTTGCACTTGTTTTGACAGAAGCTGCAACATTCCAATGTAAAAACCCAATGGGGCTGTGTTGTTGTTATGCATGTTCTTTTCACACTTTCCATTCCGCAGAAGGTTGTTTTGGTAATTTCACAAATGATATGTACATAAATTCCTTGTTGGAGATTTCTCATGCATGAAATCTGTTTAGCTGTCAAAATACTCGGCAGTTGTCCCTAGTATGTCTACCTTTTCATTTTTGTGCTGTTTTGGATAAGTAAAATCATTTCAAGAGATGCTTTGCACTTTTAAGAGGGTCTGTACCAATCACAGACCTAGAACTTCTTCCAAAAGAACCAGAGACAACAATTTAATTTTAACAGTCTTATATTGTTACAAGGCAGCCAAAACGGACAGACTAAAATAATACTTTTTTTTTATCTTCATTTGCATTATTTTTTATTAGATTCTGTCAGCTAAAAGACTTGTAATTTATTCATCTTCTGTGCTTGAAACTCTGTTAAACTTTCTTTTCCTTTGCCATTTGCGGTTCATTTGTTTCTCCTTTCATATGGTAATCAAGTCTGACAAGAGAATTATAATATCAATTTTTCTAAGCTTCTCTGTCTGAGAAGGCTTAATTTTTCATTTATTTAATTCACGATGCACTGCATGTCACAATTCCTTGTTTTGCATTGTCATTTAAAGTTACAAATTTATCTATGAAAATTAATATCTCATGCACTGTACACCTGTCTCTGTTTACACAAAGCACAATAACAAGCGTTGGAACACTGCCGTGCAATCGGTTTGAAGAATTCAGTTTCGGTGGAAGTAAAAGTTTACTTTATTACAGGGTTTATGTTTGAGATAACTTGATGCAGTTGTGACTTTGTTGTTGTCATGCGGAAATACATAAATTATATATTTTAATAAGACAAAGCGAATGTTTCACTTCGCTTAAAAAATTGATTTTTTTTAAGCAGATGAGCAGTACAGTGTTTTGCAAAAAGTGAATGTAACATTAACCTTTGTATGCTTTCCCACACAACAGAATAACAGATTGCTTCAATTTATGTCTGAAATGTGGTTCCGACAAAGGTAGAATAAACAGAAAAACTAGAATAATATCTTCAATTTGAAAATGTAAAAGCCCAGACCAAACAACTTTTCAGATAAAATAACAACACCATGTTACATTTTATCCATGTTTTGGTCTTTCCCAGACATGGATGTGTTCATTTTAATTGTAAGTTTCAACCATGTCCAAAAGTTACAATCCATTGCAAACTAATTTAAAGGAAGGCTGTGACTTCATTGACATAATTGTTATGTTGGTTGAATGGCCTGTGGTGGTTTTAGCAGATTATACTTTACAAAGAAAGAAGAAAACAAATCGATTGTCTTAAGCATGTGACAAAGCGCCCATGGCCATCCTTTATTAACCAAGTTCCACAAGAAAAAAAGTCATTTTACATTTCACCAGGGAAAAGAATGGTTAACTTAATTAATGTTTGGCTCTTATATGCTAAGTGCTATCTTGAAAATCACCATGTAACATTTTCATCCGTGTATGTAGAAGGTTTCTCTTCATATTCAGCACTTTCAGTTAGGTTTATGATGTAGGGTCATGTAGCCTTGGGGTAAGAGAATGAGAAATATTTGATATGTCAACAGTCATATGGGTTTAAGTATTGTCATTTTTTTGCAAATAAACATGTCATACTTTGGGGGAAAGATTTAAGCGTTGTGACTGACCATTACAGTTACAGTTAATTAACCTGGTTGACTCTACAACTTGCCTAGGAGTTTAAATTCACAATAGACTTTCTTGGTCTGTGCACATTGACTCTATGAAGAAGCACTTCACACAAAACATTGGAGCACTAAAGAGAATGAGAATTCTACCTAAACAGTCACTTGAGGAATTATACTTCAAATCTATTATTCCCAGCATAACATATAGTATTTCAGTATGGGGAAATTGCTCCCCCTCTGCAGTGAATTCTCTGAACTTAATCCACGCAAGAGCTTCTCATATTATAAACAACCTTCAACCGTCGCTTGCTGATGACATCTGTTTCATTAAATTGAACTGGCTCCCTTTCTCTTACTTTTATAAAAAGTCCGTTCTTATGTTAATCCACAAAGTGTACTTTGAAACTTCAAACCAATCTGTTTGTTAACTTTTCTCTAAAAATGCAACTTCTAGGTCATCTCGCTTTCCCAATCAATTTAATATCATTAGGTTTAAATCTGATACTGGA
>Ga0126339_10004676_pt1 | contig 10155 bp, 5 predicted proteins | sample OrbTmetagenome_2_FD_92532 | JGI IMG/M metagenome (GOLD analysis project Ga0126339, IMG submission 92532) | Coral microbial communities from Petempiche,Puerto Morelos, Mexico - Orbicella T R C metagenome | ecosystem: Host-associated > Invertebrates > Cnidaria > Coral | place: Petempiche,Puerto...
AGCCCTGATTTTTTCAGGCTTCTTCTTTCCAATTACTTAAATTGGAAAATTTACTGCGATGATCATTCTTCACTTTCATCTACAACCGCAGTTCATATATGAATTATTTCATATAAACTTCACTTTATGATTGTTAAGATACAAACTTAACTTATGTAAACCGGTAGTGTTTTATGTAGACCGGAAGTAGTTGTAAGCTAAACACCAGGTTGAGGCTCTGTATTGCACCATATTGAGTTGTTACACGAGTCCATGTTGTGATGTAGAAGTTTTCGTCGTGTACGAATAAAACTTGAGTTCCAGTTGCTGTCTCTGATGTTTTAATCCACCGAAAAACATGGCCACGCTCGCAACATAATTTTGGCTACTCAGATAAATTAGAGTGCATATATTTCTAGATTTCTCAGCTTTGAGAATTGAATAAAGGGTTTAATTGCGTTTTACTTTATTACTTTATTTCAAGTATGATTCGAAAATTCAGTGATAAACATTGAAAGCTTGCAATGAAATAATGGGAGGTAATATCGACAACCTTGTATATTGAGCTCGCCGCAACCGAAGTCGCCCATTGGCCGGAGCCGACCGCGAAGAGAACTTTAATATTTTTTTTCCAGATGACCGATTTGTTTCAAAATTTTGCTGGCCTAAGTCGATTTGATGACTATGTAACCTGATACAACCCGTTATCTAGCTGTTCGCCGTTTTTGCATTTATCTTTTTGCTGTAATAACTGCATGTGCTGAGGACAATTCTATTCTCTTTTTCTCTTGCTTGCTTGCCTAATTCTTTTCTTCTTTGTTTGTTTGTTTCTTGTTTGTTCCTTTCTCCAGTTCTTAATGAGCTCAGTCTCACGCAAAAAAGTCACCTTTAAATTGAAGGAAACCTAAAAATAATAGTTAACTAATATAGAAAAACACCAAACAGATGATAATAATAAAGCACAAAGAAACAAATGGAGAAGATTAACACGGATTACAAACGACGAACTAAATACTTGAAAAATTTAGGCTAAAATTTTCAAAATGCGCAAACCGTGGCTTCTGTTACCAGTTTAAAATCCAGATTACATCAAGATTAAAATATACTATCACTATATACTTACTATACTTTCCGTTCTTCCACAGATTATCTACATTGGAGGCAACCCTTATTTCAGCAACATTCGGGACTGTCTTAACGCTCATTTTAGTGGGAATGACGGTCTTCCGATTGGTCGATATCTCAGCGGACCAGGAAAAAAACGATGGAAAAACATTGCTGTACGATGGATGACATGCCTAAATCCGCCGGAAATAGTGTATTATTTGCTAGAAGATTACCAGAACAGACATGGCGGCTTGCCAATTTATAACAATGCGCCTAATGTTGATTCAAGAGATTGGGAATCTGACTGACTTTCTACTGATTTGGCTTACAGGACGGAGTTTCAAGTTTCATGTTAAATACTTTCATCTTGTTATGCATCAAAGGGACTGAAGGAAAGAATAAACTTTTACATGTATCTGAATTTGTGACAATAAAACTCCATTTTTGAGCCAAGTAAACCATTGACGTTTCTGAATTTGGAATTTGATGAAATTCCTTTTTCCTCCTTTCACCGGCTATGAGTTACCTTACGGAGTACATGGCCTGTCCACAGAGTTGACGAATTTCTCTTTTATACTGGCGGTAATTTGTTTGCTATGGATTCCAAACACACTGTATCCATCACCTCTGCATTTTCCTGTATTCAGAAGTCCATTCAAGTTTCAGTTTTCCATACCAGCCTTTTGCGCACGCTCTCATTGACAATTCGCGGACCGTATTTTCACTTTACGCAGGCTCACACTCAACGAGATTTCTTTTCCGGCGCCATTTTCTAAACTTTTCCTTCGATACGTTGTGTTAGTTACCGTTATAGATTTCACGAAACCCTGCATTACCTTTTAATAATCCGGTAGAAATGCTGATAAAGTTTCGCTGCTTCGGGGAAAATAAGCTTTAGGAGGAAATAGATCCACAGAAATGGATCGTTACGTGCGTGTGAAGAAGATCGGCGAAGGTTCGTTTGGAAAAGCGTTGTTGGTAAAGAAAAAGACCGATGGAAAACAGTATGTTATCAAGGAGATCAGCATTTCAAAGGTGTGTCGTGCTAAAGATTTGCAGTCCAAGTTTCTCCCAGACGAGGATAGTTTAATTTTGATGCAGATCGATCGATGCCAAAATTTACATTTTTAGTTTGTAAGCTGAGCGTTTGAAACTCAACTTCCGCTCAATGTTTTTGTTGTGCAGATGTCTCCTAAAGAAAGAGAAGAATCCAGAAAAGAGGTAACATTACAGACTCCAGAAAATACCTCTCTGCTATTTTAATAAGTTTTGTTACTTCATTTTACGACAAACAAACACAACAGTGAACACTAGTACAGTACATGTAAGAACCAATTAAAGCTTGCGTACATGTAGGAATTAATGTAGATTTCTGCAAAATTTTCGCGATTACTTATATTTTTCGTACATGAAATCACTGTTTTAAACGTACAGTTAAAATATGCGATAGCTATTTTTGTTTTGTTTTTCGGTTTACCACACCAGATTAGATTAAAAATGGGGTTTGTTTACATGGACAGTACTCAAGCTTGCATACATGTGCATAGGCTTTTACTGATTCCAAGGTTCTACATGTATATGAAGAAACTCAACTTGCCCGTAAATTTTTATGTTTCCATCATCGAATAGGCTTAAGTGTATGAAAAAGTAAAAATAACTTACTAGTGCTTAGTTGAAAATGAATTTTTAAAAGCATTTGATTCAGTAAAATTCTGCAGGGGAATGCTCAGATGAGTCTGACTGCAACCTTTCCCCACTCCCTCCCAGGTTCATATTGCACACCACTGCTTTGTGCCAATCAGAACATGTCATGGTTATGACCCTGTTCTGATTATGTAAATCAAACTCGTTTTTAAAAGTAATCACATGATTTTGAGTTCAATTTGGAATAAATAAATTCAAGCAAATACATGTACAAATGAAGTAAAGATTTCCAAATACTTGTACAAGTCTGAAAGTTGTTGCAATTTATAGTTAACAGTCTTTGAAAAATCTGATAACCTCAAGATCACTAATTGAGTGCAAGGCCCTACCGGGGAATATTGGCCCAAGTTCATGGCAGTACAGACCATAATTAGTAGAGGAGACTATTAACTATGTACGGACTAAGCACAGTGTGGTCCTTATAAAACTGATGAAGGCAATATTCCCCATCTTGGTTGTTATTTGCACTGAATTTGCTTTTTCTGTGCTGAATTTCTCCAGATCTCCTGTAATTTCTCTTTGCCAATCAGAACCTGCTCAATTTTTCAATTGCATTGCAAGGATTTTTAACCAAAAAAATATACTGGTACATGTTATCAACACAGCCTTTTTGCTCTTCATAGGTGAAGGTTTTGGCCCAGTTAAAACACCCAAACATTGTGTCCTATCAAGAGTCATTTGAAGGTAAGAATTTATTGCCAAAGTGAATAGACACTTACATGTACATGTAGGCTTCATTTTTTCTGTCTGCCTAAGTTATATAAGCAGATGTCTCCCTTTGCAACTCATTTCTCCTGCTCAAAAGACATCACAGGTCCAAGCAGTGTCTGATTGGGTGTTGATTTTTCAGGTTGAATATCAGAGATACACGTATCTTTAGCAATGGAAGAATAGGTCTTTTACATGACTGTGACATGAGATCCTGTAAATAATAAAACAAATAAATGGTTGTATGAAGTAGATGCCAAAATGAAGTGGCCTCAAAATTTGAAATCATAGTAATGCGATTTCATCACATTATTTCTATGCTCTTTTCTGGTATCTATTTCTTACCACAACCATATTTTATGATTGACAAGGCCACATGACATGATTCATAAAAAGGGTGAATCATGTCATGTGTGTGTGAATGGAGACATACATGTATGCTTTCTTGAAGTACTACACATGTGTATGTCTCTACAGAACTTGCCTTGTGTTAAAATAATGACTCACCAGGAAGTCGCACTAAGACTAAAAAGGCAATCAGAATTAAATGAATGTTATGAGCATTGAAATTTATACACCATGTTTCCAGAATTCATATTTGTAATAACCATTCTTTTTGTTTTATTTCTATCAGAAAATGGAAACCTTTATATTGTTATGGATTATTGCGAAGCAGGTAACTATAATGCATCTGGATGTTGTAATTATATTGCTAAATATTAAAATGGTATATTAAATGTTTACTCCATTTAATGCACAATCAATGCAAATCACAGTTTTCCACACCTTGTGTCATTCATGAATTATGTGGTTTTCTCCCAGTTGTAACTTAGACAAATGTTTGGGGAAATTACATATTCTTAGACTTTAATGATTATTGATATTTTTCGCAGTCGTTGTAAAATTTTCAAACTTACATGTACATGTAAACAACTTCAGAAATTAATTTTACTGCTTGCCAGGAATTTTGGCCCCATAATTACCATACATGGTCCATTTTCGTAGTTATTCCAAAAAATGCAGGAGAAAAACACACAGCCAATATACACAGTTTATGTCTGTGGAATTGATTTTTTGTCAAACTGATCTTCAGGTGACTTGTATAAAAGGATTAATAACCAACGTGGAATACAGCTTCCAGAAGAACAGGTAAGTGTAGTAATTAAACAGTATATGTAAATACAGTAAATTAAGCCCTCAAGTGCATTTTAAGTACTCAGTATGGTTTTTCAGTCTAATACATGTAGTTTACTTTTAAGTATATAAAGTATGGCTTGTATTTATTGAACTGCCAACAACAGTAAAACACTGACTTCTTGGTTCACCTGTGAGATGATGTATGCTCAAACGCCACAGCAAAAGGTTAACAAAAACCTTCTACATGACCTGGTTCTGCTTGAAAATCAAAAAATTAAACAACAAATTGCATTCTATTTGAAGTTATCACTTTTTTATTTAATGCACTGTCAATAAAATGCTTCTCAAAAGAAAATCCTTCCCATGTTGGTTGAAAGAAAACAAGTTTGATAACTCCTCCCTCTGAAACATGGCAGCCAGAAAACTTTGGGCTGTAATGATGTCAGTTGATATGGTGCAGTCTCAAGTGTCTGTTAGGGGAGATTTACATCAAACTGCAGAATCATTAATTTGACTGCTTTATTCCAGGTTTTGGACTACTTTGTACAGATATGCCTGGCATTGAAACATGTTCATGATAGAAAAATCCTTCACAGAGATTTAAAATCACAGGTTTGTTTTTAATTATTAATTAACATTCATGGATCAATTATTTCCGATTCATTTGAAAAATTTACAAGAGCAGTCTACATAGTTACATTTCAATATGTACATGTACTTATTAAAATTACTGTACACCTATGTACTATATACATATTTGTACACTGTCAGTTGCTTTTTCTTCAATTAATTGTAGAAGTTGTAAATAAAATTTTGTAACTGTAACGTTTTTAATATGTTTTGTATTTTATAGAACATATTTTTAACAAAGAATGGAATAGTCAAGTTAGGAGATTTTGGAATTGCAAGAGTTTTACACAGGTGATCAGTTTTATTATTTTATTATCATTTGCTGTGATTAATGATTAAAATATACATCTGGTGGTGGGGGAAAAATTGAAATCCACTTGCCCAGTGGGCCAGTAAATTTCAATTACCCTCAGGTAAATATTACTTGGTGAAATGGGGCAATAAATTAATATTCAATACATTCTTTCTGACATAGTTTAGGAAAAGGACTGGGGTTTTCTTTGCAAACATTTCTAAAAGGGTACTTATAGTAGTGGAGGAGCATTAGTTGAGGAAATGCAGTTAAAGGTTTTACTTTACAATTCACTATTCTTGAATTTTCAGCACTGTGGAACTAGCTCGTACTTGTATTGGTACTCCGTATTACTTGTCTCCAGAAATATGCGAAAACAGACCTTACAATAATAAGAGGTTTGTCAACTACTTTTCTTGTTGTACATTGCATGAAAGACATACCAAACCGTTATTATTACATGTATATGTAAGTTAGATCTATGACTACCTGTATGGGCAGCTTGCAAAGATAGCCATGTCCGATAGTCTGGGGTGAATCTATTTTGCAGTTGGGTGATTCTGTCCTTCACTTGCCTGTCAGGCAAGTTGAGTTTCCTGGGAAAATTGTTGAGAAAATAATTCAACTTACAGTCTGGAGTACTGTAAGAGATGGAGTTTTTTTGTGGCTACATGTTCTACTGAGAATAACTTTCAAGCTGCTAGGTGTACATCATAGTTACAGCTTGCTCAAAGGGCAAGCTCGCAAATTGGTTTTCTTTGCACCCTGATGGGATTAAGTATGATAGAAGTTAGAGCAAGTCCATATAATGTCTTGATTTCTGGTATTATTTGTTTTGTAGACCTTCAAGTTAAGTGACATTTATTAACCAAATCCAAGCTACTAATCTTTAGTTAGTCATTTTTACATGCACTGACAGTAGGTTCAATGTCATCATGATAATTATGATCAGTAAATACATGTAGTGGTACCACACACAGTGTATACTTAGCTCTTATTAACCGAGCAGGAGGTCTGTATGGGAGAATCTTGACCGAGGTCGTGAGTACAGACTGAACGCAGTGAGGTCTGTACACACGACCGAGGTCAAGATTCTCCCATAATGACGGACTTAGTTCGGTTAATAAGATGTTTATTATATGGCAAAGAAGAAAACTTTCAAATTCATTTAATGTAACTGGTTTGCTGACATTTTGCTTGCGAACGGCAATGAGCTTAACTTAAACCTGCCGAAATTTGCTCGTCCTCTTTACATTTTTTTTTTGTCATCAGACTTTCTGGCACTTCCATAAATGATTCAGAAGAAAATAAAAGAAAATGGTGAACATTTTTGTGTTTTAGTTTGCTACTTTTTCAATGCAAAATGAAACCGGTCTGGATGCCGGTGTAGATAGGAAAATCTAGACCGCGGTCAATATCGATTTCAGCCAATCAAATTTGTGAATTCAGTAGTTCCCAGTCCTTGTGAGACACAGCCATATAATAAAGTCATGTATTAATTGAATAGATAATAATATTGTTTTATTTGTTTGCTTAGTGACATCTGGTCCCTTGGATGTGTTCTCTATGAACTTTTGACCCTCAAACATGCTGTAAGTAATGTAACCACTTATATGTAACATTATATTCATTTCAGCCAGACACCTTTTTCTGTGTAGTGAAAATGTGTGCAAACCTCCACTCCAGCCGTTAGATCGAGAAAATGACTGTCTCGAGTCTTGTATTCACTTTTCTTCCAAACTGAAACATTGTGATCATTTTCTTAGTCACCAGTTGGAGAGCAACTTTTTTCCTTGTTTATTAACTATGTGTTTGTTTGTTTTTTTCATGCAGTTTGAAGCAGGAAATATGAAAAATTTGGTTTTGAAAATAATAAGGTAAGACCTGTATGTCCAAAACAGATTTTGACATTAAAAAATAGTGTTCACACTTTAGCTGCTTGTAGTCATTTTCCTGTGTTTTTAATGTAGAATACTTATTTATGAAGAATATAATAAATCTTGAATTTGTTCTTTTTTATCAGGGGTTCATACCCACCTATCCCTTACAAGTATAGTGCAGACATTAGAGGCTTGGTTGCACAATTGCTGAAACGAAATGCACAGTAAGTAATTGCAGTATCATCAGAAAAGGCTTTTGGCTTGTAGCATGCAAGAGACATGGTGGTCCACTGGTTGGCTTGGTGGACTTCAGATTGAGTAGTCTGGGTTTTGAGCCTTGGTTAATGGGGCTAAATGTCATTTAGGCTAAGTTCCTGGTGGTTGCTGCTCACAGGGTTGTCATGGATACCCTATGCACTTGGTTTAGTTTGCCCTCAGGCTTCACCATCCTTTCAGGCACCATTCCTTAAGCTCATTGTTTGTTGACGAGTTTAATGTTCCTGAGCACAAAGCTACAGTGTAATTCTCACATTGCCTCTCTTCTCGTAGGTGTAGAAATGGATACAGGTATACTTTAGGTAAATTTAATGTTGAGAAAAAAAAACCAATATTTTACTCAATGACTATGTACGCTCATTCTTGACCTTGGTGTATAAATAAACGAAACAATTATTCTTTTCACAATTTCTGAAAAATTTGTAAATGAAGTGATACGGTCAAAAGCTTCGTTTACAAATTTTTCAGACCTTGTGACAAGAATAATTGTTTCGTTTAATATTTTACTCACCTGCTGCGCTCATTTGTAAAATATTGTTTACCACCCAAAATTAAAATTCATTATTTTTTAACATCTTTCCTGTGATTTTTTGTGGTATTTTGCAGTGATCGTCCATCCGTTAACTCCATCCTAAAGAAACCATTCATTCAGAAGAGAATTGAGAAGTTTTTGTCGCAAGAGGTCAGTTGTTGGTTCAGGAGTAACTTAACCCTTCATGTTAAGTGTCAATATTGTCTGCAGAGTTTTTGTGGCTTTGTTGTCGAAGTTTTCAAAGTATGTTTATTGTTACATGTAGATATTTACTGCCAAAAAACTTTCTGATTACAACATCACCCATCCCCCCCTGACATTCTCAACTGAGCCATGCCCACAGTATTGTCATCAATAATGATGGCAAACTAATCAGTGTCACTTCATTTGTATCTTTCCTGCAGGTTATGGCGGAAGAGTTCAGTCACACAGTAATCCATCATAAACCCTTGGGTGTGTTCGGCCAGCAAAGAATGCCTCCCAAACAGCCTGTCAAGCCAGCTCCAGGTCAGTTTTCCAATGACGCACTTTTTAAATAATGTCGTGCCCTAGAAATCATGTCTTGTCTTCTTGTTGTCATTTAATATGTGGTTTTGTGTAGAGGCATGGTGGCCTCATGGTTAGTGTGCTGAACTCCAGATCGAGCGGTCCAGGTTTGAGGCCTGGCCCTGGAAATTGTGTTGTGTTGTTGGGCAAGACACTTTGCTCTGACAGTGCCTTTCTCATCCCAAGTGTATCATTGGGTAGTGATGAATTTAATGCTGGATGTAACCCTGAGATGGACAAACATCCCATCCAGGTGGGAGTAGAAATACTCCTTGTCACTTAGTGCTACAGAAACCGGGATAAGCTCCAGCCTGATGGGCCACTTGGCTCGTATGTAGACTTCACTCTTCACTTTCTAAATTTTATTGATGATGTTTGTTTCTATGTGTACAAGTCATGTGTATATTTTTCAGCACCACAAAAGTACAGCAAGCCAAAAGCCAAGTACGGAGTGTCTGTTGCAAAAAAGAAGCCTCCAGCAAAGTGAGTGCAAGTAACTATGTGAAACTGTTTTTAATGCTATTACATTGCTTAGCTGCAGTTTTACAAACAGAAATGGCAAATATTGCAGGAACCATTTTAAGTGTGTGTACTCCAGCAGCAAAACATGCTTGCCACATACAATTAGTTAAAAGAGAACCAAACAAATGTTAGAACTTTTAAGTTTTCAGTGTGGTAAATGTAAAACAGTGGACTTAATATTAGAAGTACACTGTACTTACTAGAAGACTACATTGTCTTTTTATTTTTAGGAGGCCCAACTCTGGAGAAGCTGGCAAAAAACCTTCCAGGCCAAGCAGTGCTGCACAGGAGAAACCTAATGACAAGAAAAAAGAACTGGACGCTCGTGAAAGAAGACGTAAAGAAATGGCACAGAATCAGGTAGATATTCAACCTACACTTGCATGAGTAAAGGAAACTATGCAAAGGGTGGTACTCAGATTGTTGCTTTTGTTCTGTATTCAAGAGATAAATCATCTCCTTAAAATCCCTTTTCCCTCGAAACTCAAAAATTAAAGCTGCCTTGTTACAGGATTCTTGATTCATGTAAACATTGAGGATCTAGTTTTGAGTTGATCATCAGTACCTACAGCTGTACTGCAGGGGGAGGGGGGAGTGACACTGATGGCTCACCATCCACACCTCCCTTCTTCCAGCTATCCATAATTTGAATTAAATCTTTATCAATTTAAATCTTTATTAACTTATCACTACTCACAATGACTTCAATAGCATTGATTCTAGCAGTATGCAGGACACCTGTCATATATGAACTCAGTTAAATGGCCTTGCTCTCCATGAGTTCTCGTAGCTCAGTGGATAGAGCGCCCGCCCGGTGTTCGGGAGGTCATGGGTTCGATTCC
>Ga0126339_10004678_pt1 | contig 10151 bp, 5 predicted proteins | sample OrbTmetagenome_2_FD_92532 | JGI IMG/M metagenome (GOLD analysis project Ga0126339, IMG submission 92532) | Coral microbial communities from Petempiche,Puerto Morelos, Mexico - Orbicella T R C metagenome | ecosystem: Host-associated > Invertebrates > Cnidaria > Coral | place: Petempiche,Puerto...
AATAAACCACGGGTAAACCTAGAACCGCGCTCGGCCCATGGCCGCGCGGTTAATAACAACACGTCCATGATTGCTGGGAAGCTTAGTGTACCAATGCAAAGTAGCCTTAGCAACCTCTCCCCACTTTCCATTTCCCGGGAAACTCCAATTAATGCGCTCCGATCTTTTGCCTCTCCTAGCCTTCTCAAAACGGAACGGAACAGAGCAGAGCGGAGCGGAGCGAAACGCAACGCAGCGCAACGTAGCGCAACGCAACTCAGCTTCGAAGACTTGATTTGATTATGTACTTTTTGCTTCCTTCGTTTGTAGTTCTGGGAGGCGGATCATATTACGCCCGTGTCTGAGGGGGGTGGGGAGTGTGGATTAGACAACTACAGAACCCTGTGCGTCATGTGCCACAGGAAGGCCACCGAGGAATTAAACCGAAGGCTCAAACAACAGAAAGTTCTTCAATACTCTGCTGGATATGCAGACATTTCGACGTTCTTTCGGCCGCTTAGCTAATGACAAATAGAACTGCCATCGAGTCGCAAGCCACGTGAAATGAATGTATTGACACATACCTGTGGGGCGTTTCTAGTCAAGGAGTCTCAAACAACGGAGGGTCTTGTAACACGCCGCTGGATACGTATATATAGTGACGTTCGTTTGGCTAGTTATATATAATGACGTTCTTTCTCTCGCGGAGAAATTTGAAAACGGCGTTTTCACTCTGAGAACGTATCAGTTGTTTTTCATCCACACTACGCCGGATAAAATTGAGAAGGCAGCGATCATAGGTCATTTGGATTTTTGATTGAGGAGGACTCGGTCAGGGAAATTACATGATTGTCGTGACGTCATCGTTTTCGAAAAGCTCCGTTTTCAAAATGTTTTCTGTCCACACGGAAACGCAAAGCCGGTGTTTTCAAATTCCTCCGGTTTGAAGAGCGTTTTCGGAAAGCTCTGTTTTCGTGACGGACTAGTGTGGACGGTAGGCCTAACCGAAGAAATAAAGCTGCGTCTTCAAATTTCTGAGGCGTAGTGTGGGCGGGACCTCAAACTCATAATCAAAGAAGGCGTTCGTGAATTCCAAGTGACGCAAAATGTAGGTCATGAAGTGCATTTGGACCCTTCCCTTACGCGGCGCTGAATATAGGAACACCTCATCTAGGTACAGCCTGAATGTACAGCATTTGGAAGGCGCAACCTGCAGATCAACGAAGTCTAAAAGCGAAGATAATTCAGATAAACAAATACGCGCTCTGCGGTATTAGAACTAAACAAAATAATACCACATTGTAGCTTGTACTACATTGTAGATCCGCGCATGTATAAGTCGTGTTTATTGCCATACGTTTTAAAGTTCTTATGTTGAGAGAGAGAACCGAGGAACTGTCGTCATATTTTTATGTTTAGTGCAGGCCACTATCATTGTTGAAACTGTCGTTGTTAATGTTGCTTAAAGAAGAAAAAAATCGTTTTTCTTTCACGACCGGCCGACCGACTGACCGCGCGATCTTCGAGTAACTGAAGGCTGTTTCGTTCTGGATAGAAAAGAGATTTCTTAACTGCAAGATAGTTTTCCATAGGGAGGAAATCCCTGGTTTTTTAAGAGCATTTTAGTTACGTTTTATGCCGAAAAATGATTTAAAACACAACAGTGTCGTGTAATTCTGAGTTGAAGAGTATACGAAAAGAGAGAGAATTATTAAGTATATTTTTATTCCTATATATTTTAGGCGAGATGATTATTTGAAAGTATTTAATATCATTAGGAAGGTGTTTTATCTTTTTGTACTTTCGGTTCGCATGTTGGTTACAAATGTCTCAAAAAAAATGTAAATTAAAGTTCCCCTTTTCCTTATTCTTCTAAATCATAATTTTGCAGGAAAATTTATTGAATAGTTGATGACAGATAGTAATGAAATTATGTATCATTAATATATCGGAGTTTCCGTGCAAAAACGATAGTATGAACGATATTGAAAATGTTACAATTTATAGAATTATGTAAAATAAAGTTAAAATGAATTTAATCTTATATTGACTGGTGTAAATGTCGATAATTACATGTTTTTTTGTTTTGTTTTGTTTTGTTTTTTTGTTTGTTTGTTTGTTTGTTTTTTAATTTAGGTAATTCGGGTTTCTCAACGAGAACAGATAACCTTTCTTAATATAACATTTTAGAGGTTCCTGTAAAAAGACCTTTTCCCCCGATTTTCTCCATCTTGAATTTCACAACGCGCTTTGTAAACAGTCCAACGGTCACAATTAAAGCCAGCTTTGTAACATTTACATACGAAGTATTGTCGAAATCGTTCGCATAATGTTCGCTGCCGGACAAAATGTTCACGCAAGTTCCGTCGTCATCTTTCGAGTTTCGTACAATGTTCGTAGTTTTTTTTTCCACAACTTCCGTGACCACTCAGTTCGTACAATGTTCGTAACAGTTCGCACAATGGTCGTACTCGCTCACATCGTGTTCGTTACCTTGCGCAGCGTGCGCGTAACCGTTCGGGCATTGCTCGTAACCGAACTAAGCACATCGTTTTCTTTCGTAAAATGTTCGTAGTGTCTTTTTTGACGCGTTCGTGTCTAACTCAAGATGGAGACATCGAAAGTTTGGAAGGTCTAGGAAGCTGGATAAATTGTAAACTAATGTTTTAATCTGATGCAAGGTTATTTCTTTGTTGCACCGCGGAATTTTACTAAGTTAGCAATTGTTATAGTTCATTTAAACATCACATAGCTTTGCTCGACAAAGGGAGTCGAGGCGAACAAATGAGTTCTTTGTTACATGTATGATATACTTCTACCAAACGTAGGGCGAATAGTAGGTCCTGGAATCGAGTGTCGGAAGGAAGGTTCTTTCATTCGGTCTGTACTGCCTTCCATGCCCTCGAGTAAGCTGTTCTCGCTTTTAATTCGTTGGATCGTTGCTCTCAGTTGAATGAACTGCCGTGTTAAGTACTTGTCTTGGTGTCGCATGTCAGACTGAAAACATAAAGGAAACGTACACAGTTAAACAAACGAGTACGATTTTTTTGACGTAAAAATTAAAGCTTACATTGTTCACGCTGCCAAAGCGTTATAACGCGCGATGTAACGCTCGATGTAACGCGCGATCAATCACGCATCCTTCCTGCGAGCGACGCGTACGCGAGAACAAGCGGGCAAGCGAAGCGTTTCGCGAAATTCTTTATTCTTCTTTGTTTTCCGTCCGCAGTGCGATTAAGACCGGAAAGTTAAAAGAATTGAACAAGGGATAACTTCTGACCTTTTGGTCAACAAGCTGTTGACATCCTAGCGAAGCAAAATATCTTTTTAGACGCCGTGTTGACAGACAGAGTTGGTATTTTCAACAGCACGCAATTAACGCCGCTTTATTTGCTTAAAGGATTACAAGACCAATTCCCCAAATCTGCCTGCTCTTGTGCGTTAGTTAACAAAGTAACTAATGTAGTCAGCTTTAATTTACATAAACAGCTCCATGGCTGGTTACATATTTCGGTTGCTAATTTACACAAGAGAAGCTAGTCAATAATGGTATATTGTACTCTCTGTATTCAATGATAGACTCCACTCTTGTTTTAATCTTTGTTCACAGACCGGTTTATGTTCACTGTTCAATAATTGAACGCGTCCGACTTTCGCAAAATGCACAATTTGAATCTTGATGTGTTTAATGTTTTTGCCTTACGAATACTGTAATTACAGTTTGTTTTGCTTGTGTGATGCTCACTGAGCGATCAGATAAATAGAAATCGTCTTGGGTTATTGATTTTGAATTAGTCGTCAATTCAATCATTCAATGTAAAGGCTTCGAAAACTAAACAACAACTACAAATCTAAAATGTGCGATAAGTTTTAAATTTCTTTTGAGAGTGCAGGTGAATTTTTTGCTGTCCTCAAGCACGGCCTGGCCTGCTTGAGTGAAATGCGAAACCATGCATATCACTTGTTTGTTGCAGTGAGACTGTTGAGTCGTCATTGTAATCAAGACTGCTGGTAACATAAACGACCCCACCATGGAGAAACAATTAGGTAAATAAGTTCCGTATGGACCTGTCGTAGGATTATAATCTTTGCTATGTTACCAAACTACGTTTGCTCCAATTTTGTTACATTCTGAGAATAGATCGCGAAAAAAAAAAATTCAGAAAGTGGAATATTATCTCAAGGCCATGTTTAAAATTGTTGGTGTCTTATCAAGGGCTAGGGTCTCACCAATTCCTTTCGTATCCACAATATGGCGGCTTCTAAGCGAGCTTCTCTCTCTTCGCTGGTCCCGTCGGAGTTAATAACGGGCTTAGGATCCGCTTTAGGGCTTTGGATTTCCACTTCATTTGGGGATCTAGACTTCAACATATTCCATGTGTACACTTGCATATATGGAAAAGAGTGTCGTTTGGCGAGTTGCAGATGTTCGTCATCCATTTCTGTTTCTCGCTAAAAAAAAAAACCGTCACTTTTGAACCGTAAAACTAGCGAAGAAATCTTTGATTTTTGTCGTGCGCTTCTCTGGTCAAGGATCACGCTTGTGAGCGAACTCTCTCTGTACCGTCTCCTTTTGTTTGTGTTCTCGACAGTGGTAGGCGAATATTTGCATATTGAAAGCAAAACATCCTTGGCGATAGGCAGGCTGACATCTGTCGCAAGATTATAATCTTTTCTTTGCCGCAAGAGAGAAACGTGATCAATTATAGTCTGCGTTAATTTATACCAATAAGAAACACGAAAATGAAAATACGATTGCTAAAAATTTCCGCAATCGAATTTAACGTGGGAAATAAAAAGGTATACCAGCTTATACGAGATTTTTGTTTTAAATCTTTAATAGTCGAATAAGAGAAGATAAACTCGAGTGTTTTGAAAAGCATTTTTCACAACAAATATAGCTACTTAAAAAACACCTGCCAAGGATCGAAAATGCGTGCGACTTAAAGAAATTTTCCATTCAACCCTACAGTAACCAATATCCGCTTATTGACATGACAAATTGTTTTTTTGGAAAATATCGCGAATTCATGGAGCAATTCGAAGCGAAACGTGTGTTACTACATGTAGAGGCTAATAAATAAACTTTCTTGCCGAATAAAAATCGTGAAAAATACCCACATTTGAAGGCATTGTTATTTTTCCTTTACTTGATGTAGGCAAAATTTTCTCGCTTTTGTTTTGCATGACAAAGAGAAGGATGTTCTTAAATTTCGAAACAGAGGACGAGAGCGAATTTTCCTTTTTTGTTTCTCTAATTTTTTTGCTTTCTTTTCGTGGAGTGGGAGGAAGAAATATTTCCATGCGAGCCAAGCGGCTCATAAGGCCGGAGCTTATCCCGGTTTCAGTAGCATGAAGCGACCAGGAGTATTTCTACTCCCCCCTGGATGGGATGCTTGTTCATCGCAGGGTTACCCCCAGCATTAAATTCGCCGGCAACCATTTATACACCTGGATGAAGGGAGGCACTGTGAGAGTAAAGTGCCTTGGCCCAAGAACACAACACAATGTCCCCGGCCAGGGCTCGAACCCGGACCGCTCGATCCAGAGACGAGCGCACTAACCATGAGGCCACCGCGCCTCCCCATTTTCCCTTAGCCTTGCTCTATATTTCCCTGTCTCCATGCGCTTTGCCAAGTAAAACCTTCTCAACCATCAGACTTACATCGAAAAACTACTTTTACGTCAACATGGTGGAACAGACTTCCGAATGATTACAGTCCGTGATCAGTGAGGTCAAAAATACTTTTTTATTAGGGCTGCTGATATAAATTTTAAGCTCTAGTTAATAAATTATATATTTTCAAGGGACAAGGATGGTTAAGGAGGGAGAGGATTAACACGAATTACAAACAACGAACTTGAAAAATTCAGGCTAAATTTTTCAAGATGCGCAATCCGTGACGTAGCTGCTTAATTTATTTCCTTTATGATTACCTAGAGGGTGTGGTCTGTATTGTTTCATGAAGATTTTAAAACTCTATTTTGGTTCTGTTTCTCTAGTAATCACTATTTTTTCTTTTAACGTTTGGGAAGGGTTTTTTTTTTTTTTTTTTTTTTTCCGCGCTTCACTGTTAACATTCAATTGTGAGTGAAATCAGTTCTCTTAAAGTGAACTCTGAAGGGAGAATTCATATTTGTTCAACGCTACTTTCTGTTAGTTTCTATCGATCGTTTCTACCTTTGGATAACTTTTTGTAATACCTCCTCGGCTATCCTTAATTTGGTTTTTAGTAATTCGAGCGCGCCTCTACAGTATTTACGGTTTTTGTTCTGCATTTCGTGGTCGGATACGTGATCAGCACGTAATATTGCTGTAGAGGTAATGTGGCCGAGTGGTTAAGGCGCCGGGTTTCTCTCCAGCGGTTGCGGGTTCAAGTCCCGCTCTGACGACTAAGCTTGAATTATTTCTCGGTAGACCCAATTTCAACTCCCCGGTGATGCTTGTAAATAGCCACCTGGTCTGCCTCCCGCCAGCTGGGTTTTTTTTAACTCTATCATGCTAATTTGAATTTTTTTGCTTCTTTCAGTTTAAGTAGCATGCCTAAGCGCTAGATAGGTGCGGCTAAGCGCATTGACCACTACAAACATTCCACAATTTTCTAGCTATGCGACCGCGCTCTACATATGATAAAATAATTCCTTCAGCTTTGCAACCGCGCTCGGCAGGTGAACAACTATCCAGAATTATCATTTGATGCATTTTGTCTTCCTTTTCATTGGCCGAGAGCCCACCACGTTACCAGCAAATAACTGCCTACAAAAAATGGTCTGCTCGTGCGTAGACCGTCTTAATTTGTTGTGCTGCAAATAGTATTCTGCTCATGCGTAATTGTAACCACGCTCTTGTGTAAAACATGTCGGGCAGACCGCATCCCTGGAATGTCAGAGGAGGCAGCGTGGCCGAGTGGTTTAGAGCGCTGGTGTTGTAATCTGGAGGTCCCGCGTTGAAGGTCTCCACCCTGCCACTGGCGGGATTTGTTTCTCGGTAGTCTCGAGTTGAAATCCTCGGTCACGCTTTGTAAATAGCCGACTGGTCCGCCTCCTGCCAGTTGGGATTTTAACGATGTTACGTGTATTTGAAATATTTGTTTCCTTTGTGTAAGTGGCATGCCTGTAAACTAGCTAAGCTTAGTGCTTGTATAGCTAAGTACATGGCCACTATAAAGAAAAATTTACATTTACATTTGTCAGGGAGTGATTTAAATATGAAAACAAACTTATTGATCACAGTGATAAAACAATTTTCGAACTTTGTTATAGCAAAATATTGTAATTTTTCGGTGTCTCGCGGATCAATTATTTGCCTCAGCGTTCGGCTTCGGCAAAGAATTGATCTGCTCCTGCTGACAAATCACGGTATTTTGCTCAAAATCGTCCAACAATTGTTAATTATCTGGCGCTTCTAGAATAGAGATTGACATTTCCGCATTGGAGGGCATAGCTTCAGTGATTTTCCGCTTCCTACATAAAAGATCAATACAGCTTTATTTCAACCTTTTATTCCTAATATAATTAACAATTATATTAAGAGCTCGGCATTCTTATGGCGTGATAGTTTACGCGGGCACAGCCCTAGTCAACTGCGACACATAAAAATTCGAGAGCGAATAATCTTATTGTTTTAGTATAAATCTACTGGTTGTTTAAAACTTTAACAACATTCCTCTTCACAATCCTCCTCGAAACGCGTGCAAAGAAGTGGCCTTCTTTTTGTCAATAGCTGTCCATTGCTAGGCTACTTACTGTGTACAACAATAGATAGTGGGTAGATTTAGACCATATTTACGTTACAGTCGGCTATTTTGCTAACGACAGCCTATAATAGTCTCTTTGAAGGCTTGTCGATAGTTTGTGCTTTGATAGGCATAAATAAAAGGGTTTAAAACTGAAGAGAGAAGTACAGAACAGAGGGCAAACACGCTCACTACATTAGGCACTGGTCCACGAATTTCAAGTTCTCTTACAACTGCAAACGGAATAAACGCGAAAGTAAAAACGGAAGTGACAACAATCGACAACTTTACTACCTTCTTCTTGTCTCGTGCGTCGACTTCTCGAGGTATATTCATCGGGACAATCTGTCGTTGAAAATACAACGTGCGTATTATGTGGCAGTAGCAGTAGATAATAATTATGAGAGGAATACCTACGATCATGATAAAGGAAGAGGTCCAGAAGATAAATTTCGTTGTTGTACTCCATGTTCGTTCGCATCGATAATCTGAGTTGTATTCGGAGAAGTAGACCAAAGGAGTAGCTGCTGCTAATGATAAAATCCAAATGGCGATGATAAAATAACGAAGCGTCCTTTTTTCAAACTTGAGTCCACTGCTCAAAGGTTTTACAATGGCATTGTACCGTTCCAAAGCGATGACGGTGAGTGTTAGAATAGAGCATAGCGATGATGGCGGATAAAAGGAATTAATCTTGCAAAGAAATTTACCAAATGTTTTTGCCGGTATAGGAATCGCTCGGGCTGCTCCCACTGTGTAAGCCAAGACGTTTGCCATTAAGTCAGAAGCCGCCAAGTTTGCGAGTAAGAAGTTCGTCTTCGTGTGAAGATATCGTTTCTTCTTTACAACTATGATGACAAGTATATTTCCAGCGATGCCAATCGGTAGAACAACAATTGCTACGAGAAGAAACGTTACCAAACCGAACGTGGTAACTTGCCTTACTTTAGAGGTCGAGTTTGAAACCATGGCATCGTCAGAGAAGTTCATTCTTTTCACGTTTCTTAGAACAAAACACGACCAACATATCTCTACAATATGTCTCTAGTAGAGTGTTTTATATTTGCCGAGAACTTCAAGTTCATGTTATTTTAAGACTTTTTGTGGTTTTCTTATTAATACTCCCGAGAATTAACGAGGTAGTTGTGTAATTCTGAGGGCTTCTACACCACTGACGTGTGTCCTCAAAACAGGAAGGAAGGAAGTTAAAAAGCTCCCAAGTTTAAGAGTAGGACGTTTGTGTAGCACGAAGAGCCTGGAAGATATCGTTCCTTCTTCTTAACTAGAAAGTCGCGACTAAGTTTTGCAACGATGCAATTCAGTCGTAGAACAGTGAATTAGCACTTCCAATCTTCCAGCTGCAGCTTATGAACGTCTTAGAAGGCAGCGTTTCTAGTAAACAGTTCATTTTTTTTTGCTGTATTTCACACATGCACGAGATTTGTATGGGCCCATTACGTGTGACGCAATGATGGCCCTTTATACAGCACAATGTCAATTAGAGTATTTATGGTTAAATTTTTACAACGCCTATTTTCAGTAAATGTTGCACTATTTAAGGAGCCCACTAAACCACCTTGATGTTTTTCCCTTTTGAACACTACTCCCCGTCGCCCAGGCGACAAAAAGGCTTATAACAACATGAAAAGAAGAGTATGTATATAATGGTAATTGAACTAAGTGGAGTGCAATTTGGTCTGAACTCATACGCGTGATTTCAAAATGGAACGAACGCGCAGCGCGAGTTCGATTTGAAATCACAAGTATGATTTCAGACCAAAATTGCACGACACGAAGTTCAATTGCCACTTTATTAAATCCATTTTGAAATCGCACAATTTTATCACGTTAAGTTTTAGATTCAGTAGCCAGTGTTAAAATAGCGGAACTGAAACGGCTTGACACCTCATTGAGTATGCAAAACGATGTCATCTGACGAAAACTCGTTCGAGCGTAACAAAGAAACAAGCAGTTCTGAAGTCAGAGCGAAAACAGGCTACTTCATACATCAAAGTTCAATTATCGTCCCCTGAATCAATGATGGAAGACCTTTTCTTCTGTGGATGAGGCTGAGACTTCTAGTTGTCTTTGGAGAAGGAATTTACAGGTGCAGCTAGTGTAATTCTGCGATGGATTACTTTTGAGTTGTGAAACTACCTCGGGTGCACAATGCCCAGTGGATAGTTTTTCTCTTTTAAATACCCTTCAATGGCACTCTGCATGATTTTAAGGGATTCCAGCTCGTTATCATCTCCGTTTCTTTTTGTGACCTCGGCGTAGAACTGAATACTCAAGACCTTGTCAAGTTCATGTGGCGTCGTTTGTTTCAAGATATTTTCAAGATGGCGGGGCACCAGCTTCGGAAGACGTTCGTTCATCATTCACTGTTTTGTGGAGCGGGGCGTATTTTGACTACGTATGTTTATTCACAGCGAC
>Ga0126339_10004679_pt1 | contig 10149 bp, 5 predicted proteins | sample OrbTmetagenome_2_FD_92532 | JGI IMG/M metagenome (GOLD analysis project Ga0126339, IMG submission 92532) | Coral microbial communities from Petempiche,Puerto Morelos, Mexico - Orbicella T R C metagenome | ecosystem: Host-associated > Invertebrates > Cnidaria > Coral | place: Petempiche,Puerto...
ACTTCTTCGTGCTTGATATGTGCTCAAAACCCATATTTTACTCAAAAGTTACTCAGAAAGGCAAAACTTGCTTGAGGTTGCTAGAACCGCAAAAAGTTGCTCCAAACGCCAAAAGTTGCTCAAAAGTTGCCCAGCACAATCGGGACAGGCCTAGTGATTTTACCATCTCCCGTGTAGCCCTGAAAGCATAACATTTTAGTCAGGAAGTCAGTACCCACGCTGTTAGTAAACCTTGTTCTTTTATTAAAAGCAACACCTGTCCGTTGTGTACTGTACGAGAAGCTAATGCAACTCCAATAGATGCGGAATACTTTAATCACAAATCCAAACACATAAACGTCCACGAAGCATTTAACTACTCTTATCAAGCGAAAAAGGGATGCGTGATATGCGTCCCCCACTCGTCTCTACTTGTTATTGTATACCGCCCTTCTGCGTTCGAGTTCGCCGATAAACACTCGTCAGGCTTCCAGCTGTCTATCTTGACTCCCCGCTTGACCCTCTTATGAACTAAGAGTTACAAGAATCGTGCTCGTCTGCATTTTCAATGGCGAACTGTCAATTGCAGGCCTCCTTTTTTGACCACGCGGTCAGTTCCTTCGATCCAGTGACACGGGTTCTTCATCCAATTGCAAAGAACGTTGAGCCACTCAATACCAATATACACAGAACGGAATTCGGATAATTACACGAAGATAGTTAAGTGCCGAAATACATAACCTGGGAATTTCCTACTGAGTGCCGGTTACTGGTAAGGAAAAGGGGACAAGAAAAGCAGCAATTCTTTTCCTTTTGCTTGGATCCAACCGGCTCCGCGTTAGATCCTCATTGTTCTATTGTCTAAGCTGCAATGCCAAACGGGAGGAAGTCGAACGCAAAAATTGGTCAGGAACGAGAAGCCAAGAAACCAGGAGAGTTATAGATCAGCACACCAACCGGAAGCCAAAGAAAATATTAAAGGTCTCATATTTTGTGTAACTCTACTGAAGTTACAATGACGCACCGCCCTTTTGTTGCCATTGTTACTAAACCCTGCGAAGCTTAGTGACGTATTGGTACTTTCAACTCGTCTTTTCCTCTGACGTTTACTCGTTTTCAGCCAAATGGTTCACTTTTTACTTGAAATCGTGGAAGACAAATTTTGCACAACGGATTCTTTCAACAAAAGCATGAAATGCTAATTTTGAAAACATCTGACTCGATATAATTATTTGAACACCTTGTTATTTAAAATAGCCAATCTTTGATACTGAGTGTAAAAGTCTTTTTGCTGCCAGATTTTATTGGCTCAAAATCAATTTTTTTCCCTAACTATTGTAGTAACAAATTAAGGTAATACTGACAGTCTGTGTGCTAGCTTATTTCTAAATTTGTCGACTTGTGTCACAGCCAACTGTCATCACCCGACAGTTACTTTAGGAAATTCCTTCTACGGATAGTGTTTGTCCGTGACGACCTAACGAGAAAAGGCTCTTTCAGCATCACATTTGTTCCTGATAGTTGGTGAATGTTTCCCGGCCGTCGAAATAGTATCATGTATAGATGAAATTCAATCTGCTCTGTTTAAAGTGGTTGGAAAAGAGACACTCGACCAAGATACTTGATAGTGTTGTTCAAGAGATCATAACAGTCTTGTTTTGTTACGTTATTTAATTTATTTTTGTTATCCATTCTCTAAAATACTATTTTATGACCACATAAACATTTCTTTGTTACAGACCAGTTTTTCATGGGGTGACGGAATTTCTTATTGAAATTTTCAGCAAAAATGCAATTAATCAGAGAAAAAATATATATGTTAGAATACTGGCTAAGCAAGTTTTAATAAATCCAAATACGAATTGTGTTCTGAAATGTTCTACAGGTTGCATTTTTCAATTGATTTATAAATACTATGTAATTAATCAGTTTCCTACTTTATACATAAGACGATCTTTGGTTGCGTCTTGAGTCGTCATAAGTCAGCAACACTGGTACAGTTCTAAAATACGCCAAAAAAGCTGCAAAATCTAAGTCGAAATGGTTACATTGAAAGGGCCGGCCGGGCCAGCTTTACTCATTTGCTTAACAATAAAAGCACACGCTATCAGATTACAGGAAGCCAATAGTAAGTGAGACAGGCTCGAATTATACATGCACAGATAATCCTCGTTAGATTTTATTACGAAACAAAGAAAAAACACCCGCCCGGCCAGCAATGCCTTCATTCAAGTAGGCCTAATGTAAGCCGTTTTTTCTGGAGTCCAATGAAATTCACTCTCAATCAAGAATACATCTTCACCTGGTATGAAAGAAACACTCCTCGCGAGACCACAATGCACGTGTGCTGAGAGCACTCTTCGCGCAAAATGTGATGAGATATTCCCCCAAGGTACGTAAATCTTATCTGCAATCTTTCCGCAGTTCTTGGCTTAAGGCAAAGTCGAGAAACTTAGACTGGAATTTTTTGGTTCACTGAAAATCGACATATTTTTTCAAAGAAAACTTATGAGAATCCATAGAAAGTTGTTCAAATTACGTAAACGAATTTGAGTTGGCCTGCGCCTGTAACCAGAGCTGTGAATGACTGTAGCAGGGTGACAAAGATCTGGGGCCAACCACCTCCGGTTCAGGTGGGTAGTTATCCAAACGTTGGGTCGACCATGAATAACTGAATAGAGCGAGTTGCCGGGGGGAAATGATCAAGCAAATGTATTCTTCCCATGTAATTGCTAAGAAGGTATCGTTCATGTGAGGGAACTACGAAAGGTATAATCCGATGTTGTCCGTATTCCTGTCTGAGATGTAATTATTCCTTTCTCCAGACCAAAAAGGGGGCGATTATTCTAAAGGGCGATAATTTTCTAGTTTCCCCTACTGTGGGGCTGGGTTAAACTACAGCAAAATTTTCGGCAACTGGACTATCAACTGGACAAGGCCCGTAGGGAACAACGAAATAATGGTTATATTCATGACACCGAAACCCAAACAAGAACACAAACTGACAGCAACATTGCAGACACTCTCATGTTATGTCGAAGCCCAGTTTTGGCTTACAAAGATGTCTGCTTGATAATAAATTGATGGCGAGTTGTGAAATTTGGGCGGGGGGGGGGGGGGGGGGGGGGCGGAGGCGGAGGAGGGAAAGGGGGGAAAAGAGCGATTACCGGTATTTCAAATGTTGGCTCAAAATGTTCTGGTTCGGCGGGTTATTAGTCTTCAAGGTGGGCAATTATTCGAGAAAATACGGTTTGTACCCTTTCTAATGAAAAGGGGTTGAAGGTCGCAATTAACAATTACCAGCTTCCTTTCCGCTTCAGTCATTATCTGGCTGGTAGGGCGGACATTGTGCACAGCAGATGTGAGGGGCCGAGTGTATTTATTTTTAACATGAACTCCGATCCGCAGACGTGCAATAAGTCGAAATTTCGAAGATGGCGGGTCATCCTTGAGGTCAAGTATCCCTCAAAACCGCCCAACTTTGTTTTGTTTAGCGTTCCTTTTCTGCCTGAAGTAGCTTTTTATAACGAACTTATTTGTTTTTAAGGCTAATTTCCCATTAAATAAACTTACAAAGGTCCCTTATTTGAGACCCACGCTTTCGAACCGCAACCAGCTAAGACTGAAAACTATTTTGAGATAAACTATTTTAATCCTCGGGTGTGATATCAAGCAACAACAATGTAAATTCTCCTTACCTGTCTCAATGCGCCTTGTTAGTACCAGTTGGGAGAATTTGGCTCAGATCATAGTGATCAGATTGTTAATTCTCACAAAATAACTTGAAGTGGACACCTGTAGCTTAATTTGTATTGATTATGAGAAGAGAAGTCGGTGGCTTGACAGATTTGAATGGTTAAAAATAAAACAAACAAGACTGTGTGCAGATGCTCTGACAGATTAACATTATTCGTCGTTTTATTTAATTGTTTTTTTAGCGCACGTTAATCATGATTAATTTACTTTCGCTCTTTCTGAGGGAAAACTTCACTCGGTACGTAAGAACATAGCAGTGATCCTCATTTTCCAGCCAATTTTAGGCAGATATCAGCATTCTCTTTTAATCATTTAACAACATAAGCAGAAAACCCGCCGTGTTTTGATCATTTTTATGAAGGTAAATATTAAAAGTAAACACAATTTTCCAAATGTGTATTTTCTCGACCTTCCAAAAGACTTAAGAATAATTCCAGCGCGCCTTTTAAATTGCTCATGTTATTCAATATTTGTGATTAAGGTGGTGATTAATAGTCGTTCGCTTATGACATTAATAACTTAGGGAAATAACTCATATAATTCCATTATTTCGAATATTCTGTCAGTAAACGAACAATTTGTCGTTTACTCTAATAAAGTGGTTGCAAAATGGAAATTGTTCTGTAAACGAGGAAAAAGTTAAAAGTTCCTGCAATATTTTCCCTCGACCCGAATCGAAAGTATTATTAGCGGTAACAGACCGGAAATCCTCTTCTTAAAAAGTCATAACAAAGAGCGTTTGGCAACGCGGGATTTCATAATCCGCGAAGCAGCTTTCATCTCCAGCAGATCACCTGCCCGTCACTTGTGAACGGTCCAATCATGGCCAAGCGGCATCGTCTTTGCTCCGAGTAAGAGACTGGCAGGCTTCCCAAAGCGTCTGAGAAAAAAAAAGGAACACGCAAATATTTCCTGTAAGCTCGCGGGCGGTAAAAAACTCAAATGAAACCCGCGAGCATTGCTGAGTAAGAACCTGTTCGGGAGCGGTGTAAATTATTCGTCGATTTAAGCCACTGGCAGATGTACTTCAGAGAAATGATTTAGCGACCAGCAGGCAAATGCTAGTGGGAACTTGCAAAAGGCTATTGTGCTGTCCTCTGATGATAAAATTAAGATAACAGCTCTTTCAAATAGAATGAAGTGTTTTCCTTTAATACGCGGTTCTTCAATCTAGCCAATGTTTGTTTATACACGACACAGGGCCAAAGATAGCGATCAACCTTTTGAACCCTTGTTTTCTAAGCCTTTTACCATGCACCCCGCGTGCCGAATTTCTTCTTCAACTCTTTCTCAATAAATTCGTAATTGGGCAACGAAACAACTCCATTTACCGTTTTCGTGGCTTGCGGCAGAATACGACGGCGCAAGAGTGTGAAATTTGGGGGGAATCTAGCGACTTCTAATTTTTTCACCAAGGGTGTAAGACAATTGATTTTGTATACAGGCTGGTATTTGTTCTATTGCCGAAGGGCAAAGTAGGCGGCACTCAAAAGACTTAACAATTTTTTCCCTCTGGCAAACCTCACATGAAGTCATCTTGACGAATAACAACAAAGAGAATATCTTTAAGGACTTTGAAAGAATGATTTTTAAAGGGTGATTTGCCTCAGTTTAGCGAGCGGGAAACGAAGACTCGCGAGTCAAAGGAAAACATACATCATCACCTCCCAATTTTAGTTTGTTTGATGCTTCAATTGTCTCCGAGTGTCACCAATTCACAGTAATTAAACTAATTAGGCCTGCTGCTCTTATCGCAGTGCCAGAAATTGACCAACACAAGCCTTGATTGGTTTACGTTAATTGCCTAAGCAAACTTCAAAGGGAAGAGCCGCCGGCGTCCATCCCATAAGACGTTGCAGGCCCCACCAGCTTCCCTCGTGAAAATTGATGAGGGAGTTTCTAGCTGGTTGCGTTCGGTTGGTGTTCTCCTATTACAGTTTAGCATTTTCCACTTTCCTCTTACAGGTTGAACGCACTGTATATAGCATCTTCGGTACGGAAATGTGAGCTTTACCTGGGTGGAGGTTTGATTCGTCCGATTGTGAGCTCCGTGCGTGATTGTGACGTGAATCTCACAAGCCTTCTGTGTTGCAGGGTACGAGCTCCATAGATCGACGCCATGTAAGACGAGTCCCCCAGTTGAAGCGCGAGTTTTGATTGCAAGCGGTGAATGGTGAATTAAGGTAAGTTGAGCACTTCATTCGCATCGTAACTGTATAAAAGGATCGTCGGTGCTATTTATTTTTGTGCGGTGTCGCTGGAGCCGTGACTTAAGAAACACGTGTGAATAAGGCCGCAATGACACCTTCGAGGACAACGGGCGCGTTTATCCTGGGAATGGGACAAGTTTTTTCCCACTCTTCTCGTGCGGTTTTTTCTGCATTTATTTCGCTGGGAAGTAGAGCTTTGAAAGTTTCGGCTGTCTGTGTTATTGGAGCTATGCTTATGTGGGAGGTATTATTAGAGGAAGCCCCTGAATGCTTGAGTGAGTTTTCGATTGAAATTGCCGTTTTGCATCGCAAGTGCTTGGGGCAAACGCGCGCTCTCATCGAAATAAACACAAATTTACTGGGTTTTTTGACGGGAGCGGTTATTTCCATTTCTTCAATATTCCGTAAGATTGCAGTGCGGTGGCCTTTCACGTGTTGTTGTCTTTTCTTCAGAGGAGTTTTCGGTGTTTAATCGGAGCATTTCCAGTTAATTTCCTTTGTGGCTCGATCGAAGTGCAGCATGAACTTGCACGCTTGATAACTAATGGATCATTCATTTTACATACAACAACAATACACGTGTTTCATAATCATTATGATTACATTTTACTATTTACGTGCTCTTGTCTTTGAATTCTTTTGTTTAATGTGCCAACTGGACATCGCGAGTTCCTTCGGAAAAAAGAACACTGAATGATTCGAAACGATCGCCCGCAATAATCGCGCGCTCCAGGCTTTCATTTTGATGGTTGTGAATGTCTAGCGCTATTGACAACGGTGGTGGTTTTATGTAATTTTCTCCGATGTGTAATCAGATGTGTGTTTCCTTGGTTTGACGTATTATAGCGATTGTAAAGGCGTAAAATTAGAGAATTTCGACATGTCGTTTTCATTTGCGAAAGTCGCTGGCACGAATGTTATTCCCCTGTAATGAACAAGATAGGTCTGTAGATATAAAACCACTAAATTGCTCTTATCAAAGGCTATCATAGCAACAAAAGTTTTAACCTGTTTAGGGACAATCTTCGAAAATAATTCAAACAGTGTTGTTAAGCTTCGCATCCTACAGAAGATTAACATAATTGCCGTGAAATTATGAGAGGACTTCTCCACACAAAAAGCGGAACAATTACGCACGCCGCTCGCATTGTTCTTAATTGAAATGTTTATGTGAAAAATTTCTACGAGAAAACAAAAAAAACTAAAAAGGCAATTGATAAGCGTTTAGTATTTTAGCACTGCGTGAAATTATTTCACTTTCACGCTATTGTCGGAAGTTTGGTCCCGGTGCGGGCGTAAAATAGGTTCTCCCTTCGCAACACAAGTAAGGTTATTTTCTTCCTGTGGTGTTTATTTTATGTATTACAGTTCCAGAGGTAAATCCCCGACTAGTTTTGGTAGTCGTTAAACTCTTTATTGCAACATTTTAATCCAACTCATTGCCTTTGCAATTCTCTTGTTTCGCTATGCCGATTTGCGGATCGAAAGGGATCTTTTTGAAAATATTACCAACGACCGATCGATGACTTTTTTGATGTCGCGTTTTCTAAGATTATTTTGTCAGTACCGAATCTTTGTAGAAAGAGTTACAATTGGACGTTATTTATTTCTTTTGCAGATAAGTTCCGTAGTGTATGATTTCCATCAAATGCTTTTTTTGAGTACAGGGAATTTTGTATGAGGTACGAGAAATTTAAAATGAAATAATGAAATATCAAAGGGAAATGTAGCTTAAGAGAGAAAAAAACATTATTTTGTAATCGTGTAAGATCTTCTCCTTAAGCACTAACCTACAAAAAGAACTATTGTTTATATGTTCAGGTTCTTTTTCTTCTAGATTAAGGTAGAATCTTGATTATCCAAACTTTAAACAGCAAACATTGGTTTAAGAACAGTTGTTTTGCATGCTGTCAAGAGAGTTTTAATTTCCTTTTTAATCACATGTCCTGTCCAAGCTCCAAAAAGCAAACTTTCTGTCTTTGGAAGTCAAAAGAATCAGTTGGTGAGCAGGCTTGGGAAAACAAGTTTGCTCAGCCACAACACCTGACTTCTGAATTTGTTTTTGCTCTTTGTCATCACATGAAATATCTGTCGTGGTCTTGCCAACGTTTTCTTTCATCATGTTAGCTGAGAGAGAATTAATTTGCGTCTGTATGAATTAGGTTTCCCTTACAGCAATAGTTGAAATGTTCAAGGTTGAAGAAAAAGTGGGGGCATCAAGTGTGAGGATTTCCCTTTTAATTTGACGAGAGGGCTTTGTCTGTTTATTGGGTATTTGCTTTATTTTGAACTGCTCAGCTGTTGTTTAAATCATGTCAACAGTTTCTGTTGATTTTTTGACTTCTTCCATGTAAACAAGAAATAAATAAACTTGCTTATGTTACACCAGCAGCTTTGAAGGTGTTTTTAACAAACTTTAAAATTGAACAAAGGTCAATGATTTTATTATTGCCCTATTGCCAAATTTCACATAACAGAAAAACATAACAGTTCATAAACATGCTGTTTTCCAACTTCACAGATCCTTATTGTCAAGCAGTGAAATAAATAGAGACATGACCATGCTTAAATCCACTGCTATATACTATTAAAATTATCACAATAAAGTTGAATGATGTTGAATAATTAACATATTCTGAATGTTATATTTCAACTAGTAATATATTTCAACTAGTAATATATTGCATTTTTATTTATAATATTTGAGTATTCTTTATCTCAATCATTTATTACTGCCTGTTCATTAACTGGTCATTTAAAAGCCACAATTTGGCAAGTTTCTATTGAATTCCCCTTCATAACCTTTTCCTTCAAAATTTCAGTCAGTTTTCTCTTACTAATATAAAAAGATCTTTCTTGAAACAAAATAACGTGGCTTGTTAACTACCATTTTAAATTTGTCCCAGTTTTTTAGGGGAATATATAACTAATGAAGTAGGTGACCTTTTAATCTACTGGCATATTTTCGTAAGCAGACAATAGACTAGGGCACAACAAGTGTAGATTCTAGATCAAGGTGCTTAAAAAGGGGATGAATTGAAGGTGTTATTGAGTTTTGTCTTGGTTCCTTGAGCCTTGTTCTGTTTTTTAGCAAACATAGTTGCCCCCTCCAGGATCTCCCACTGTCATTTTTCAATGCAGTAATCCATGACAAATGTTGTTCAAATGTGCTCAGACATGATTTGGGAATCTGCTTAGAACTACAGCTGAGGAGTAAATAACAAAAGTTCATTGTAATGACTCCTAATAGTTATTTATTAATTCTGTGAGACATTATTTTTGTTAAACACATGTAATCAAGAGGTAGTACTATATAGTACTCAACAACAGCTTGTCAAAATCCATTTCTTGAACTTTTTTCCGTTAATAATAAAGATTTAATGTGGCTGATATAAACATGTTTACGAAAATAAACTATAAGAAGTCTTGACATCCACTGTACTTGTTAAAAACACTTAACCCAGTTTTATTCCTTCAAGCTAACTGCCAAGGAGAACTAGCCTGGACATCAAATGTTTCAGATTTGCAGCCCAAGATATTTCCCTGCCATGCGATCCAAGGTATAATATAATACAGTTAAATTAAACTATTAAAAGTATTAAATCATAAACTTATAACTTATACAGGCTGCTTCATAAATATTAAAATTATGTAAAGATGTTGTTGCAGATTTTTGGTTAATCTGAGTAATTTCCCTGGGGAAGGGACTCAACCTTTTAAATCCAAATACAAAATGTAGTGTAGTTTGATTACGGCTGGGCTTCTTAAGCTACCTTTTAATGAGATACATGACCTAAGTAGTAGTTAGAGAAAAGACAATACTAGATGATAAAAACTTACAATATGGTAGTCTTTTCATTGTCCATTGCCTTATTTTGTTTTTTTGTTTTGAAAAATGTATGATTATAACTTTAAGAAATCTCTTGTTCTGGTTTTTACTGCAAACCCTATCATTGGAATCTTGTAAAGCTGAAATCGCAAAGAGAGCAGTTTTCATGTTCATGAAAGAGATGTCGGCAAGTATTGAATGCTACCGTTGTGCGTTCACAGGGTGCAAATAATTCACTCTTTCCTTGAACATTGCACAATGATGGGCAAGTGATTTTGCTCTATTGCTTGTTATGATCCTGTCATACAAGAGACAACACAGTTATCTCAAAAATATTATGATTTAAGTCTTCACACCTTGTTGTGATCTTAACCT
>Ga0126339_10004683_pt1 | contig 10143 bp, 4 predicted proteins | sample OrbTmetagenome_2_FD_92532 | JGI IMG/M metagenome (GOLD analysis project Ga0126339, IMG submission 92532) | Coral microbial communities from Petempiche,Puerto Morelos, Mexico - Orbicella T R C metagenome | ecosystem: Host-associated > Invertebrates > Cnidaria > Coral | place: Petempiche,Puerto...
AAAGAGCACTTTCCGTTAGGATTTGACAGAAATAAAGTTCACCATTATTTTAAGCACGTTTGAAACTATAAATTGGGCTAAAAAAAGAGAGTACGAAAATTTCGTTTCAGTGGCACTTTAAAAAATCCAAAAAATTGAAGCGGGAGGGGGGGGGGGGGGGAAAAAATTAAATTAGGGACCAAAAAATAGAAAAAAAAAAAGATACAAGCCAAAAAAAAAAAAAAAAGAGTGGGGGGGGGAGGGGGGGAAGGACAGATAAAATTAGTATTGTGAGCCAATAATTGAGCCAAATTCAGTCTATTGCGACAAAGTATATTAATCTGCGAAATCGTTACTGAACAAGCAGCTGTTCACTAGGAATTCATTACGATGTATGATTTGTTTGATTGCTCTTCAAGTTATTGACAGCAAGTTACAAATAGTTTGAAACAAATATTGCTGTCATGAGGCTGTAGAACAAAAAGATAAAAAATTCCCAGAACGAATGTTTCTAATTTGAAGTCACGATGTTCATCTGTGATACAAAATTAACCCTTTGAAAGTATTATCATTATTTCCGTGATGATCAGGACAAAATCAGACATTGTACAGACAGACATGATAACAAGACGTGCTCCCTTAATATTGGCCTGGGAAAAGGAACACTCCTTAATTTTTTCTTATGATCATCTTGAAGCCGATAAAGCTCAAGTAATTGTGCTGAACCCTCAAAAAATAACTAAAAAAAAAAGACACCATTGGAAACTCGCTATGCCGGCCAATTTTTTTTTACCTTTATAGTAACTGCGCGTTTCATTGCCCGCAAACTCACCTCAACCATAAGTTTGAAAAGTAATCGTTTTTGTTCACACATTTATCAGTATGGCAAGGTGTTTCCTCCCCACAAAGAGTATGTATTTTGTCTTAAAATACGGTCAGTGTTTGAACGCTTCGGGGACAACACTCAGTCACGCACTCTTCCTTTAAGTGCTTTCCGCCCACCAAAAACAAAATAAGTCGTGTCACCCGTTTTGGCCGATCAACAGATCGGAATACATCGATATCGGTGCTAAAAGTGCAATACCAAGTATTCTTCCAAGTGTTATTCTAGAATTGTGTAGAATGGGCACGGAATCTTTGGCGGAGAGGCCTTCACCCGGGGGGAGACTCCCATAAATAAGCCGGCTTTATGGGTATGTTCCACTGTGAGGCGTACCGTTTTCAGAAAGTTGATCATGAGTTTCGCACGGGGTATAGAAATCAGTCAGTTTTGGTCTAGAATAGAGTACAATTTACCGGGAAAGTGGCCAGTGTATAAATAATTTAGTCAGGAATAGGGTTTTTTAACCCAGGTTTTGAAACTCGGAAGTGACATTGTAAGATATTGGTTTCCGCATGGAATAGCTAGTCTGGGATAGGTTAGGGGGCTTTTGGCGCTCAGCCTGGTATAAGGTTGCAAAATCAAGCTGATCATAGTCTACTATAGGGTAAGGGTTTCAGTGTCCCCGGGACACACCCTACCTAAAGACTTACAAAGTACACCCCCTCACCACCACCACCACCATCACCACCACCATCACCAAAGGCCTTTACAACTGAACATTCAATGTTGTTGATATATTTTATGGGGTTGCAGTGAACAATGTAGTAATAATTAATACGTTTTTTACGCCAACTAAAGTGGATTTTGCGAATTGAAAAACGGTGTCATTCGAAAGCACTATCCGAAACTCTCGAGGCGCAATTTTTCGCGCTGCGCCACAACTATCTGAACGTCTGGAAGAGGCTACTACAAGAAATGCACGTGAACCCTCTCGATACACAAGTCATTGACTCTATATCAATACCAATTCCCATATGAGAAACTATTAAAATAGCCTATCCATACAATTTGTCTACATTATCGAGAGAAACTTAGTGATCTAAAAATGTTTGGGCACATACATTTTGAATGGATGTTGTGTTGAAACAATTTAGACCCAAAGCAACACATTGGATGTGGAACGTTTTTCGACGTTACAAATAAAACACAAATGCAACTTCAAAGTCGTTATATAAACGAGTGTCTGATCACAATATAATGTTATAAAATGGAAACCATATGTAAGTCGTAGCCACTTAAAATAAGCCCTGTACAGGTGGTATATGAAAATCGTTAATAAAAAATACACCTTACGAATAATGAATACTAACAATCTTAAATTTTACAGTAAATTAAAATAATAATAATAACTGTTAACGTTAAAATAAATAATTCTGAACTATACAAAACAACGTGGAATAAACATTGCTATCGTTAAGATGTTTACAGGAAAATACGTGTACAGTAAATATATGTACATTTCACTCTTTCACATTGAAATTGTTGATCATTTAACATAATTTCAATCTGTTTCCTTCACAGGAAATATTTTTTTTGTACATCGCACAGCAGATGGAAACAAAGAACACCTAAGCATGCTGCAGAAAAAATCAGTGACACACAAGACTTCTCGTCCACATTTCACACTATTCAAGACTCATCAACAGTTTCACCTGTAAAAATGAAGAAAAATAATAATATAAACAAAAAAAGGCGAGAAACAGGAAGCGGAAAATAGGAAACAGAACACAGAAAACAGAAAACAAAGAACGCAAAACGCAAAACGGGGAACAGAAAACGAAGACCTGACAAGGAAGGACTGGAACAGAAAAAGAAAAACGAGGAACGGGGAACGGGAGTCTTTTTGAAAAGCTTAGTAAAGCTTGCTAAGAGCATCGTGCTTACAATGATGCTGTACATAAATTGAGGAGCGAGTAAAGTTAATAGAGTGTCAAATAACAAGAAATGAAAAACAGATAAGACAAAGGACAAAAGAAGAAAGTTAAAATTCAGAATCAGAAGCTGGAAAATTGCATATCAAAAATTACCTTCACTGAACTCAATCACACGTTCAAGCACAAAGTACTCGTGTCCACTGTCTTCGACCTCATGATCAGTTGAATCAGGACTCTCGCCAATCAGTGTACTTCTCCTCTTTCCCATTTCAATATATTCCTCGGGATCTACGCGACAACCCCCTGATAAATCCTCATATGAAGTCGCGTATCGAATATCTTTTGGTTTCACACCTTCAACGTCCTCATCCGCACCCTTCGAGCTGTTTCTTTTCGTGATGTCCTTACACAAACAATTTTCATAATCACCACTACATGAAGACACAGAAGACTTTTCGCTACCCCCAGAACTCCGCTTATGATCAGTATTCGGGATTGAAGCTGTGTTGTCGAGATCGCCAATAGAAATTTCCAAAGAAGCTCGTGGCATTTCTTGTGATTCATTTTGCAAGCCACGGAAGAGTTTATTGAGTTCTACAGGATCGAGCTCCACGGAAACACGGGCATAATCATATTCCATGCTCTCAGGCCGCGATGGTGCGTCAACTTTCGCATATCCATCACATTCTTTTAAAGAGTACTATGGACGAAAAATCGGAATGTTATCGTTTTGCAAGCTTGACATTTTCCCTGGGAAGGTATTCTCGTAAAACATGGGTAGGGTTGTGGGGCATGCCTCTTGAAAACCTTTCTTAAAAAACTCGAGAGGAAGAAGTATTGAAATAATATCGTTTTGCAAGCTTGACATTTTCCCTGGGAAGGCGTTCCCCAAAAATATGGGTAGGGTCGTGGGACACGCCTCTTGAAACCCTTCCCCTACCTCCAATTAATAACACCTTATTTCAGACCAGACCCTAACCCACAACTTTTTCTTGGTTATATTGAACAACATTGATCAGAAAAAGCTGAAAAAGATGTCAAAAATGTTGTTGGTCAGCAATAGATTTAGGTAAATGCGTACAACTGTGTGTGCTTGAACTCTTTTGTATTACTTATCATTTCATAATAATGGACAGTTCAATATCGGTCTTACCAGTGGATTTCTTTGCAGGGACAAAGACTGATATGCCTTAGTAGGGCCTTCCTCTCCATTCAAGCCTGCTGCCGATTCCTCTGTATGACCACGCCCTTGTTCCTCCCTCCGAAGGGAAGGCATTGACCTAAACAGCCTCTGATAAGGTAAACTTTCTTCCACGTCCGGAGAACTCATACTGACTGCTGCCGACTCTTCTGGACGAACACAGCCCTGTTGATCCCTCCTCAGGGATGGCAGCGTCCTAACCAGTTTCTGATAGGGGAAGCCTTCCTGCACTCCAAGGGGACTGACAGGCGTTATTGTTCCACTACACTCAGGCGAGGAGGAAGACGTTCGTGTCAGGAGCCGCTGGTAAGGAAGACGTGGTGCGGTGGGGTCTGCTGATTGGTCGTTGGGTCTGGTAAGGGTTCCACTGTGACCTGGTGTCCAGATGATAAGTTTATTATCTTTTCCTCTTTCATACATAGGATTACCTGAAAAAGGGAAAAGATATTTTTGTGTCATTTAAGGGGCTCATCCAAGAGCTGATTTACAAGATACATTACAACTTTGCTACAATGGACAAGTAGGGTTTCATTAACATTTTCAGGAAGCAACTGGTTTTCACAGGAGGACTGAACTTCTTTATAAGAAAAACGTCCCTCAAGATGGGTCAAACCAGGCAGGCAAAAGGTCAATTTGCCCCGTGCTTGGCCCATAATGAAACCCGTGAAGGATTGTGACAAGTCTACAATACAAAATTAATTGATTCATTTTAATCAAACCAACATTTTGCTAGTGACTGACACAAACAATGTCAGCGAATGTTAAAGAACCTATAACAATTGTAGTTTAAGGCAATAACACCAGTATTCAATGATAGCAGTTATAGCCTATTTCTGCATGATGCAAGCAGTGTCAAATTACATGTGTGTGAGCTTCAAAAACGTGAGAGATCTTTGTATTAAAAATTGACAGTAGCCACAAAAATAGAGCCTGAAAAAAAAAAATTAGGTTTCAAGCAGTGCATTTTCAATAGCATACATGGCATACATGGACAAAGAGCCCCCACACGGGAGCTATACGACAAAGTATGCATGTATTTCAGCAAAAGATCTCTCGAGTCTTTAGATCTTAATCCTCCAGTTAAAACATATGATGTTTCGTACATTCACTTACGTAATGACGGCCTCAATAAAATATATGTCTGGGAGATGCGTAGTAGCCGACTTATGCTCTTTTAACATATTATTTTTTGTATAACTCACCCTTTGGTGTGACAGGTCGTGTCGTAACACCATCAACAAGGCATGGATAGTGAACATACTCATAGTCATGCAGGGAAGAACACACTGCCGGCGTGGCTGGCTGTTCAGTAGGATGGTGATGAGTCGAGCCTGTAACATTACAAGACTGTTCAATACCCTCACTGAGATAACATTGTGCCTCTTTACAACAGTTGCTCTGGAGCAGAACAAACTGGCTAATGAAGAGAGGTGACCGTTAAATTGTGATCAGCCCAGGACTGGGACAAAAGATCCTGCCTGGTGCATATTATTAAATCTAATTATCATAAATTAAAATAATTTCCGAGGTGCAGGCTTCCATATAATACTCTGTCATACATACATGTAGAGGTGGATGTTGTAGACAGGTGGCCAGTAGTAGAGGTTCCCACTCTAAAACTTTGAAGTCTATTTGGATGCAAGATTTAGAAACTGGGAAGGAGACCTCCTCACATAATTTAAATTTTTTCAAACCCCTTTTTCCTCATAATAAGGAGTCTGCACTTTCAGTTTGCCCCAGTGACCTAAGTCACCTATCTACCCGGGTTTGAGAACATGTGGAATTGGTCAATAAGATTACAAGACAGCTTGGATAAAAATGTAACAAGTGTCTCACAGAAGGCACAATGGACCCAAAACAAAGATTAGAGAGTACAGTGTAGGAATAGTTTATTGTTTGTGAAGTATTTATTTTCATTTAGGAAGGCCTGATGGTAGTAGAGCACAAGCAGCTTTCCCCTAGTGCAGCTGTTTTTCCTCTTGCACTTTGTTTCAAGTCACACTCAACAAGCTACAGTAAGAAAATAGAGGTGCCACTCATTGTCTAGATTGTTGGTAAAATCAAAACGATTTTATTAACTGACTTATAATTGTTGCAGCTATTAGTACCTCTCCTTTTCTGTTTGCAATTCCTGCGGCATTTCAGCACAAGGAATACAGTGATTACAATGATGACAATAAGAATAACACCAGCCAGACCCAAAGACACTGCAATCCAGATCTGTTTGTCATTAGCTTGGGAGTAATCGCCAGTTGGCACAGGATCGGCATTAAATTTTGTGGATTCTACCAGTGCAACTGATGATTTCTGGAGAGCATAAAAGGATGTACATTTAAGTAAATTGTAGAATTAAATAATTCTGACACCTAACAGACCTTTGTCCAATGTAATGCAATAAACAGATGCATTTAAATGTATCTGAACACACTTTCGTTTGATTAATTTTAATTTGGTTCTGACAATTCGGTTAACCTCCCCATAATTTTTAAGTGGCCATATTATTGGGTTTATTATGTGATGGAGAAAATTGCTTCATTGCGATTGGCAGAGAGCAGGCCAATTTTTAATTTGCAGTGCAGATCAAATTAACACGTGGGTTTTTGCAAGTTTTGCAGTCATACAATAAATGAGCAACTGTATGAAAGATCAAGCAAGCAAGGAGTTACCATTACAGTACTCATGATATAAATTTGAAAATTCTTTTAAATTCTTTCAATTTTTCTAATACAAGTAATACATGTACACATGTATTACTCGTATTAGTGTAAAACCCTTAACTACAGTGTATTTGCATTCATACTATTGCCTCTAGTAGATGCAAATTGTTAAACAAAGTACATGCAAGTCAAGGACAACAGTTGGTTATACTTAAATGATCAGCCAAACAGGGTTTTCAGATACGCTGTACATGTATATGTAAGAGAGTGATCATTAGACAAACATTTAAGTTGCTAATAATGTATTTCAGTACAACTTGAATCACATGAAAACAAGATGCCAGGGTTTTTCTGTAAATGAACTACATGTAATGTATGTTTGGGTATTAACTCAAGGCAGGAAATGAAAACCACAGAAAGTCACATTCCCTGAAAGTCATCAATTGGAATCCATATAATTTCCAATAACAGTTCAGAAGGCTGATACATGTACTGTACATGTACTTTACACAACATACCATACAAATCTGAAAGTAACAACTCCGTGAAAATATCTGCCTCCCAAAAGTAACGTTAATTTTTTACCTTCCTTAATTAAACCCCAAAAGTAATGGCCCACCTGAAATTGGTGGCCCTTTGAAGAAGTCTCTAAATAGAAACTCTGATCTTAATGCAGATGGAACAGTCTGACTGTGTGCAGGACTCAATAACTTGAAGAGTTATTTGCAATTTTATTTCAAACTTAAGTGAACATTTCTCGAAACTATGTGTTATAAGCTGTGTTCGTCTGGTGGTGTCAAATGGTACAGTGTAACTAGTTGCACTGCGATATACTGTAATGTGACCATTATACTTTCACCCTACGGTACCAACATTTGACGCCTTTTCTGTTTTTATGGTCTACTTTGTTTATGTGGGTACATGTAGTTAGTAACATACATAAATGGAACTGTTAAGTCCATGTAACATGTCTAGTTTGTCTGAAACAACTGTGAATTACTGTACAAACATTTCTTCACCATCAGAAAGTAATGGCTTTCCAAAAGTGGTGGCCCCTTTTGCCAGCTAAATCCTAAAGTAACGGGGACATCACTTTAGAAATTCTTTGGTATACATTCACAATTTACAAGTACTAATCTGAATATTTACCCATATGAGCTTATACAGATACAACTGTATGTGTAGGTGTAGTAATGTTTCTAGCATGAAAACAAAAATGTATACAGTAAAATGATATCTACAGTCATGCACATTGTATGTCAAATCTTACCTGAACATTCTTGTTTTTCTCTGTTGGAACTGAAACTGAAGGGGGTGGCTCGTTTGGCATATCATTTGGAATCGCAAAATCTGAATTTGAACCAAGTAAAAAATTCAATCAACAATGAATTAACAAGAAGAACTATAAGCTACAGCTTGCAGTATATTAAGCATTAGAATAAATTGTGTTTTTCAATACTACTGTTAAGTATTAAATACAAAACAGAAAGAGCTGGTAACAGTAAGTTGTATTCATTAATTTTATTGTTCTCAAAAAAAAAAAAAAAAAATGGTAGTACAGTGGAACCTCTGGACAGCAAAGGGTCACAGCTGAGTGTCAGTATTATGGAGGTCTCCATATTATGAAGGTACATTGTGCAGAGAATAAATATTATAATTATTCTGGTTTCTCTGCAAGGCAGGAAAAAAACACCTGGTCTAATTGCCTGAGGCAAGTAAATTTTGCTCTTGGGCAAGAGAAAATGGAAGTTTGGTGGTCTGGTGGGCAAGTGAAATTAGCCCCTGTAGTCTTGTTAGTTGACAAGACATAAACACCCCTACAGTCTATTGGGCAAGTAATACTTTAGTGGGGGTAACTGGAAACTGAAATGTACTGGCCCACTGGGCAACTGGGTTTCAAAATTTTTTTTCCTGCCATGCCTGAGAGTAAGTAAGCTGTCTGAAATTTACAGGTGTCTTTAGTTACTATTATAGAGGTGGTTTTGGTAAGGTTCAGTTCTTATGTACAAAGTACAAATTATAAAATAGGACATTGTCACATTCCCAGGCCTGTTGGAAAGAATTTGTAAGTAATTCCTAATAGGAAATCAGAGCACATCTGGCAAGAAAATGTGAAAATCTTATAAGTACACATACAGTATGTATAAAGGCTGCAAACAACAACTTTTTTTTTTTGGTCTACACTATGAGACATTCTTGGTGTGCAGGTATTTGGAACAAAAACAAAATTCAAAACAACATCAACAACAATAAATTTAATATTAAACATGAAACTTACATCGATGTGTTCCTTGAGCCTTCAGCATGAGGCAACGATCATCTGTTTTTCCATGATAAGTGCAGCGAATGATAACTTTTATAAGGAGTCCCTCATAACATGAATCCACCTGATCCTTCCACTGGAACAAAATTTAGAGAAAGATGCATTAAACATATTTATCCCAAACATAACTAGGCGCACGTATAGATTCCCCAACTTCCAAGAGTGTTTATACAACTTAATAGAAACACAGGGAACATGTTTTCTATTTCATTTAGAAAATTCCGAGACAAAAAAAAATGTTCACTTTGATCATCAAAATATAAATTCTCTTTGTTTGCACCATCATTACCTCTACAGCTCATGCTAGTAGTTCTACAAGTTTCTATTAAGTAAGAGAAACGCAATCATTTTTTTAAACCAATCCGCACAAGTATTTGCTTTAGGCTATTTTCTATTTTTTTTCTTCATGAAAACAATAATTTATTATCAATAAATTATCAGTAAATCAAAATATCTAATAATATTAGAACTTTGTACTAATTCTGTGTATTTACAGACACAACATCATCATCATCATCATCATCATCACATCACCATCACTATCACTATCAGTGCTTAAATCAAACTGTGGTCTTATTTAGTACATCTACTTACAAATAAGAATGCTGTCTCATTGTTGTAGGACTTGGCATAAAAGATGTCAGATTTAGAGAATATCCATGATGTATTGAAATAATTCCAACTGGAAATTTGCACTTCATCGCAGAAGCTATCTGATTTCAATTTTGAATTTCCTTTCACATGAAGATTGAGAACCTGCAGTTGCTGGGCACTGCTAGTGTAGAAGTCACAGATATTTCCTGAGTAGCAAGATAGTAAGCAGTCAGATGGTAATTAAGAAACAAGAAACATTTTCCTTGTTTCTATCGAGCTTCAGTATGAATCTACTAGCTTTCTATCACGAATGCTGTTTTCTTATTAGTTATGGTATGCTACTCACTATCTATTCAGTTGTACTGTAGATAGTGAGTGGCCTAACAGTGTAAGGTTATAATAAAGTGTATTATCGTGTTTGCCGTTTTACCTTATGTCCAAGGAGTTTCGGAGTCTCTCCGCCGCTGCCTAGAACAACAAGGCATTCACACCATCTTTAAGTCTGACATGACACTTCGGTCACACTTAGTGCGACCAAAGGACACTGTCAACCCGGCTAAACAAGATGGTGTTGTCTACAGGATTCCCTGTGAGTGCGGCAAAGTCTACATCGGGGAAACAGGGAGATCTAT
>Ga0126339_10004684_pt1 | contig 10141 bp, 6 predicted proteins | sample OrbTmetagenome_2_FD_92532 | JGI IMG/M metagenome (GOLD analysis project Ga0126339, IMG submission 92532) | Coral microbial communities from Petempiche,Puerto Morelos, Mexico - Orbicella T R C metagenome | ecosystem: Host-associated > Invertebrates > Cnidaria > Coral | place: Petempiche,Puerto...
CTCCCCCCCACCCCCCCCCTTTTTTGCGTGGTTTTTTTTTCCCCTAGTTCGTGTGGGGGGGGTTGAAGGGGGGGAGAGGGGGGGGGGGGGGGGGGGGGCTTGTGGTTTGGTTGCAGGTTGGGCAGGCCAGTCGGGTGTTCTAGTGCCTTGGGATGTGACTGCGGTTGCAGCCCCCGGGCTTCGCAGGCACCTTCCCTCCTCTAGCAACTTGGGCGTTAATTATTGTTGTCTTGTTGTTGTTTCAGCTGTCGCTCCATACATTCCTGAGGTCAGCAGTCCATCAGACACTTCAAATTTTGATGTGGACATTGACGACTCAAGAGCAAATGTATGTGCAGAGAACTTCCTTTTTTTGTAATGATGTGACGTTATTGCTACATAAAAAATTACCTGCATGTGGGAAGATTCACCATTGACTTTCATAAGGTTTTGTTACACAAAGGGATGGGGTAGTTTTTCAGTTAGACTCAAATTATCATATCTGAGAATTCAATATCTCAGGGGGGTTTTTACCAGGGGAAGACATGATTAGATTTTGTGAATTTAATTTCTCTGTTCTTTGCTACCTTGTTATAGGTTTCTGTGTGCAATTTGTCAAGGTTGTTAAGTGTTCTTAGGATACATGAATTGAAACTTGATTACAACACTTTTTTGTAGGATGCTGTGAGGCCATCCTCTGTGTCACCTTTCACTGGACATCATTTGCCATTTATTGGATTTTCATTTACTGAGAACAGGTGAAACAAATAAGCAAATGAGGAAATAAGTAAATACAATAACATGAAAGAAATTGGAAATAGCAGTGCCACGCTCACTGTTTCTGGATCAAATTGGAATTTGGGAGTGCAGGAGGTGTCATGGAAGTAGGAATCTGTTTCATGCAGAAAAGTTTGAACTGGCTGTGGAGTTGTCAAACCCTGCATAATGTGTCTTCTTTTCTCTTTTGCTTCTCTCAGCTAAATAGAAAACATCTCATTTACAGTGGAATCCTGAGTTATTGAGCCCTTGATATTCTGAACACCATGATAACTTAACCAGAATTTGTTCCCCTCCCCTCAATCAAACACCAATTTTACCCCGAATTTCACAAACCAGCCATTTTTTCAAACTAATTTTTTTTTCCCTTGGAGGTTTGAAAAACTGGGATTCCACTGCGATTCCCAGTGGAAAATAATGCAATACAAGTTAAAATTAAGCCGGAAAAGAAATACATACTTATACATATTTTTTCTTGCACTCTAGCCGGCTGTCTGATAGAGCTAAAACTGTAGTCAAGGAGGCTGGAGATATCACTCTGGAGCCTGTTGCCAACAATGGTAAATACTTGTTTCTTGCAAACTCTAGAGAAATAGTGCTTTCTCTCCTGTCCTTTAAGTGATACTTGACGCTTAATCAGTGAAGTTCCAAAATTTGTTAGCTGTCAACACTGCATATGTGTCTATGATTTGTCTTAAGGAACATGCTCATAGATTCACACCTTTGACAAATAATTTAATTATAGACATCAAATGCATTGTTTTCATTTACTACATGTTTCTCTCGCATACTGCTAGCTGTATTTGGAAAGGCTTATAGAGTCAAAACATTGACCCACTGACACACACAAAAAATTTTTGAGCAATTTTGAAACAAAAATGTACAGTGCAGTTGCTGGAGTGATATAAAAGACAAAAAGTCAACATGTTTGATAGATGAGTTGCAACTTGGTTTGACTAAATGTGGAAAATAACACTTGAACGTTGAGTCACAATATTCTTCACGCATCGAGACAAAATATCATTGACAAGCCAATCTGTGTGGTAATAATTATCTGTAAAATTAATCTCAGCAGTATGTTAATTGGATATGAAAATCTGTCTAGTCCCCAGCTCACTATCTGTTGAAGCTTATGAAAGAAGAATACAGAGACTTGAGAGAGAGAGAACGGAGCTTGTCAGGAAGCTTCAAGGTGTGTTGGATTATTGTTCAAGTCATTATCTTTGCACAATGTTTGAAAACAAAATATGACTACAGTGGATGGTCACTTACTGCTGTTAGGTTCGCAGATTGTTTTCAATCAAAAGTTAAAGGCTGCTTTCACTAATTAGCAATGGAGTTGGAGTTGTAAGTTAACTCATGACTTAAATTGGAGTCATGAGCAGAGCTATAAGCTTGATGGAACCAATTCCTTGTATGACACCATCACTTATGATCCAGTGAACATGAAATTGTCAGAGTCTGAAGCAGATGCGAAAGAATCAAGAAATCATGCTGCCTGGAATCAAGCATTGTGATCGGTTTATTCTTCAGGTTCTGCTTGCATCTCTTACAATTAGTAGATCTTTAGCAACAAGTCATAAGTGGAATCTCTATTCTGCTTCCCACTATGCTTGTTTGATTTTCACTAGATCGGATCACTCCATGCTTCATCTACAGCTTAGTCCTTATGATTAATTGTTTGGTATGATTAATTGTTGCTATACTGTGCTGATGTAGAATCAACAAAAGCTTTACAAGATCAAGTGCTGTCAGTTGATGGACCCAAGAGTGACGTGGTGGATTCAGTGGAAGTGAAGAGATTGAAAGATGAAATGACATCAATGAAGAAAAAAATTATGGGTGAGTAGAACCTTGGTTGGGGTATGTTTCCTGTTTGAGCAAGTTGTTCTTCAACTGCCCAATTCAACCTCTTTTGCAGAATTTAAACCAACAGAAACTCTCTCATTTGTGATTGTAGCACTAAGAAATCACGGAATGAATTGAAAGAGTTAGTTGCATGAGTTAAAAGCCATGTTGACCAAAGAAAAGTAAGGTTAATTACTTATGTACATACATGTTGATACTTGTCTCTAATTCACTTTGTTTTGAATCAACAGAGTATGAAGCTCAATCTGCAGATTTAGAAAAAGAACTTCAAGATGCCTTAACATCAAGGAAAGACCTGGAGTCAAACAATGAAGGTAACCTTATTTTACTAAAGGATAGTAACATTTTTACAGTTTAGCGGTAACTGTGGCTTGGTGACCGGGATGTTAGTGTATATTATTTAATGACAAGACCTTAGGTTCACTGAAGCTCTCTTTTCTTGTAGAAATGAGCTCCAAGATGAGGTCTCTGGACAGAGAGGTCAGGGGCCTGAAAATGGAGAAAGAGGATATTGAAAGGGTTGGTTCTATTTTATTTTCTCGCCAAGCAGTTGCAATGTTGTATAAATTCTGTGGAAAATGATTTTGTATTTGTTACTACTAACATTAAACTGTAATGTTTGAAAAGAAGAGGTGAAAAAGGCCAGGCAAAGTCGGATCTTCTGATATTGATTAGCACTTAAATGCTCTCCTCAGAATATCAGCAATGCACGTTGTGAACATAGGCCAAAAGGAAGCCATTCTTCATCAAAATTGTCCCAATAAGAACAAAGGTAGATGTATTGATGGCAGAGGGAGAATCAGTACACTGAGTTAAGGGCTTAACCCTGAAGCAACCCTTCCCTCCACCTCCAACAGCTCTCTGGTAAATGTTTAAGCCACTGGCATCTAAGGGCTTATGTGTCCGATGGTGCAATGAGGACAGATGATGGTGATGATCTATATTTTCACTGTGGAAGTGAACTTGAGAAAAGAGAATCTAAATTTCTTCCCTGCTTGATAATTTCAGGTTCTTCAGGAGGCGAATGAAAAAATAGCTGCACAACAGAAGGAACTGAAGGAAGCACATAGTCAAAGGAAACTAGCCATGGCAGAGTTTAGTGAATTAAACGATAAGCTGGCTGATATAAGATCACAAAAAACCAAGGTGTCAAGAATGCTTCGGGAAAAGGAAGAAGAAATGGGTAAGGACTTGCTGGTTTCCTTTTAACTGTTGTTGTTGATTACTGAATCTTAATTGTAAAATATTATTAATAGAGCAGTTTTCAAATGAGTGTTGTAAAACCAAAACCAAAGTCATCAGTATGCTATGTGATTGGCTTGCGATATTCATGCTATTTTGTCATCCAGTTGGAAGTAAATCCAAAATCAATCTCCCCTTTCTTGCACATGTTTTCCCATGCTCCTTGTCAGCTTTATGGATTTACTTCGAGTTTTTATTGGTCCACTGGATTTTCTACGTCCTTTGTTATTGGTCAAAGTAATTACTTATTTTGACACTACTGAAAACAGCTCTAACCCTTGTCTTTTAACTGTTTTACAGAATCAACATTACAAAAGCTTGATGGTCTCAGGCAAGAAGTGCGAAACGCTGATAGAAAGAAAAGAGAAGCAAGTCCTTTTTGAAAACATTTTTGTCATTGAAAACGCATTATATGAGTTTTTCACTTTTCACACGCAGTATCCTATTAATTTTGTGAAATTTTCCCTTGGCTGTTGTAACCAGTCCAAATAGCAATTTGCTGTTGAGTGTTCATGTTGTGAACACAGAAGTTCAAATGGCAACGAGCTTCATTCTAACCAGTTTGTCAACTTCAGGATGTTGATTTAATCTGATTTGTCACCAAATTCTTGCAACTAACTTTTAAGTGGATTTTTGACAATGGGCTAAGGAGAGTCTAGATTTTGAGCTTGGGACAAATGGAAGTGTTTTTATTCTCAGTTTGCAGCTCAGGTTGAGGAAATGTCAGCTGAAGCTAACAAGGAACGCAAACTTAGAGCAAGGAGCGACCAGGTTAATAACTGATTAGGATTGCTAGATGTTGTTTATTGTGTTGCCTTGTGTCAGTACTGCCTCTGTACAAGTTGTCTTGTGCTTGATGCTACAAGATGTATCTTCATAGCGAATTTTGTGTTGATACGATTGTGATGGCCTGAAACCACTATTGAAATGTCACACAAAGAGAAATGTGTGTTTATTTTCAAGTTTCAAATCAACACAAAGGTTATAACTTTAAAGAGATACCTGTCCAGTTGCTGACAAAAACTGGAGTACAGTTAGTGCTGATTCTGAAGACCTGTGGCGTTACATTGCCCTGGTTTTTCTTAGCACTTCTCTGCTCCTTAATTGGTATCTATGACAGATGCAAAGTTTCCTTCTACTAGAGATATAACTATGCAATGTTAATAACACAGCACATCCTCCCTCTTTCAGAATGCAAAACAACTCGAGGAAGAAATTGAATACTTGAAGGTAATATTTGATAACTTAACAGTGCTGTTTATTACACATTTTTGAAAACATCACTCAAAACATGGGTAGTGTACTAGTCATTAATCATAATTTTAGCTGATTCTATGTTACTTATATAGGCCAAACAGAGAAGTCTGGGGAGACCATTTCCCACAGACACATCAGCAGAAGAGCAGCAGCAGGAAATTACAAGGTATTACGTTATGCTTGTTACAAGCTGAATCCTGATACCTGATTAGTTCTGCAATCTCTGATACATTTGTAATTACTGCGATCCGAACTGTAGATAGCAAGTTTTAAAAAGAGGAACAAGGACACCATATGGAATTTGATTAAAAAATAATTGCTTATTTCTTGATTGTCTTTAAAAGTGTATTGTCCAACTTGAATTTGGCTTTCACTCATTTAATTTGGTGTTTTTACAGTTGTTTAGTCTTGGTGTTTTGCAAAATAAGTTAAGAACAGAATATTATACACTTGACTTTGTAATATTTTGATTGCTTGTTTGATCACAGGCTGAAAGCAGAGATTGAGAAACTCAAACTGGAATATGAGGAAACTGCTACACAAGAGCAACAAAAACACTCCAATGAAGTCAAGGTAAGTCTATCTGTTTTTAAATTTTTCTGATTATAATGAGTGGTATGTTTAATCGCATAATATGCAAGTTTCATGTGATGTATAAATAGCAAAATGGTACAGTATAAAGTGTTCTTGATCGTGTCTATCTTGTTTTCTTTCCTACATAAGCATGAAGGATCTGAGTTGTGTTGGTGTTCTTGACTGATTTTTTGTTGTGTTTATTTTCATTTTTTTCAGGAACTTAGAGAGAAGCTTCTTGACATGGAGTCAGGCAGAGTGGCCTTGAAGAATGAGGTAATTCAAAGTGAAGAACAATAAAGATAAAGTATGACTGTTTGTCTCAGGCAGTGGACACCTGTGATGTAGATCATGACGTTTCAACCACTAGTCTTCATTGTCACCATATGCTTGGGTTTTCAGCGGAATGGCTGATAATTATCTGGCTTATTTTTCAGGTGTCAGCATTAACTGCCAAGGTGAATGAAGCAAGAATGGACAGGTATGTAATAACAAAAAGTGCTGAATGAGTAAAAATACTACTCAATATCCCTTAATTTAATGTTACACACTAATAATAAACAGTACACAAAAATACGGCTCAATAGCTTTCATTTGAATGGTCACACACTTGGGTTTCATCCACAGACTCAAAAGCTAGAGTTACTGTGTACAGTACCATGTGAAAGTGCTGCTTGGATGTTTTTTTTTTTTTTTTAAGCCTGTCTCTTTGTTACAGTCATAGAGAGCATCAAGAAGCAGTTGAAGAACTGAAAAGAAAAAGTGAGAGAAACAAGACACTTCTTGAAGAAGAGAACAAGAAACTTCAAGCTGACATTGACAAGGTTCGTGTCATTGAATGTTAACGTTTGATCCACTCCATAATCTTCTTACATAAATCAATCAATTAGAGTTTGAAATCCTGGATATTAATTGCCATGTTAATTTTATTCTTTAGTTGACTGGGACATTGGAACGTACCGTCTCTGCTCATCGCAAACTTGAAGAAGAGATGAGAGATAGCAATGAAAAGAAAGATGCTGTCGCTCATTGGGAAGCCCAGATTGCTGAAATCATTCAGTGGTATGTTTTACCCACTTTTGGCTTTCAAGAATGGCATAAGGACAAAAAAATTACAAAAAAGAAAAAGAATATTAAAAAAGAATGGCATTAGATAGTGAGATAAAGGTTTTGGGTGTTCTTATGGGAACTTAAAACTAGTTTAGAGCAGTTTTCAATTGAGTGTCGTAAAACCAAAACCAAACCAATAACTTACCAATTAGACTACTCAGCCAATCTCAAACCGTAGTAAAACCAAAACCAAAACCAAAACCAAAGTAATTGTCTAATTACTTTCAACACTCAATTGAAAACTGCTCTAGTGTGTTAAATCCAAAACCAAAGAAATTTTTCTGGCCAATCACTAAGGACACAGAGTCCAGTTAACCAATCATTAATCAAGGCAAACATGTAGCTGATGCGAACTTCAGGAAAATGTGTAGCTGCCAGTCACAGTTTGTTTTGATTTTACTTCTGATTGAAGAAGAAAGTTATGGAATTTTTTTTCAGCAAATCAATCAATGTAGTAATGCAAATACATGTCACTTTAAAACTGCTCTGGTCAAGTAAAATGTTAACATACATACATGTTCTTTATTCAGGGTGAGTGATGAGAAAGAGGCGAGAGGTTATCTTCAGGCCTTAGCAAGTAAGATGACTGAGGAACTAGAAGGTCTCAAATCATCTGGATATGCCACGATACCACGGGTATGTACTAAGGAGTTCTCTGTCAACCAGAAATATGTTAGCCACCTGGCTTCTTTTTGTTTTTTTTTTTGTTTGACTGGAATGGACTTTTGATTATCTATAGCTTAGGAAAGTATGAAGGGTAATGGATGGTAAAATCCAGGACTAGCCGAGAGGTCACCTGAGACCCTTGTATAAAAGGTCTGAGACTAAGACTTAAAGGATTTTAGACTTGGAAACTAATGAAAAAGGGACGTTGTGACTCATCAGTAAGGCACCCAAGATTTCAAAATCATATCAAAAGTTTTGGAGATACAATATTTTGTAGGTACCATTTGTAATCCCTAGTATGGTACAGCCAAACCTCTCCATATGAAAACGTCAGAAATACTTCCAAGATTTCAAAATCAAATCAAAAGTTTCCGAGACTCAAGATTTTGTAGGTACCATTTGTAAGCCCTAGTATGGTGCAGACAAACCTCTCCTTATGAATAAATTATAAACAGTTGACTTGCCATCATAGACAGTCTTTACCTCCATAATATGGACACTGGTCTCCGCCCCTTTGGTGTCCATACAAGCGAGGTTTGACTGTAATCTGGAAGTGGAATTTATATCAGTTTTATACTTACACGTGTTACAGGGTGAGAAGAACCAGTGGCAGATGAGGAGATCGCAGAAAGTTGACAAACAAGAGATATTAACACTGCAGGCAAATCTCCAAGCCGAGATCCAAGCCAAGCAATATCTTTCAGAAGAGATGAACAAAATTAAAGCAGCAAATGTAGCTAATGAGAGGTAAAAACCCGAGGGGATACTTCCTATTAACAGGCTAATAGGGATGTGCTGTCGGATGGGGTCACATTTTCACGACTGGATTGACTATAATGGGGTTGCATTTCAACAGAGTTACTGTTAAGCGTTAACTGTTGTTGTTAACATGTTTTGTATTGATCGTAGGAAATTGGGAGAATCAGAAGCACAGTGCGACACTCTTCGAGAAGAAGTCAAGCAACTCAAAGCAGAAATTGAGCAACTGAAAGCTGGTGGCAGGTCTGCAGGTATGTTGTTGTTTGATTGAACACCGAATTCTCATAATTGACAATATAAGTGGTGTAGGGTAGACAGTAAGGAGAATTAATGTTGAGATCTTGGGAGTAAAAGGGTTAATGTGACTTTGGAGGTTTGGAAAATTCAATGTAAGTCCTAAAATAAGCATCCCTTTAATTAGCATCTGTCACGCAGTGATTGAAAACAGAAAGCTGGGAGCCCTTGCTTTCCAAGCAGGTTACGTTCGTCAAATTTATTGTGTTGGTTTAGGTTCTGGGGTCTAGAAAATAGGTAAGAATTGAAATTTTGTTTGTTTGACAGATGGTTTCCCTCTCCTGTATGTTAAAGAATCTACACGGGACTCAAGACTTGATAGTCTCTCTGAGGTAACATTTCAACAGTGGGAAATGTAAAAAAATCGATAATAACTTGCTTGTCATTGAAGTTATGGGCAACTTCAATCTCGTTCCCAGAGCCCACGTATCTTTTGGTCAGCGCCAAGACACGGAGCTCTGGAATAATCAATTTCCAGACTCCAAGATTTTAGGAGTTCCGGTTTCACGGTGCATGCGTGCCTTGGTTTAAAACATGGCAATCCCGTTCCCAGAGCCCACGTGTCTTTTGGTCAGCGCCAACCAAAATACACGTGGGCTCTGGGAACGAGATTGGGGCAACTTCATTTCATGAGTGCCAAATCTTTCAAGAACAGAATTTTTTTGGCTGTCCATAGCAGCGTCATTTCATGTCCAGAATTGGAATTCTGGACATATTAGAATATTGCAAACCAAACTTGTATGTTATTGCAAGATTTCTTGTGTAAAGAGTGCGAAAGAAATTACAAGGATTTGATCCCCGTAAATTTTGATCGAGTAACAGTTTTGAAATGCATAAAAGCACATGTTTCTTAACGAGTTGGGTTTAAAATAACTACAGCAACTCCAAATTTTCGTCTTTCGTTTTCACTTCTTATTCAGCAAGTAATCTTTGCCTTCTAACACAGAATTTTTCTCATAATAAAATATCTTGCTAGTTAGACAACATCGTTGTTTACTGTCCAAGGTAAAGATTCCTTTTAGCAGTGCCAGGAACATTGCAAACCTTAGGTATCTCAATGCTGCGAAAAAATAAAAATTAAGTTCTTCAGTTTCCTCTTTCCCGTGCAAACTTGTGTCACAATGAATTAGCAGGTCAATTTGTAAGAACCATTAATTTACACTGTGTAACTGGTCGAATCGTTACTCTGTTTAACAGGAAACAGAGAGTCAACTTGGGGAGCTTTCCCGCGGTGAACCATCTGGTGCTAGCAGTGCTCCTGATGTAAGTCTTGTGACTGTTATTCGAGACATCCATTATTGGTCATCCATTCTCATTTATAAAGGCTTGTGATTCCTAACATGTTGACATTTTTATTTTTGTTTTTGTGTTTATTGATAGACCGTTTCAATCAGATCATCCATTTCATCAGTATCATCTATTGCACCACCACAGGTGAATTATCATTTTATTTTATCACAAAAGCAAGGTGTATTGATAGCTATAGCCCCGTCTACACTCATTTGAAAACGGAGATTTCACTCTTAAAACGCATCAAATGTTTTCCGTCAACACTACGCCGGAGGAATTTGAAAACGGAGATTTCACTCTGAAAACGCATCAAATGTTTTCCGTC
>Ga0126339_10004685_pt1 | contig 10140 bp, 6 predicted proteins | sample OrbTmetagenome_2_FD_92532 | JGI IMG/M metagenome (GOLD analysis project Ga0126339, IMG submission 92532) | Coral microbial communities from Petempiche,Puerto Morelos, Mexico - Orbicella T R C metagenome | ecosystem: Host-associated > Invertebrates > Cnidaria > Coral | place: Petempiche,Puerto...
AATCGTGCTCGTAATTTCAAATCGGCTTACACTTCACGCTCCTCCGATTTTGAAATTACTCGCAAGATTACTCCCTGAATTAAACTTTATTTGATCCAGTTACTATCAGGTATTATTATTTGTTTCAACCATTTTTTTTTTTTTTACTTGACACAGTTTTTTTCAACAACTCAATTAAAGCCAATAAAATACAAAACTTTTTTTTTGGCGATACTTTCAATAATCAGTAACTGAAGGTCAAGATACAAATTGACCACAATGCTCCACTGATATTTTTATCCACATTTGAGATCAGCTTAATTTTTCTCATCATCGAACTCTGGCTGTGCTCATTATATTCTATCCCTAACAGTTTTATAAGGCTCCTTCATACCATGGCTATATCATTCAGTCTTCATGGTATTGTGTGCTATGGTCTGTGCTCTGCGGTCATGATAAGCTTAAATGCAGTACCACATTTTAGCTTGCAAGGGCCTTAAGCTCAGCTATAAGCTTTACTTTTGCTGAGTCACTCGCGACAGAGCCACAATGGAAGTACATCTATTAAGTGTCTTTGTTTGAGTGTTATGACGCAAAAAAATTAATAACATAGCGTCTGTTTTAATAATGATTAATTTGGTTGTATAATAGCAAATTTCTGCTAATAAATTCCAATCTCAAGTGCTGCTAGAGTGTCGCTACGTGTAGTTACTTCTGCCGATAAATTTACGCTCATAGTCAAAGAGTTGAGCCTTGACTGATCACTATGAGTTTTACAGAGATGTTTGAAGAAAAATCTTTTCTTTACTCACCAAACTGCCATGAAATCAACAACTACAAGTTTAGCTCCAGCTTTGGTCATTTCTGACAGGAAATGTGAGTCATTTTCAATTACTATGACATTCCCTGTAGCTGCCGCCATATTGTCGGAAGAAAAAGTATTGTAGCCGCGAGGGACTGAGAGCAAGCGCATTACCATCGGTTAAAACCGCTGATCAACTTTATTGTGGACCACAGAGATGTTGACAAAAAATGTCTTCCTCCTCTGTGGTCCCAGTTGTTTTGTGGGGAAGTACACCTCCTTCACATTGTATTTCGTGTGTCATAACCACTTATGATCAGAAAACAGTCGTCACTGGATCGACAGATGGACAGTTGGGTATCTGGGACCTACGGTTCGCCGATGATGGAGAGATCAAAGTAAGCCTGAGGGGACGTGGGGTTTACATTGGCGGCGATTTAGGGGCTAGTTTTTTCCCCAAAAAGTGTCAAGTAGTTACCTTTTTAACTTAATTTTTGGGAGGTTGAATTTTTTTCAATAGTAGGATCCCTCCATAGGCGAAGGAAGACTTTCGCGGCTGAATAATTTACTTGTTATGTGCGGGCAAGCCATAACAGAATTGACTGATGAGTGTTTGTTTAATTCTAATATTGAACAGAACATGCTCGGGTGCAAACAAAAAACACCTGCTTGTACAAGAGTCAGTCGTCTTCTATAAATTCTAGCCTCTGTTTTATTGGCTATCTACATTCCTACCCCCTCTCTCCTCTCCCTCCTCTGGGGTGATACAACAATCAATTTTGTAGTTTCATACAAAATATTAGTTCTTGATGTTTTCAAAGGATTCAAAACATAGGAAAGTCTGCAACATTTTTAAAAGGATAAAGACACAAAATTAAGGCCACAGAATTCTGCTAAATAAACTCAGTACAGGTGTCAAACCATTCCAGTTGGACAACAATGTGCATCTTATACAAATACATTCTTATCCATTGCTCATGATCATTTTAGTTGGCACCAAGAATTTTAACTGATTACATAACATAACATGTTTTATTTTATTTATTTATTACAATTTAATGGCAATTAAAATCTAAGTCTAAAGGCATACACAAACAAGCAAAGCCAGAAGGATAATCTGTAAAAGAGTGGAACACTCCATGTGAGACAGATAACCATAATAAAAACAAAATAAGATACATCTTGAAAAGGAAGAAACAGAGGTTGACCCTATCATGTTTCACCGTAAAAGAAAAAGATTAGAATTTAAAATATCTGTTTATCTATATACAATAAGATATTCATCAAAATAGCTGCAGTGTAAGAGTAAATTTTGATGGCTGGTCTCATTGTTTGTTATTATTATTGTACTACAGATCATTCCAAGGAACCTAATATTTGCCCATTCAGCAAAGGTTACAGCACTTACAAAAGCTACTGATGGCTGGGATAATCAGTCCAGTATTATCAGTGCTGCTGACAATGGGTAAGACAGAAAGATAATTTAAGAATCCTGCACTGAATTTTAGGGAACACTCAGAAGTACTATGCTAACGATAACTTTAATACTTTCTTCACGGGAGGAACAGTGACCTAAAGATTAGTGTTAAATTGGACTCTGGACCTTGCTTGTGTTTTTAGGCAAGGCAATAACTCTCACATGTACAGTTGCTACATGTACATGTATGTCTAGCCAGGAGTTTAAATGGGTGCTGGTCCTTGAAACTGGGGACAACCCAACAAAATGCTGGGAAGTATCCAGTGATGGCTCAACATCCAATCAGGAGGTTGTACTGCTACCTTATGTGACAGAAACTCTGATAAGCTTCAGTGGTGTTAGGCAACTTTGTCTCGTGCACACTTAACACCTGTAGCTGTTGTGAACCCAAATTAATGTTTTTCCAGTATAACTTACTCATCTGGTTGCTTTACAACAGGGTACCCATACAAACTACATGTATCACACCACCTCTATGGACACCCTGTTGCTATACCATGGTATATCTTTGTAAATTTTAACAGAAATATTGTGTGATTTTGCTTTAGAGAGCTTTGTTTATGGGATACAGATGATGGAATATGTATACAAACTAACGTTATCGCAGGAATGCATTTAGCACTGTTGGTGAGTCTGCCTATGCTTTGTGCCTGTAGTCTATTGATTGACGTTAGGTGCTATATAAACCCACATGTATTGCAGAGAAAAGAATGACCTCCTTAAAGAAAGGTCCTGGCAGTGCATTTTAAATGCATGCCTGGGAAACCAACATAGGTGATGCCCTTTTATCTAAACATTGACACATGTTTATTAGATAATCAGATTATTATTATTTTTTTTAATCATTATTTTACTGACAGAGGAAATATTTTAATTTATTACTTCTAAAGTAGTCAGAGATAATGTGTGATTAACAAATGCATACTAATACATGTACAGTGTGATGCACCATATAATACCAGTATCTAACCTCCATTTAGTGCAAAAATATTATATCTGATGGATTACAAAATTAATGATGAATTATAATTTCCTTTCAGTCCTTCCATGTAGCCATTGGCACTGGAAAAGAGTGGCGTGTTGTTTGCTATGGTAGCTATTCTGATATTTACGTCCTGGATGCGTTGTCTCTTGAGGTATGTTCAAGTTTCACACATGTAAAACTTTTATTTGTAAAACAATATCAGTAATATTATGATCAGTTTTTAAATCAATGCCTTTAATAACATATTACATGACAGTTCTGTAATTATTATTATTATTAATGTTGATAAAAGTCAGTTATGTAATAACATTATTATACATTAAAGTTTGTTTCTGAATATACAGGTGTTGTACACTCTACGTTCTCCATCAGCTACTAACTGGATCAGTGCAGCATGTGTTGTAAGGCCTGCAAGAAGACCAGGTATTACACCACCATATATATAGATGAGCAGTATAAGTATACTAATAGGTAATAAAATTGTTAATACATTATCAACTGATTTACAAAAGGTATCAAATGAAACTACATGACTGCATTAGTATTAACTGTAATTGTTATACAACTGCAATGACAACAAAAATCTAGACATTGTTTAATATACTTTTTCACAGAGGATGTTGTTGTAGCTGTGTCTCTGTCTGGTATGCTGAACATTTGGATGCTGAAACCAAATGTAGAGTCAAAGGTACAGTGTATTACAAGACATGTTTTGATTACCAGTCACAGCTTACTTAAAGCCTACAAAATGCAAGTTACACATCTTGGTGGGTTGTTCAAAACCCGCTTTACCCTGGATTAGCAAGAATTCTGATTTCAGTTTTGTAACATTTGAGTGAGGTTTTCTATATTTGCCTGTCTTTCAGTTTTGGGTTTGAATAATATGAAATGTTAGTAATTAAGGACATTCGCTCTAATTGTTTCTGCGCATCCTTACTACGTTCACAAATTCACACGCCATATCATGCATAAGTAATAAAATGAACAATGATAGCGCAGATGGCAATTGCTATAGCTTTGCAAGGATTTAATGATCTTGGACGTTCGGTGACCCCTATTTTTCTTTTGATGGATTATTTTCTCTACTGATTTTCTACGTTTAGTGAAAAAATGAAAATCTATCGATTAGAAGTTTGAATTCTTGCAAAATGCACCATCGAATTCTTTTCTTTTAGTTCTTTTTTGACTATAAACCCTGTAGACCATGCTGAATTACGTGCGCCAATTTTTCAAAATCAGGGTAGTTTTCCACAAGCTTTATCTCTGAAACAAAGTCGGTGACCCCCATTTTTTTTTTTTGCATTGTTGACACAAGTAACTCATTATCTGACTGCAGTAAAAATTTAAAAGAAATCTATCAACTGGAGAATTTCCATACAGATGTCCTTAAGTAGTAAAAAACATTTTTATACAAGAAAAAGGAATAGTTCAGTCACATTAATATTGTAACCTTTAATCCTGGCTAAGTTTTAACTGGCTTTCGAACAACCGGGCCCTAAACTATTTTACAACATGGATTTAGCTTGTATCTCTAATTTATTGGCTACAGATACATTTACAAGTTAGTACCAAGTGAATATACATGTACTATTGACAGTTCATTATGTAATAGAGGTTTCTAATTAAGTGCTACTTTTAAGGTGGTCAGCATACAGCTGTTTTTGTACATGTAAGTGCACGTGTACATATGTAAGTCCATGCACTGTACTGAAATAAGCAATTTGAGACCCATAGATAACAAAGGGCACATGTATGTACAATAGCCTGAAGCTTTAGTAACACATTCAGTTTTAAAATCAGTATCACCCATTTTACACTCCACAGTACAGTGAGCCCACTTACGAAAAAAAGTTGGAGCAAGTCACAGACAGCAAAGCTACTGGGATTTGTTGTAATCCCTTTACACAAAGAACCATTCTTGTTATATGTGCAAAAGAGTGGCTGGTATGTGCTGGCATATTACCTTTAATTCATGTACCAGGACTTTTTGAGGCACTTTTAATTTTAATTTGTGAACCGCAATTGCACTGTACAATGAAAAGGTCTCAATATAATATTGTTGCAGAGTATTTATATATCAACGTTAGCTTTCTTAAGTTTTTCTTTAAAATTAATGTTACTCATTAGTAAAGACAGTGTAAAGCAATATATACTGGTATGTGATGTATCCATTCCTCTTGCATGGAAAATTATTTTTGTCACTGGGTAACAAGTTTACTACCGGTAGGTAACTTTGCATGTCGAGTGACATTCAAAAACATGGAAGGTGTTTCTCCTCTCTGCTTTGTGATATCATACAAAATGAAACAGTGAGTTTGCTTGCATTATGAAAGTTAAGAAGAAGCCAATTATTACATTAGATGAGAGCAACACCAAAACCTAAAAAACAGCGTACAATTGTTATACTTGAACAACATTTTCAAATAATTTATGGCAGATGTATGATGCTGGAGACTTTAAATTCCTGACCACCGTGTCCAGTCCTCCAGGTCAGAGCTGGATGGGAGGAAACTTTGTTGCAGCAGACTGCATTCTAGTTTGGAGCAGGGTAAGTTATCAGTGTTAAATAAGAAGGCAGTAACATGTAGCCTATGCCATATTGTATTATGTAGCATGCAATCAGGTGTCTTTTCCTCTCTTTACTTGGATATTGTAAATTTGAAGTACATATGCACCATCCTGTAGAAACCCTAAAAATTTTAAGAAGCATTACATGTAATTGTCGTTTACAAAGATATTTTTCATTGGAAAATTCACGTTTTGTTTTGTTTGCACAGGATGGAAAGAGTTATTTGTACAAACTTCCTCCATCGTAAGTGAAATTTGACCTTTCAATTGCATGTATAGCGTAAAACAGTCCCGGACTACAGGTTCATACTATAAATTTACATGTGTGGATTACAGCACTAGTTTTATTTCTTACTGGTACTGCTTCCTTTTTCAGGTGCTGCCCTGGTCTTCAGGACCGAAAGCAAGGTCAGAAAAATGCAGTGATTGAATTTTATGGTGATAATTTATCAAATGATGTAAGCTACTGTTAGTAGTTACTCGGTACTATTTGATTCTTACCTATTTTAAGTTGCACTTCCCACCTGTTGTTGTCCCATAAACAGACCCTTTTCATAAATGGCTGCCAAATTATTTTGTATGCATTTTAATTCCTAAGCCTCACTTACCTTGTTTGAGAGTAAAACTTCTTTTGAATTATCAACTTAAAAATAAGGTCAGTAAGGCTAATTTTTATACAAGTTTACTGAAGAATATTGACAGTCATTTATGAAAAGGGTCTTTGTAAAATGGCTTACATGTGTATGTATACATGTAACTAATTTAAAAATATATTCTTGTTTTCTGTATGTGTTGTAGAACCTCACCTTGAGGCTAGATTTAGGAGCATGCTCTGTTGCAAAATTTCATGGATGTGCACTGTAATTAAATATTACCTGGGTTCCACTGTATGCAATATAAATTAAGGTGTTCTCCATTGTTCTTCTAACAATTAAGGGAGAATTGTCTTTGTAACAACCTTTAGCAGGCAATCCAATCAAAGAACCAAGAATCATTCAGGTGTTTGAGAAGACAGCTGAGCAGGTATGAACAATCAATAGAATGGTTCTTAAAAAATGAAACGGGAAATGACAAAAATCTGTTCTGCTCCATCAAAACCCCAGGCTATGCTTTTTTGCTTTACTAAGCCATGTGTAAGTTGGAGTTAATGTATCACTATCTTCACATCAAGTTTCATTTTCTCTCATATCACAACTTTGTTTTCAAAAGTGTACAATAAAATTTACAATTTACTAACTTCTGTTGCAGAGTGCTGTACCAGATTTTGATCCAGCCATGTTTTTCTCTTATGGACGGAGGGGACCTTTTTACAAACTCTTGTTAAGAGGGGGATCAAATGGAAGGTAGCTGAATTGTTTCTGGTGTAGGGGGTGTTAGGCACAGTTTGATAGATTGAAGTGTCTGAAGAGTGTTCAGTGATTGATCAACAATATGTACCTTATTACATGAAATTTTGGCGACACGTTAATTTAACGATTTTGAGAAACCTTTATTTAGCGGCACTTTCAATTTAGCGATTTTTCGTAAATTTTGGAACATAAGTCACTTAATGTTTGCGATTTCACGAACTGAAACTTTGACGAATTAAGATATTGAAAATATTTATGTGATAAAATCATAAACGTCAATAGCTTCCTTTAAATCACAATCATACAACGTTTTGAAACTTAATTTTGAACGAAACAAACGAAACTGCAACTGTTATGTCCTATCTAAATGTTTTTCTCACTCATATTTGTATTGTCACACAAAGTCAATGCACCTTTTGCGAGCACCTAACCATTAACGTTCTAACGACACCGATCAGGCGCGGTGGATTACTTCAAATGGATCAACAGGTGGCAGTGGTTTGTCTCTACTGGCAATTTCCTTGGCTCACACCCTTGAGAATACATTTCCTTCCTTCAGCGCCGGTCAGAGAGTCGAATAATGCGACAAGCCAGCCTGCGTGAATTTGCTTCATTACTGACATGCTGAGATCAACCTCTTTGTCTTCAAAGCTTGTCCCGCTCTCTAACTACCTTTTGAACCTCTCCCGTGTACCAGGTGGTAAATTTCTCTTTGGAGAATTTCTTAGCCTGGCCATTAACTTATTGTGTGAAACTGATCACATGGCGGGATTTCATTTTGTACTCACTTATTTAGCCACGATTTAAATTTAGCGACACTTAATTTTGATGCATTTTAATTTAGCGATTCTTAGAAAAATCACTAAATTCGCTTAATTAAAGTATCGCCAAAATTTCATGTAATAAGGTACACAGAAAGCTACGTGTCATTTTGTCTCCATCAGGCAGCATCATGCTACAACTTTATAAAAAGCGTCTCAACCAAAAACCACAGGTTCAGTCCAGATGTTCCAGAAGAGGGGCTTTGGAAATTGACACCCACAAGTAAAAGAGTTTCGGCTCTGTGTATAGAGCCTGGTAGATTTATTGTTGGAGAAATTCTGTCACTGAGCGATGATGAAGTTCCCTAACTTAGGAGATACGTCACGGTTTGCGCAGCTTGAAAATTTTCGCTTAAAAGTTTCAAGTTTTTGGTTTGTAATCCGTGTCATTCTTCTCCATGCTTAACCATCCTTGTTCCTTTATGGTTTATTATTATCTCTTTGGTGTTTTTCTATCTTTAGTCAGTAAACTGCTATTTTCAGGCTTCCTTCAATTTAAATGTAATTTTGTACGTGGCAAAAATAGCTCAAAATACTGTGACTGACCGCCCACAGCCTTATCAACTTTTTCCTTTGCATTCAAGACGTGAACAGGAATATATGGAAATAATTGTTGCACTGTATTTTTTCATTATTTGTAGTGTCAGTTTGTGGAAACTGAATGATGACCTTTTCACGTCAACAAAACCCTACGACGCAAATGCGCCCGGTAATGTTTTTACGTGTTCTTCTGCTTTCGTGCGTGCGTGTCAAAAGAAAACACATAAGAGCACCTTTCTTTTTATTGTTGCTGTTGTTGGTGTTTTTTCTGTATTTTTTATTGTTATAGTAGCCTTTTTCATATTTTCTGAATTTTTTTGAGTTAAATTTCGTTTGTTTTCGTGGTGTGTGGATTGCACATACCCTACCAAAATGGTGGTTTTGCTGCCTTGGATCATTTCACTGTTCCTTTTTCATTTGCCGATACGTTGTCCAGTACCTATGAAATACTGATTTATTTATCTACTCCCCACTCCGATTAGCTACTGCTATTTGTGGGTAACGAACGGACGAACGAACGAACCAACAAATGTACGCACGCAGGCACGAACGAGCTAACCTAACGGACAGACGAAAAACTGGGGATCGTGGTTGATAAAAACTGAATTATAGCTGACGATTATCTAATACTTCACTTTTCCTTGCACCTTTTGTATATGTAGGTGTTGGTCCTGTGGTGGCGTGTAACTATGCAGACTGTTGGGAGACAACCCTGAAGCCCTGCGGACTGATTGATTCTTTGGTAAGTTTCGCTACACGGACGGATTTTCGTGTGGGAAATGGAAAGTGCATCATTCTAAGCTTAAAATTTTTTGGCCCACTTTGGTTCTGGCCTAATTCTCAGACGCTCTGAGGCTACTCGTTCTCCTCCTGAGAATCAGGCTAACTTTGGTCGTAACTTTAATAAAGTACATGGAAGAAATAGAACTTACAGTTGTTACATACAGCTTTGTACGGGCCTCCACAGACGAGACATTTAATTGTCGACAACAATTTTTATCGCAACTAAATTAATGTTAGGCCATCGAAGCCGCGTTTTTGAGTTCTGAATCGTTTTAACATGTCATAAGTTCGTCCGTATATCCTTTAATCGCCCTGCTCGCAGAGGTTTGCCTTCGTCCACTGAAGAGGCTGAAGGGAGAGAACTTGTTGCTTTACGACTTGGTATCATCGCGTGGCGTCTCCAATGTGATTGAAACGACAAAAGGAAAATACTATTTTGTTCTCGGGTGCTAAGAACGAGAGAGCGACCGCGAAACTGGGGAAAAATATACTAGCCCCAGCTTCTTGCGTTTTGGCTCGTTCATATGAGAGCTACTGATCAAGTAAAGCCGCACTTACGTTTGATTCCGCGCGTGTATTCGTCAAATTGTACGTGACTTAAAGTAAAGGAAGTTTAGTTGTAAGTTGCGGTGTATTTAAGGTCTGAAATATTTTGACTGTTTATTCTGTAGGATGATTGTGGAGAAGCCATTCCTGTTAGCGCGTCACTGTATTTACCAGCTCAAGACTGTATCGTGTGTGGCCGTGAGGATGGTTCAGTCGTTATCATATCAGCGGCTAAGGCGGCTATTGCTCAGTTGCTTCAGCTGCCAGGCTCAGGTAGTGTATTCAAACGT
>Ga0126339_10004686_pt1 | contig 10140 bp, 12 predicted proteins | sample OrbTmetagenome_2_FD_92532 | JGI IMG/M metagenome (GOLD analysis project Ga0126339, IMG submission 92532) | Coral microbial communities from Petempiche,Puerto Morelos, Mexico - Orbicella T R C metagenome | ecosystem: Host-associated > Invertebrates > Cnidaria > Coral | place: Petempiche,Puerto...
AAAGTTTGCAAAACCAGTTGGAAAACACCAAACTTCGGGCCCAAGAGCGAACAAAAAACTTTCCTTTTAAAACCCCCCCCCCCCCCAACCCCGCTGCACCGCACCGGCACACTCACAAGATAAGTCAAATTTGCCACCTACAGAAGAGTTAAAGTGCAGAAATAACAGTTTCCTAGCTCCTTCAAAAGCTCTTGTCAACAGGGGAAGAGCGAGTGTGGAAATAAAATAGAATGGCCCTTAGGGCCGCAGTTTATACAGTCTTGGGTACCTGAGAAAACCCTTCCCCCAAGTTTCCCTGGTCAAGCTAACTTTTGACTTATTTCTTTTTAAATTTAACCCACCATTCACATGAAGATTGCAAACCATAAGGGCCAGACAACTCAGGTGGGTGAGTTGTCTTACCTTGGCAGGTAGAGTAACCCTGGCAGGCAGGACAACTGTTCTTCATATAAACAGCACTGGGCTGTCATTAAGTTTGAGTCACCCACTGCCTTGGTCCTCACACCTGTAACAAACTTGTTACTTTGTGGGTGAATTGTACCAAGAACAGGCAAGTTCGCCCGAAACATCAAGGGCTCATCAAGGATACCGAGCCGTAAACAGGTGTTACAGGTTACAGCCCTTAATGACAGCCCTTAATGACAGCCCTGAGCAGTTTGGCTCGCCGAACCGGGACAACTCTCAGTGTGACGAGTGTCACATAATGCCTCGATTTAAGATTTAACGCTGAAATTTGTATCAAAGATGAGAAAATTAACTAAGCAAAACCCACTATGATTGAATGACCGAGGGCAAAGAGGGATATTTCCACATTTGATTATTTAATTTGGGTTATGAATAATTGTGCAGGGTCAACTATGACTCGGCCTACAGGGACAACGTTTTCACAAATAAACACTTGATAAAGTTGCTTTAGGAGGAAGGTTGTGTTGCGCATTCAAGGCCATATAAATCCATGGGACCTTACTGCTACTGTCATGTGTTGCCTCAAAGAACACCCCGCCCATGATTTTTATAGGGGGAAAAGAGTGACCAGGGAGGCACCTGAACACCCTAATAAGACCTGATGTTAGGACTTCAATGGCAGATTCCTTCTGATGGCTCGGATGTGAGAAGAGGAATAGAACTTAAACATATTCCTCAAATTTTTAAACTGTTCCTTAAGCTTCCTGAGGCGTGAATTTAAAAGCACCGACAGTAATTAATTCATGCCATGAAAGAGACCGATGACCCCGAAGTACCAATATACCTGTGCTGTATCGTACTGAAAACAAGCATTTTCAATGAGAGATGCAGGAATATGGGATACTGACCTTCAGCATGCGATCCAGCTCTTCTACCAATGCACGTGAGCCAAGAGCAACAAAAGCTAATGACAGCAACTTTCAGAACTTATGGGCTTCTGGTAATTACGTTCCTGCTGTACACAGTGCAAACTATGGCCAGCAATACTTCATCCAGGTTGCTGTTAACATTATAGGCTATTGCACTTAGTGTTATCACTAAATCACGAACAACAAGAACCAAAAGTCGGAACAACATCAGTTTTAATGTGTATAATCTGCCATTCAATGACAGAAGGTTATTTTCCTTTAAAACAATACTAAACTGTTCTCTTTTTCCAAAATTTGTTGCTAAAAAAGTCGACAAAATGTACTTGCAACATCTTTCTATCCTGACAGTATGAAAGGACACGAAACTGATAGTTTAATATTAGACAGAAATCGTGCCTAGTCGAAACGCCATTTTCCCACCATGGGAAACGAGCTGCAAAGCGCAGTTTAGACTGCATTTGACTTCTGCCCCACCCCTGGCCAAAGCCAAAGGCTGAGGCTGATAACTCTCACCAAGACCTTGATCATTCAGGATATCACAAAAACCAAATCTAATCATTGTTTTATTATACATTGAACAGAAAAAAAGTGCTTATGCTTCACTGATGGCAAGCAACACAAAGTGTGTGAGCTTGACATGATAATACCCTTAGAAGTCATGTACCGTGGTTATACATGACATGATTACCCGTGACCTTGAGTGTCCCTGAATTGACATGATCTGCAGCTAGATGACATCACAGCCGCTGATTTTGAAAATTTACTGTACGCTTTTGGCCAATCAGAAAAGAGATAGTAAGTTCAATGTATAATAATAAACAATTATTGAATGAGAGTTTTGCAATATCCAGAATATTTGAGGTTGAGTTAGGGGTTATCAGCGGAAGCTGAAGGCTGAGGCTGACAACCCTTACCAAGACCTTGATTATTCTGGATGTCACAACCACTGAATCGTAACATACACATTTGTCATTGAGTTTTGCTATTTAAGCAAAAATTATCACTCTAGAGCTCCAACAAAGTGAAACATGTACATGTACTTTGTCTAATCTAATGACTGCACAATTAGCAAAACGCAGCTTTCTTGGCTGCCATTTTATTGTCACGCAATGCAAAAACTAATGAACTCAAGCATGCTCTCAATTTCAACATGAAGAACCTTTTCTAGCTAAAACTGTATACATGCAACTTCAAGTTCCTAGAGGTTCATTATTATATATGATAAAACTAAAAACGTGAAATAGGTGATTTTTTAAAAATTTGAAATATGACATCACAAGGAAACCAGAAGTTGATCTTTTTCACTGTCACGCAATTTTAAATTAAATCAAAAACTATTCAGTGGATCACTTCAAGAAAATAATATAGGAGATGAATAATGGTTGCACTTTTTCCAACTTTTAGGTCTGAGCATGATCCCAGGCTTTTGAAATTCTTTGAAATGTTCCGCACAAATTTCTAAGAGCCCAGTATCAGGAGCCGCATATAGGTGTATTGTACCTTGTATTCCAACAACATGGGGGCAGGAAAATAGTGTGAACATCAGGCCGTGGTTGTTTGAAGGCTGAATAACTCTGTCCAACGGATAAATCGCTACCCGGGCAGTAAGTGTTGACAAAACAAACCATTAGCTATCTGCCAGATAGTGATTTATTCAGTGGATAGCAATATCCATGTTTCGAACAACCCAGGCCTGCGACTTTCTTTCACCGACTTTGGTCATCTAGGCAACTGATTATCTGTACTGAACAAACAAACATTTATATAAACTCTTTTCCTGTGTGAAAAAATCACAAGATAAATACTTTTTTAAGGCGATTGTAACTTTATGTCACACACTGTCATAACTATGAAATTCAAAATGCACTTGTTTCCAAACTAAGGATGCTACTGAGCTGAAAAATTGTTCACATATAAACATTTCACACCTCTTATGCCTGATGAGGACAAAAAACTTTAAATTTAGTGGCTCTAGCTTTGGATCGAACTTGATGTCATCATATGAAAATGGTCTCTACATATGTCACGCAATACATAGAGGATATTACAGGGTGGGAAGAAGATATGAATTTTATGTTCGAGTGGCAAGAACCATATCTCACTCGTTCACTGTGCTCACTCGTCAGATATTGTTTTTGCCACAAGAACATAAAATTCATGTATTTGAGCTAATGTGTAATGTTCTTTTTATTATATACATGTAGACATGCTGATTACACCGTTTTTGACTATTTTCTGAAGATTTCCGACTACATTCCAAAGATTTTTCAAAATTGTTCCAAAGGCCAGATGAACGTTTCCAAGCATTTTCCGAACATTTTCCGCAGATTGCCAAAGACTGCCGAAGACGACCGAAGAAGATCCGAACATGTTTCAATCTTACACCAACAAATTTAAGTGTCATTAAAGGGGGAAAAGAGAAATGTTATCAAACATGATATCTTCACATGTGAGGGTATCATATCTTCACATGTGACTCGGATATATCATATATATTGTTTTTATCAATTTGTTACCACTCGGTGTACACCGTACCACTGACTTTTATATAATAAAGATCGTTATCTTAAGAGTAAATGTCAGTAAAGGATCAAAAATCGAGGACACAGCTCAAAATTTGCCCATACTTTGTACTTTGTCCTTACATATGACAAGGATGTTCGTTTATTAAAATTCTCACTTGTTTGTCTTTAGGAGAAATCAACTTGAGACAGTTTACGGTATTTTCTTGAACAAAACCTTCAAAATTGTCATAATTGGAGGCGTTGCGAGTCAGCTCCTCGCAAGTTTTAAATCAGTTTCACACTATTAAATCCTATTTGTCTGATGCTTCTGCAACTGAATGACAGCACAATCAACTCATAACTGTTCCTTATACAAATATAATATGTGCACCTACTGAGCTTCTCTGAAATGGATTCGTTGGTACTTCAAACAAACGTGCCAAAAAATGCCCGTTGTACGCAATGAATCCGACTTAAAAATCTCCTGAGACACATGTAACTGTTGAAGGATGGCTTCAACTTTCTGCCTTTTTTTTCCCTTGGGATCTCAACCATTTTAACACAAAGACACGAAGTCTGTACAAGAAGAAAATTGCTGTTTACTATAATTTTAAAATTATATCTCTTTATGTTCCAGAGATGATCAAGTTTTTAAGATAGGCAAATGACATCACAAACTCGACCAAATTTGAATCAAATAGGATGAACAAACTGTCTTGCCCAATTTGAATCAGAAATGTCTGACTCTTGGCAATACAATTCAACTAGAGCTCCTCAATATGAGCCTAACATTTTTGTTACCGTGGCAACATACTGGGTTCCAGACCTCCCCGATATTAATGACTTTTCTGCCCACCCTTTGAATTTTAAATTGATATTTGCTAATGGTGCCCAATCTGCATGACCCAGCAAGCAAATAAATATGTCAGGTTGAGTTCATGGCCTTCTTTTGTCTTTCAACCTGACTGCAAAGGCGGGCTATATCGGTATGTGCAGCCCCAAAGGGTATGGTTTTACAGCCATTAAGAAAATAGGGTATCAAGGTCAACTACCTTGATAATTATTATTTACAATTAATACTTCAGACTTTATCACCTGATGACTTTGATGGTGTGGAAGTTATTTTGGAACAGTTATACACGTAAATAAGAACTGATGATTATTACAAACTGAGAGGTGTTTCATGCAATAAGAAAATCAAAGTATTTGGGTTACTTTACATTTTTTGTTACCTTTATGCACCTGTCACTGTATAACCCCCAACCCCTCCCCCCCCCCCCACCCCAAGGAAACATGGGGCATGCGTGGGGCTTTGTGGGGGCTTTGACTCTCTGCCTTGCTCAAGGGGGTGGGGGATTAACTCATTTTAGTCCTTTGCTTTCCTTTAGCTTGAGGGGTGGGGGATTTGTACATTTTTGCAGAATTAAATGATGATTCAGGAGATGACGTCCTTTGTCCCTGTGGACAGCCAAATAATCATGAAAACATGATAGGATGTGACAGCATGAATTGCAGCATGAAGTGGTACCATTTTTTAAGTGCAGGGATTGATAACACTGTACCAGAGGGAAAATGGCTGTGCGTTTCCTGCAGAAAAATTAAGGATATTAAAGTGGTACTATGATCAAATTTTTACTCCTTGAGAATTTAGGTATATCACATAGAATTCCATGAAAGAATAAAAACACCTTTACCGTTTGCAAATATTTAAGTTTGAAAAGTGTGCAAAATATGCAAATTAATGACTGATGACATCATATAATGCAGCACAGACCATTGGAACTTGCACGTAGGCTAACAGCTCTACAGGAAACACACCTACGGTTATAAAAATGTTTGTTCCCATGGCAACTCACTCCTTCCTAGTCCCCACCCACTTGATTTCAATAGTCAGTGATTTTCAGCTCGAAAATCATTAAACGAGGCCACAAACTCGAGCTAACATATTTATATGCTTGCTGGATCATGCATATAAGGCACCATTAGCAAATATCAAAATGGAACACCTAAGGTGGCCAGAAAAGCCTTTAATATTGGGGAGGTCTGGAACCCAGTACATTGCCATGGTAACAAAACTGTTAAGCTTGTATTGTGGAGCACATTTAGTAGAATCTTACTGCAAGGAATGAAACATTTCTTGAACAAATTGGCTGAGATATCTGTCTTCGTCATATTTGATTAAAATTTGGTGAGTGTATGACTTCATCCCTTGGCTAGTTTGCATATTTTAAAAACTTGAATATCTCTGGAATGAAAATAGATACATGTATTTGAAAATAGTAAACAGCATTTTTCCTGTCATAGACTACTTATTTTTCTTTTAAACTGGTTTTGATAGTACCACTTTAAAAAAATTAATATTTCAATCACACTTCTGAAGTCTGTCCCCTGTATGTGAGACATTATCCCCATTTGGTAGGGGCTTGACCAGAAAATATGTCCCCTATATGTGGGGCATCATCCTTGTTTCATTTAACTCTAGGGCTTATGTCCCATGTTTCCCCCCCTCTGGGGGGGGGGGGGCGGTTTACAGTGATAGCTGCATTATGTTATGCTTGTCATTTAATATACAGATTTTGATAGCAAAATATAAACATTCTTAATTGACTCTCAGGTTGAGGAATGTTCTTAGTACGTTCTTAAAATTTTGGTTAGTCTCAGCCTCAACATTCTTATAAAAAAGGTACTGATACTGATCTTTGGAGAAGCATGCCGACAGTCTGCCGATGGATACATTATATTTACACAGGTTGTTTCACTTGCTAAATAGCCTAAGTTACTTATTATCTGATCAGTGCTTGTCGTGGAAAACAGTTTCCATGGATTGTATATTCTGAAAAGTAAAAGCAACATAACTGAACTGCCCAGAAAGGAGATTTGCAAATGAAACCGAAGATATCAACTTCATGCTACACCAAATATCTTGTGTCAACAGTTCTCATGTAAACAAAAATAAATCTGCTAGAGTCTTAACCTCCAATTTAATTAACTTTCTAGATAAGACAGAAACCATAAAGTCTCATCTTAATTTCGCTTATCATATTTTAATTTTTAATGCACTATTCGACAGGGATCAATTGTCTCTTGATGGTCAGCTTCGTTTTAACTTCAATATGGCAGCTGTCATTTTAGGGTACTACAGAGCTATTAAAAAACAGCCACAAGGTGTCTTCCAGAAAAAATCATAAAATATTTATAACTAAAGAATATCTGCTTTTCATGTCATCAATAAATTGGTCAAGACCCTAAATATAATATTATCCCAAAGGAAAATTCACAGTTAATTTTTGACTAATGCTGACTAAAACATACGTACATAAATACATCATACAGAATTTTGATGGTTCGAATATCGAAATTTGGCTTGATCCGGAATTAACGGTGTTTAATTACTCCCAAAAGAATATTAGAACAAACTAACATTGTTTTGTTTACTTTGGTACAAGGGTCTATCAATATAAAAAGTATGAGCAAAATTGATTTTTTTGGCTGTGTCCGCGATTTTGATGATCATGTTGATCCTAACATTCCCGGCAAAGTGAATCGAACATTGGAAAATCGAACTCAATTAAACTCAATCAAACTCAATCCATGGATTGAATTCAAATGAGTTCGGCAATCAAACACCGAACTTTGTGAGTTCGATTTCCAAACCAATGGAACTTAATCGAACAAATCGAACTTAATCGAACTCCATCAAACTCCATCAATTAGATTGTGTTCAATTGAGTTCGGCAAGTGAACTCAATTGAACTCAATCCAAGGATTGAGGTCACGTTCAGTTGGATCGGTGAGTAAATTCCGATCCCTTGAATAAGGCTTATGTTATGTGGTCTGCACGCTTCGTTACTGTACCCCAGCTCTTATAAACCTATACATACAAAGCAAGCCCATCAAAAACAGCTTTCTCTCATCCTTTTTTACACTGATTATTCAATAACAAAACAAACCTAATTGTCCCCATTTGCCTACAATTCGAAAAGCTAAGCCTTTCCCAACTATTTTCTTTAAAACGTCGAAATTTTCATCCTCTTTCACGTCAGAGCGGCAATGCTGGTAGCCTTTTACAACGCATTTAATGCTAACTACCCACAGCGCATCTGAGGCCATTTCTCCGCTGAAATTTCTGCGTTTACAAAAAACAAATGCTTCACTCCCGGTATACTGGAGAAACTGGAGTCTCCAAGATCTTATTATTTATTTTCAACACCAGTTTTACAAAAATCAAGAGTTCGAAAATCAAACATTCGATTGTACAGTTTTTTTTGTGTGAGTTCGATTCTGTTCGAGTACCGAACACAATCTTAATCGACGGATTAAGTTCGATGAAGTTCGGTTGAGTTCGATTAAAAAAACAGTTCGATTGGGTTCGATTCACTATGCCGGGTAACATTCCAGAGTAGCATTCCTAAGCTGTTGAGTTTCTAATAGTTATTTACCCTGGTTTGCCGTCACATATGAAGAAATATTTTTTAAGCGAAATATTTACACAACCCGGCTTGTTGCTGACTGATAATCACGCAAAAAGCTGAAGCTGTATGATAAACGTTCACGTAATTATTCGCATGGAAATTCTTCGTAAGAAATTAAACAAAATGTCAGAAAGGCAAACAGACATTGACATGATTTAAAATAAACTGGAAGTGAAATAGAGAAGATCCCAAAAGAATAGGCATGCAACTCAGAGTCTACAAAGAGAAATCAGACAACAGGGCTGGGAACAGAGCAACAGAAATGTAAATTATTCCAGTTGCTATGACACTTTTCTCAACTGAAGCACGGCTAGCAAAAGAATGGAAGCGTTCCAAAGATGAATCGATGAGTACAAGCAATAAAAATTGCAAGTTTATCATGTAAATAACTCAACTTACCGCAATTTCTGATCAGAACACCAGAATCTCAACTTCCGGGTTAGGGTTACGAGCCAACTATCGTCTAACCATTCCTCTTGCTTTTTCGTGTAGTTCTGTAACTTTAGAGTTACTTTAGACTTTAGAGTTCTGAACGAAAAATCTCTCTAGGGAATGTTGCACAACGCAGTCAAACCGAAACTATGGCCCCGTCTAAGCATATAACAAGATCCGGGACATTGGGATTCTTGACAATTCTCATGGCAACGTTGAGTCACGCTAACGTCAGGTCACTCCAACAACGAGTTGAGTCACGCCATTTTTAAGTCACGCCAACAACGAGGCCCCGGGGCAGTTACCGAAACGGTGGGAAAAAAAATCGACCAGAAAACGCTTATCTTCGCGGAATTTTTTCTACAATGTACAGAAACCTTTTCTTTTACAACTTGTCGTAGAGTGAGCCAAAATAACACAAGCTCGAAGAAATACATTGGGTAAGATCTATTGCATTGTCGAGGAAAAGGTTGTTATTCATCGTGGTAGAAGCAATAATAAAATGTATTATCGTTTGTCTCATGATGTAGTCACTTGAGATGTAGATCCCGACGTTTCGACCGCTAGTCTTCTTCAGGCGATAAGGTCGACTGATTGCACGGTATCATTTATATCACAAAGGTCGGTTGTGATTCGTGCATTTCGATCCTGCTATTGTTCCATTGTTCCGGCGAGTAGCTGTTCCCTCAGTGGTCCGCTGTTGTACCGTTCTCCTGTTGTTGTGTTTTTTGATCGTGGGCATCCATGCTTCCTCCTTGTTGATGTTATTAGGGTGAAGTCTTATGTGAATAGCTTCCTTGACCCTACGTGTGTACCAGTGAGGATCTCGATCAATAATATTGACCTCATTCCAGATACGATAGTGGCCGGTCTCGTGGGTGTGTTCAGAAACGGCGGAGGTCTGGGTACAGGCGACTCGTATATCCCTGTCGTGTTCTTTGATCCTCTCCTGCATAGATCTCCCTGTTTCCCCTATGTAGACTTTTCCGCACTCACAGGGAATCCTGTAGACAACGACATCTTGTTTAGCCGGGTTGACGGTGTCCTTTGGTCGCACTAAGTGTGACCGAAGTGTCGTGTCGGACTTAAAGACGGTGCGAATGCCTTGTTGTTCTAGGCAGCGGCGGAGAAACTCCGAAACTCCTTGGACATAAGGTAAAACGGCGGTGGATTTAAATTCTGCGACGGGCTCTCTTCTTGGGGTTGTTCGTGCCTTGGTGATCTTCGGTACAAAAGAGGAGGGATATCCGTTAGAAACAAGTACAGAGGACAGAGGTTTCTTCTCTCCAGCGATTACTGATGGTTTGGTCACGAGACGTTTAGCCCGGTCGTACAGACACTTCAAAATACCGCGCTTTACTGACTGAGGGTGGTGTGAATCATACGCTAGGTACTGAT
>Ga0126339_10004687_pt1 | contig 10137 bp, 6 predicted proteins | sample OrbTmetagenome_2_FD_92532 | JGI IMG/M metagenome (GOLD analysis project Ga0126339, IMG submission 92532) | Coral microbial communities from Petempiche,Puerto Morelos, Mexico - Orbicella T R C metagenome | ecosystem: Host-associated > Invertebrates > Cnidaria > Coral | place: Petempiche,Puerto...
ATCTTGTCACGTCTTGTCTAATAATCTTAGCCAAGGTTTTTGTGTATAATCCTGTGGTCCTACAAATACAGGAAAACATTGATTAGAGAAAGGAGCTAATATAATTAGTCTAAATTCGTTTAACTACAATCAAAGAGAGGGGTACAGCGAGAGCAAAGGGAGAAAATACTGTAGCTTGACATATAAGAAGTTGAAAATAACTGTCCCTAAAAACTGAAAGAAATTTAGCCTGCGTAACAGAATTCTCCTTTCCATTTTCATGGCGGGAAGATCGAGCAAGTGAGCGAACAAACTAGCAGGTGCTGAAAGAAATGTATAGAAAGAACTGATGACAGTCTGTCAAGATTAGTTGACAGGGGAATTTTACTCAGGTTTCAACAGAAGCGCAACTGGTTTCCACAACGAGGCAAGCAAAAATATTTGAATTTAAGATGACTTCTTCAAGATGGCCAAACCAGGCACACACAGGCTTCAATAAGTTTTCAGATTACCTTGTCACACAAGAAAACTTAAATATCCTCAACCAATTGAACAGGAAAGCTAGCGATGCCACCATCCACTGCGCCTTGCTATCAGAGTAACGTAATGGAATAATGCAGAAGATTAGAAGCAGGCCTAAACAGTCAAACAGGTTCATCCACTCTTTGAAGTACAAGTGCCTTTCTCTGGAAGACAGAAGACAAAATGGGAGATACTGGTAACGTTTAGAAAATGTTTTGAATCCATTGGTGTTGGTAGTTCGTTTTAATAGTGCCATCGCCTGGGTGACGGTACAAGTAGTTTTGAAAACGGGCTTTTTAACTTAATGAAGAGATGGACCGGGTAGGAGTCAAAGTGGCATACCCCCAGTGGCAAAGCAATTTTTTAGTAGTAATTTTTCTTGGACAATTCTGTCCAAGAGGGAAAGGCGCAATGAGGTTAACCCTATGTAAAGCATCAGCCCGTGAGATGAGGCCAGACCACAACACTGGCAACTCCGTGCCCTACTCTTTAACGGGTGTCTGTAGGGTTATCCTTACAATTAATACGCTTACCAATGTCGAGTCAATAGCACTGAGGCTAACTTGGGTGCTGTCTAAGTTAACCGTAGCGCTCTTAAGGTGGCTCCCTATAGTTTCATGATTGCACGCGCGTATAGGACGAAAGCTCAAGTAATCTGCGCGCGCTCAAAGGAAAACGTCAGTGTTTTTCGATTTTTATGACGTCAACATGAGCACAAAAAGCAAAACCGACAGTGAATTTTCTCGCGATTCCTTTGGTGAATTTTTTCGAAATTTGGCTCGGTTGTAACTACATGCAATTCCTATGAAATACCCTATTTTCGTTAAATCTGTCAGAGCTAATCTAATTTAGTACCACCCAACTAGTGGACTAATGCAAATCCTGCATTTTAATTGGCTACGCTACTAGAGGACTATTAGTAATAGTCCTCGACTAGCAAAATTGGCGCAATCGAGCGTGACGCTTTCTTTCGTTTTATTCCCAAATGAATATTTCTTCAACTTGCATTCGCTAACTTTATTATTGCCTTTTCTGTCCGACTAGTTGGGTGATACTAAAACAATTAGACCCTTCGCCCTCAAGGGCCACGGGTCTAATTGTTAAATATTTAGAAGAATGACAAATTACAGGATATTTGAAAACCCGTCTCAACAACCTTGACTTTTTACCAATTCAAAATGTCAGGCAATATCATTTCCACGAGGTGGCAAAGTATGAAAACATTTCACCGAAGGAAGGTATAAATATGAAGGAGTTTAGGCCAAAATGAGGAATATATCTGCCTGTCATTAGATGAGAGGTTGCCGTGCTAACGGCCTTAAATTAACTAAGTTTCCTCTTCTAACTCGCGCTCTATATGGAGGGTGTTCGCAAATACTCTAGGGAGCCACCTTTAGGCTAACCGTAGAGGCATTTCCTCATTTTGCCATCTGCGCTACGCCTTCTGAAAACAAGTTTTATTAATTGTCGCTGACTGAAGTTTCGGCAAACTGAGCGAAAGTCATCTACAGAATCAAATATCTGTTAGTTGATGGTGCAGCCAATTCATTTCAGTCTAAAAAAACACCCTTTCAAATTGGCACCAGTATCGCCTCTCGATATTAAGCAGGTTTTCAGGCACACGCAAGATTTACCCCATTACTTACCTTCTCATTTGATTGATTTCTTCGCAGATGTAAAGGAGGGCCATAACAAGGGTTAAAATTTCACAGAAGCCACGCAGTGAGTCAGCAGCACCCTTGTAAAGTGTAGGGTCCAGTCTAGTTGAGCCGTACATTAGAGAATATGACAAGAGAAGCAAGAAAATCACATAAAGTCCGGCTTGAAGGCTGTACAAGAAATAAATTAAAGATAAACACGTAAAAGTGGCAGGGGCAATTGTCATTAGGCAGTACCTTTTAAAAGTGAAAAATTTGTGGCTTGGTGCCAGTAAAGGGCAACTCAATAAAATCTTGCTTCAAGGATTGTTCAGTATTTGGGATCAAAACGAGCCAACATGAAATTCGCCTAAGAAAACACTAATAGACTAATATGAAGCCATTACTTAGACTGTTGAAAGTAAAGCAAACTATAAAAAGACCTTAGTAGCAATTTTTACAAGACATAAGGGAAGGATGTGAAAAGTCTGAGCTACCTGTACTAATATTCAAACAGTCAAAAATTCTCAATAACAACTTCAGTGAACTAGTATTTATATAACAGTGATTTTATTTTCAAGGAAACCAGGCAATCATTTTATGGTTTCTTATTATAAGAGCTTGCTAATAATACGATTCCCGAGTCTAGTATCTTCACTAGCCTGATTGCATAATAATTTATTGTGTTGTACCATGATGATGTCTAGATTCCAGGCTCTCCCTCCTTTCCTCAGAGAGAGCCTGGGATCAAGGTTGGATAATGTGTGTGATAGGTTAACATACCATAGAAACCAGTGTCCATAACTCTGCCATTTTGTTTTTATCAGCATTCTAACCACAGGATGTTGCAAGGCTTCCTGAAAATACATGTAAAAGCAAATGGAATAATCAACTGTTAGTCATGAAAAAGTTCTTAGCTAGCATCACTCAGTCTCAGATATGAGTGTGTCAAAAACACATCCAAAAGCCATCATTTTGATGATACCATTATGGCTTGGCTGATTTCCAGACTGATACTCTTTCACACATTGGCAAGGATGAAGTGTTTGTGGGGTCACTTTTGTCCAGAATGAGGTTCAGAAATCCTATTGTTGTGAATTTGTAAAATAATTCTTTAGCAACCACAAGGTCTTTCCACATCCTAACATACAAAAACTTCAGTGGTACTGTAATTCTATCAAGATTATCACACTATAATGAAAAGATAAAGATTTTTAATGTTACCTCACCTCGTTATTGCTTTTTGCAATAAGATGTAAACAGGACGTCTCCCACCAGCGAAAATATTCATTATCTGTCAGCTTGTTTCCTTCTGAAGTCATGATTTTAGGAGGCTGGCCTGCCTCATCACCATCCAGGATTTGGTAGTAAAAGTAATAATACAATGGATCGTCAGGGATGGTGTTCCATGCACCTTCAATTCCCTCCTCTTCTTCTTGATTGTCATAGTTTTCTTTGCGTTTTGGTAGGTGTGGCCAGTGTGGGTTCACCATCTGGTCTAATATGGCAACTACTGATTTCTGTAACAGATTCACAACACTGACAGTTACAGTCTGAAAATGTTCAATATCAAAACGGGAAATGACAAGGAATTGATTATAAAATGATCTATTAGGTTGTCCATTTTCTGCTTTGCATTTTTGTATTTCCTTTCCACTTCCCCCCACCCCGCTCCCTTTGGTCTGGTAAAGGAAAGTCTGTAAGTGCAGCCACCTAATTCAGGGCTGTCATTAAGTTTTGAGTCACCTGTAGCCTTGATCTTTGGATCTGTAACAAACTGTAATTGTTTTGTTTTGTTTCCTGTCACTACCCTCTGGTTATAAATGCACTATGCAGCTGAGGGTGGTACAGTCTAAATCTCTACTGGTTGCTCCACCATGGTTGCAGCCTTAACATCCAGCATTACATGGTCTGCATATAGCATATAAAATATGAGGTCTCAATCTAACACAGTTTACTGAAGTAGCTATTATAATATCGCACCTTCATTTTAGAATTCTCAATAATCAACTTGAAGCTAAAGAAAGATGGCTGAGGATTTGACATATCACCGTGCCTCCATGAAAATAAACTCTGGATTCTGAAGGAAAGAAAACATGGACAAGTGAGTCAAATTAAAGAGGGTCGTAGAGGGGGGGAAGGATCTCTGGCACGGTTCATGAGTGGAAAAAATAGCAATCGCCGATATCAAAATTTCATTTCCCAAATCACGAAAATAAGCAAGTAATGTACCTTTTTTAATAACCTGCTCTTACTGCTCTTTGAAGAAACCAAAATCGTGAAAGGCTAATTAAAGGCTCCTTATTGCAAAGTGCATAGTACCTAAATCACTTTCAATGGATGACTCTAGCCATTCAGAGGACTCACTTCTCAAAATCACAAAGAATAGAGGAGTGAAATCACAAATATCGTGTAATTTAAGTTCTTCACGGGTCACGTAACACTTTCAGGTCACAGATCACAAAGAATAATTTCTTAAATTCATGTTTCATGGAGAATGAAATTAGCTAATCACGCATCATGAGAATACCCCTGTACAACCCTCATTAGAGTACATGTATGAGGAAAACAAGCACCCAAACACAAGGTAAAGCCTGTACTGTAAGACTGAGAGGGTGTGGACACCATTTGGCAACTGTGAGGAATGTAAAGATGTTCACTGTACCTCTTACGGGTAATGTAAAGTCTGCATTCGAGCCAAGTGGCCCATCAGGCCAGAGCTTAATATCCCATTTTCTGCAGCATGAAGCGACTAAGAACATTTCTACTCGTCCCTGGATGGGATGCTAGTCCATCGCAAGGTTACCCCCAGCATTAAATTCCCCAGTACCCATTTGTACACCAGGGTGGAGAAATGCACTATGGGAGTAAAGTGTCTTGCCCAAGAACACAACACAATGTCCCTGGTCAGGGTTTGAATCCGGACCACTCGATCTGGAGTGGGGTACACTAACCATGAGGCCACCGTACCTCCACAACCTCTTAAGGGTAATTAAGCTTAATTAAGCCATTACCTTTCATGCCACATCATTCTTATCAAACATGCTGCCACATCGTCATTCTCCATTGTCAATGCTAACTCAATTGGTAGTAACGGTAAACCTTGCTTCTTCCCAGATTTAAGCTGAACTTTTGTTTTCAGATGCAACAAGCCTGGACATTTTTTCGCAAGTGTTTTAGTGACATGTAGAAAGTCAAGCTCAGCTGCATAGTGCATCAGTGTTTTCTTTGTCTTATCTTCCTCATCTCTCAATGTCTCGTATCTATTGTCTGCATTGAGTTCACTCTTTAACAGGATCTCCAAAAATCTATTAATCTGTAAGAAACCACATGTCAGTGGTAGTTCCCTACTTACCACTAAATTTATCACTAAATGCAAATAATAATGGTGAGAAAACTGTTCTTTCAAATTGAGAAAAATAGATTTGAAAATTAGCATTAAAACTCTTGAGCTACACTCTGACTAATGTTCAAGCATTGCTCAGTGGATTAGTAAACAAGTTAACAAGAAATGAACAACAGACGGAGTGAAAATACCTAAGAAATAGCCAGTAAAAATGACAGTGTTTCAAAAGTAAAGGAAGTCTGTTATGTCCAATAGTCTGGGGTTAGTGAAGTTTCCAGTCAGGGTAGTGGCTTCTGTCATTCACTAGCCTATTCTTTCTCAGTGACCCGCATTCTTCATACTCAATCAATTCATGCAGAACTTACGAACTTATCATAAGAATTATCATAAGAAATACGGCCAATATGGCTCTAAATCCAACATATGTTTAGATTTCTTCCAGCTGTGATTTCAATTTAATATTCAATAATTAATAAAATATATAGATTTAGCCAAGCCTAAAAGCAGAGCTCCTGAGTATATAAACTAAAATATGATTTCAAGACAGCAAAACGGCATTATATTGATGGCTAGTCAGATGAAAATAGATTCTGGTATTAGGCTTCATTGCTTCATGAACTCCTCCCAAAACCAGAATATATATTTTCTCTGGACTAGCCACCAATATATTGGGGTATTGCCGTCTCAAAATTGCATTTAGTTTTGTATCACGATTTAACCATTCTTTGAGAATAGTAAACGAACCAAAAAAAAAAAATGTGACACTCCTTTTGATTAAAATGTAAAAGCCTAGTACGCATGAAGAATTGCCAATGATACCGGCACACAATGAAGTCTGTTTGCCAGCGAGTTTATACTTGAATATTTCAACTTTTAAGCCATAAATTCCTTTTAGAAACTAATTAAAAGAAATTCGTTCAGTGTATGAAAGTGAAGTTTTCCAAAGTATCAAGCAAAGAAAACGCTGAAGAATTTAGACAAATTTATCTTTATTCAAGCTCAAAAACATTTCAAACAATGCATGGTTTTGTCTCGCATGAGCTAGCTCATGCAGTAACTCACAAACCAACGACTTTGAGTAATTAAAAACAGTTATTTGCCTTCATCGTTTGCATTAAGTTCTCTTTTACATGAAATTATTTGTAAAGATGTAGTTTGCTGTAAAAGTTGTCTGAACTGTGCAAATGGCAATAAGGGACATAAGTGAAAGATTAGCGGAGACTCATTGTCTTAAAGTTCTAAACAGGTCATGAAATTTGAAGCATACGTGAGCAACCCATTTCAATACTGCATTTTCAACCAATCATGCGTGGTAAAGTGCCTGGACAGCGGTCAACTTCAAAAAAACATGCGACCTTGATGAGCCCTAAACATGAGCCTGTGATATGGTCACATGATACTGGTCAGTGGATACCTTGTTTTGACAGGTGTCAGTTGAACATAACATGGATGCTCAATATCAAAGATGTATGCTGTAAGCTCGCCCGTTCTAGATTGTTGCAGAGTGACAACTCACATTGATTTACATGATCGATGGGTTACAAATGTTGTAAGGTATGGCTCATTTAGAAACTCAATGCACTTACACTACTGTATATAAGAAAAAATAAATTGGTTAAAACCTACACAATGTTTTCTATAACAGTAATAAGTAAAAATAAATGAAATAGTTAATTTAAATACCAGTTGTTCAAGGCCTGGAAGGCGATCTGAGTTATCTTGATACTGTTTTGATGCTGGCCACTTTTTTAACATCACAAGAGCAGGGTCTTCACTGGCTAGCTCACCATTGTCTTTGTATTTTTTGATCAGCCTTTCAACTCGCACTTCATCCATGGCTCTGTTCCATGACATTCCTTCACTTCTCTTTTGTTGAACCTAAAAATATTGTGTCTACATGTTTTTCACAAGATGAAACTTTGACATTTTTCTACCTCATCAGTTTTCAATTTTTCTTTTCTTTTGACTTGTTATATCCGTTTAAGGTAATTCCCTTGAAATTGTTCTACTATTATACCTTTTTTTGAAACTTGGCATAATTAACATCCATGATATGAACATTAAAAAAATGCAATAACAAAATGGAGTCACTGTGCTTGCTTACCCATCAGCAGGCTCTTAAAATGGAGAATTTTTACTGGTTGCACGTTAAAAATTCAAATCACCCTCATACAGATTTAAGTCTTGGTTACTTGAAAGACACAAAATTTTATCTTGAAAGTAATGCTTCTTTTATTCACATATTAAGCAGTATTGCTTCATGTAAGCTGTTTTTGATTGCCTGGTTGTGAGAATATTGCACTTTTTTGGATAATTCCATGGTTAGCTTGAAGTCCTTGCCTTGGCCAAAATACACCCAGTACGGAACTATTTTCTGAAAAAAAAACTCATCTTCTACTATCAAACTTTTTTCCTTTTTCAAAAATGTTCTTTATTAGACTGTTCTTAGCAAATACCTGAAAAAAATCAGGGGTCACCATGCTCGTTTAAGAAAAAAGGAGCTTTTATTTCATTGTCGAGCTTAGTTTGAGGGAAATCTCTTATGTTTTGTACGTGCACATGCTCATGTGCGCATGCTAATGATGCTAATGAAAATCGTGCGCTGTAGGGATGCCCAATGCAACGCTAAAGAATCATCTTAAGTGTCACACATCAACCAGGGAGAACTATACATTTTGTTTTGTTCATCCTAAACATTTGTCTACATGTTAGGCTGTTGTATTCAAGAGAGTAAAAAGCAAAACTAAATAAACATATTTAGTTTTAATAAATGGTAAATGCCATAGCATACACTATTGAGTTACGGATGCACGTGGGAGGTTACTAAGCACAAAAGAAGCATAAGAGTCATTTGAGGCAATAGCCCAGTGCGACTCTAGCTTTTTGAGTGCTTAGCAAACCTCCCAAGTGCATCCATAACTAAATAGTGTACAGCTGTGGCATTTACCATTTGTTTTTATACCATAACATTGACACATAATTTGGAGCAAAAAAAGTTTTTTTTTGAGGTACATCACATAAGCAAACATCAGCAGCGTAACACCCATGGGCAAATAGTAGACGATGAATTAACCAATCAGAGCATGCACTTTGCTTTAGTTATGTTGTAATTAGTATTTTTATACTACTGTGGGTTCAGGGAAATGTTACCCAATAACAATATGTCTGTATTATATTAAATAATCAAATTATAATTTACCTCATATCAATACCACACAATCCAAACTCGCTATTCAAACTCTTAAAAAAAATTATTAAAAAAATCATAAAAGTTTGATACCTTAATCCAGAACTCTCGGTCAAATTCATCTTCCAGGCCATCAGCTTGTTGATCAGCTGGCTCTTCCTCCCAACTCTCATTTCCTTCAGCTCGCTCGAGCAGCTCCTGTTCTTTTCTTTTCATACCTTAATTTTTTCACTAGTTTGAAGATGCAAAGAAACTTATTCATGTGCTGAAAACAGCCTTTTACCGGCCTTTTATATCAGCTTTCCACAAGGGCGCGCTCAAATCGTATAACAGCATCAAACCGAATTACTTAACAAGACATTTTCCCTTAACTTTAGCCATATTTACTCCATGAAGGTAGAATAATTAGTTAACCAGCTCTGCATAGCACTGATCTTTGTAACCCACACAACATACAGAAAATCTTGTTTACAAACATTGATGTCACTGCAGGGCATGCGTGTTTGACTGGTTGGCAAAAAGGTCCGTACGCGTCATTCTCCAACATCGTCCCCAGGGTCTTTTTCAAAATGGCGGGCAGGAGAATAGCCTGGGCAGGGCTAAACTAAAACCCTTGCTGATTGGCCCATTCATACGAGCAGGCCGATTGGTTTGAATATGATGTCGGATGTGGCGGGGTTTGAGAGGGATCAAAGGGCTGTCTGTCATAGCCAGATTTCTGTGTGTGGAATTAATAAGAAAATCACAAAATTATGTGCATCGCTTTGCTTGTTTAAATTTTTTGTCGTAAAACGTCGATCCAGAGCAGTTTTTTCCAGCGTATTATACTCAAAGTCTTGTGGATAGACCAATCTCGATATATTAAAATTACGAGGCTCTGGAGAATAAACCCCACAAACTCTGTTGTCATTCCCCGGAGCCACGTAGTGAGGTCTATAGTTTTTGGTTGAATTTTGGTCTATTGAATTGAAGTGTCTGTCATAGCAGAAACTATAAGCTAAGCTCAAGTTTAACTCTATCTACGTTTAAATTGTTGTGCACAATGCCTCTGGTAATTTCTCAGCTTAAATAATTCCCTTGAAAGAAAGCACAAGTAAATATAAAGGCAATTTGCACTGAAGGAAAACTCAGTCAGCCACTCATAACAATCCATCTCGACCTGGCTGAATTATTATACCGTTGAAAGAGTTGTTGACTCTGAAAATTAAATCTATGGATAAGTTTCTACTTTTGTCTCTAGTTGCAATTCTATTGGAAAGAAAGCTCTGTTTGTTGCCACAGTTGAAATTATGATGATGTTTTTTCATCGATGTCGATAAATGACTTCACTAGTTTAAATGTAATGTTCATGATATTTGTTGTATCAGGCTTACGGATCAGTCATTTTAAAACTCAACTATCTCCTGACCCCCTTACTTTTCGCCCAACTTCACATACCCCCCCCAGCGCACCTTATTTATTGCACC
>Ga0126339_10004688_pt1 | contig 10137 bp, 4 predicted proteins | sample OrbTmetagenome_2_FD_92532 | JGI IMG/M metagenome (GOLD analysis project Ga0126339, IMG submission 92532) | Coral microbial communities from Petempiche,Puerto Morelos, Mexico - Orbicella T R C metagenome | ecosystem: Host-associated > Invertebrates > Cnidaria > Coral | place: Petempiche,Puerto...
CGATTCAAAAAGACTGTCAGAAATCAGTGGCTTGTTTCTCGTCATCTTCTCGTACCACTAGCTTCTTCTCTAGCGCTCCAAGTTTTCGTTGCTTAAGGTATTCTTTCTTGCAGTTGTTTATCCTTTTCCCACTGCTCAGACTGCCGCATGCGCTTTCAACTTGTGTGACCCTGGTCAAGCTGATGGACAAGATGTCGACTACCACAAAGATCAAAGACTTTATGTCTGATGATGTAAACAAGAGAAAAATTGTTCATGAACAATATGTCATCTAGAAATACCCTGATAACCATAAATGTAAATGCTATTAAATTTTTAAACTGTAAATGTCATAAACTGATTTAATCATACATATAACAAGGGTGACCATAAATGTAATAATCTAACTATATGATCGTTAAAATTGCTTAAACGTCTTTAGTTACCCAACAAAATGATAGGTAGAAAAAAGAGGCATAGATTTTCGCATCCTAGAGGTCTATAACTTGAGAGCAGGTTCAAATGTGTGAGTTTTGCACTCTTGAATGCGCTGCTATCTGGATTATCTCTTTGGCGCGCGAGCGAGTTTACGAACGACTCGCGTGGCGGAACGAACGACGTGGGGATGGAGAGCTTAGAAACTAGAGCCTGCATGGTAAGAGGCGCATTTAGTAAACGATTTGTAAAATAAATGCCCCAACCACATTAAAAATTTCATGAATGATCGGAAAAGAATCTCTAACTGAATAAAAAAAAACAGTTCTCGAATACTTCAATTCAATGTTAACCTTCGCACGACGACGTTAAAAAATTGAGCAGATTTGAATATGAAATGAATGAGACCAGAGGCAGCGAGAGCCTGCTCGCGGGCTAAGAGGTCTATGATGATACAGGTGCATATGGTTTCTAAGACTTCTTTCTTATTTTTCATCCGGAACGTTCCGCCAAACTTTTAGCAGAATTTTCCGAACCCTTTAGACCGCACGTAATAAGAGAAAATGTTTACCAGAACATCTCTTGAGGGCCAAACTGATAAGTACCTCACGTCATTATTAATGCTACCACGATTTCTTTTCCGCCATTATTCCAAATTGCTTTATTACCTATCTGTCATGTCGTGCAAGCCCGCCACTACTAACACCCTCTGGTTCATATTCGCTGTAGTCTAACAAAGGAAGGAGTGAAACTAGCATTCGATCGCTCACCTTGTCTCACCTCTGGATGGCTTAAAGATGTCTCTCGGAGGAAAGTGTCTCACTTGCAGCTCAGCTTGTCACAACTGGTTTAAAAGATCTTACTCACGTTCTTTTAAAGCGGCTTGACTGGAACTGTCAATTAGCTGTCAAACGAACCCCATCTCGACATTTAGGCTTACGTAGTGCCTTGCGCAGTTCACGTGAAGGCAAAGAGCGCCTGCGCACGAGCACCGTCAGCGTATTTTCCTTTGACCGAGTACAGCGAGTCGAAATCGTTTTCTTTTGCAATTTTCACAATCGTTCAAAACATTTCCAGCCAAAATAAAGGAAAATTGCAAAAACAATTTTCACCGACTAAAATCCATGTCAAGTGTCAACTTTTTCGGGGAAAACCTTAAAGTAAAGATTGTTAGTAAAGGTTGTTATGCAAAAGTAATTTACAACGACAGAAGGTGAATAATTTAAACAAAGAAGGCCGGACTTCAAGTTCCTCCTTTTCCATAAATTGCATAGAACTAGCTGACAAGTTTCGAAATGAAAAATGCGTAATAACAAGTGCAACAGATACAAAAGGTGTTCACTATGAGAGATATCAGGTACAATTTACGGGTCCAGATAACTTTTTTTGATAATGAAAGGTACTGATAAGTGACTGAAACGGGTCAATAAAATTAGTTATGGACCTCATTAAAGGGACTCGGAAGCTCTCCATATATTTGTCGGGATTTTGGTTGGACGTCTTGCTCATCTCCAACACTTTTTATACGGAACGTTATGAAGGGAAACAAAACGATTTAGGTTAGAAAAGAAAGTACTTCCAGGAAAGAAATAGTAACTGGCCAGTTTTAGATCAACGAGGTCAATACCTTATCGGCCTCTTGCAAACAGTATTAAAGTTTCTCAGGCGGGCCAGATCTAGCGATAATTCATCACAAACAACTGACCTTTAACGAGACCGTTCCAGAAGATTATATCATCTAATCCTGACCAAATTCTAGCTGAGGTACATGTCAAAATGGAGTCTCTAGTTTCATGCAACACTAAGTTTCAATCTGGTATATTTACATTACATGTACACGAATCAAAAAGCGCACACGAACTAATAGTTGATCACAATGTTTGGCAATGAAATGGAGAATTCAATGTCGAGAATTTTGTTTTAAAATTTAATAATACGGCCCCCTATATGTGATGTTCAGTAGCTCAGCGGGATTACTCGTTTTGTGCCATGCCTTGCATAAAGAAAATACGAGAAGCAAAAGATTGTGCAGTTCTTAGAGCCAAATCGTACACTATAATATAATGTGTTGGACAAACGGTGGAGAGTCAGATTTATTTCTTATCTCGGTGAGCTGACGTTTACGAGACATTTTAGTGCAGTGCCAGATAGTAGTGCAGTTCGAGGTTGCGAGGGTTCAAGATGGGGAACAGTGAATTGACTGAAAAGCGTGTCCAAGGGTGAATGTTTTGAGTTCGAGATAGCAAGGAATTCGAGATACCGTAGATCCTCGAATTAGCGCCCCCTTCGAATAAGAGCTCCAGTCTACCGGCCAAATTTTTTTAATTAGCGTCCCCCCCCCGGAATATTCCGACCGAAATTTGCCGTTCCATTTTGTCAAACCGGTTCATTGCCCTACTTCTCTTTACTTATGTAGGGAATTCGGAAAAGGATTAAAAAGATGTTAAGAGCCATTCCTCTTGGTTGGCCCGGTTGGGTAGGAAAATGTCGTTCCATTTTCCCCGGGTATTCCCACTGGTTCCTGACCGATCGCTCCGACATTATGGAAAGCACCCCATATTTGCGATTTTTGCGGTTTCCTTCACGACCCGTGAAAGAAGTTCAAAAAAAGTTCACGCGAAAAAAGCTGTTCCTACACAATTGCTGTATTTTCCGCAAAGGTTAACGCTCCTCTGAAGACGAAGAATATTGATAAGAAAAGGAAACGATATTAGCACTCCTACAGAACACAAGCAGATATCAATTCATCGTAGATGGTTCTTTTCCAGAGTAATCCATCGCAGCCGAAAAAGAGCTCGTTGCAAGCAACTGAGTAATAATTATAAAGCCGAGAGTTAAACATGTTTTCCAAATGAACATTGTGTTTCTACAACCTTTTCGATTACGTGCATCAAAAACATCTCCTATTCGAAAATCAAAATGAAATACCAGAAAATCCAGAAAATCTGAATCCGTAAAATCAAGCCCCCCGTAAACACCTCGCGCCATATGCTACTGCAACTGTTTTCTATCATTTTTCTCGTGGATGGTAGAGAAAGGAACAATTGAGGGTCTCTTACACACACAGGAGTAGTTTCAGAAATAACTGTGTGGAAAAACAGATTTTGCCTGTTCAAAATAAATGTAACAACTTGTAACATGGATATGTATAAAAATGCACCAGGACTGTGAGAAAAAGCTGGTAATAGTAGGGAGAGTAGGTACGGATTGCCGGTGTTCAGAAACGGCTTTCTTTATTAGATAGCCAACATGTCATCGTTGGCTACATAAGTCCATGTTTCTTATCTCATAATGGCGGATGTTTTATGGCCGGAAGGGCGTCTAGGCAGCTAAACACACCCGAGAAGCCGGTCTCTTCATTACCTCATTAAATGTGTACTCCATTGTTTTGAAAATTCAAGGATACAACTTAACCAAAAGATGCACAATATACTCTACAAGCACGTAGTCCACTCATGTTTTATTTTCAAGTCACGTTTCGTTTATTTTGTTGAATGCTTAAGGATTAATTTCCGTGCATGCACGATAACGATATATAGACCTGGCTGACGTCATAACTTGGATGGAACACGCAGCTAATTGAGCGTTAAACACTGCTTACTGTTGTGTTTAAATATTGATGAGCCTCGGAGACCGAAGTTCAAAGCTCGCGCTTGAAGCCTTCCTGGTGTTTAAAATATGTAAACGACACAGTTAAGACTGATTTCCATGTTCCTACATTGACCATTTTGCCAAAGAACATCCGCTGAAAGATGTAGTAACTAACGACGGGGGTCTTCCATTCGAAGTAGCATTCGTCGTGTAATCAGGTTTCTTTTAACTCATCAATCCCTTTGTAGCGTGGAACAAAAGCCACGTTATGTTTGTAAAAAACAAAACACAACTCCATTTGAATACAACCCGTTAAAACTAAAAGCCATCAAACTTTACATAATTATTGCTGGTAATTGTTCGCTGGTTCGCTGGTTTGTTTTCTCTTGTATTCCGTCTCTGTTATCCTCTTTCTGGCTTAAGCAGACTGTCTGGAAAGTTACTTTGAGGAATTTACTGTTCTTATCTTTTTCCTTGCGGCATCGTTTTTGGTGTGAAGTACTCTCTTGGGAGGAAAACCAGGACGGAAAGGTACTTGGTAGCCATGGTGTTGTGTTAAGAGTGTCGAAGCACGACGAATGTGTTCGCTAAAAAAACCATTCGTCATCAATCATAGTAAATTATTCGCATACATTGAAGGTTTGTAGAAACCAATGCATCGGGCGAAGAGAGACAATGGCACATTTGCGCTCTTTTTAAAGGTGTTTACTCGCAGAATTGATATGGCAGTCTTTGCATAACATTCAATGATCATCTGTAATAGTAATTGCTAAATGAAGTCGTCGTGTTTCTTTCATCGTAATGTACAGTAGCTCATATGCGACAGAAATGTGATCGTTACTTTTGATTTTCAGTGCAAGAAAATAACGAAACAGAGAGAAGGACAGTTCTCATTGAAGTGGTTCAACTTCGTTGTGTAAATATCATCTTCCAACAAAGGCGTGAGTATCATATTTTAGTTTCTTGTTTAGATCCTTTGTATGCAATAACTGCTTTTTCTCTTAAAGTGTCGGTCCTTGCTATGTTTTCAAAGAGTCAGCTTGTGTATTGCTCCTAGCGGTATAATTTTAGGATAGTATAAACAGGGTAGCGGGACGTGTTTTGTGCAAAGCTTTATGTCAGTCCTGGATAACCATTTTCTCAATGTTAGCGCGTCGTAAAAGCTGTAACCGAGATCTTTTTAACGCAAGTTTGCTTGTAAAGTTTAATACAAAGTGGAACGACATTGCACAAACGTTACTTGATAAGTTTTACTTTAGTTTTCAAACTGCAACGTGGAAAGATTTGTGGGTCTGATAGCAACGACAAACCAACGACATATGACAGATGAATTTTGCTGTCATAAACGCTGGCAGTCGGGCTTAAAACAGGAACTTCTATCGAATCTTAGGCTTGCGTGCAACACAAACCGCTGAGAAGTGCCTTCAAAACATTTTCACCCTTGATCTATTTGTATTTCTCACTTATGTTCAAATAAAGGTTAGTTTGGAATTCTGTATTAAACCCGGAATATAGGCGAAATTGGACACCCCTTGTAATACAGACAGACATGACAGCAAATTGAAATTTGTTGAAAATGCATAATTGTACCAACTCAGTGTAAAATTGAGGCTAAGGTCTACCGTGCGTGAATTTCATGACAAGTTAGCAAGTACGAAATTTAATTTTGCACTTAATATAAATGACAAAGGGGAAACTGGTAATTACTTATACGAGGCGGGCCAGCGCTGCATGTGAAATGTGCGAAACTTCGTCAATTAACGTAAATTTGATCAACTTTTTCAAAGGAGAACTTGCCTAAGTTTATGCCTGGCCATGTTTCAAGTAATAACATTAACAAAATACACAGAGGCCCTTTGAAAAGATCGATCGTGTAAAACACAATCATATTTTGAGTTAAGCAGGTTATTTTATTTAACGGCTTAACACCTACCCTGCTTCAAAAACGTAATGTCAAGGCGAGATTGGAGACCAAATTCAATTAACTGAGAGATATGTACTCCCAGTATTGTAAGATTAACAATAGCAAGTTTCAATAATTCCTTTCCACCTGGCTACAATTTGTAATCTGCACAAGATTCCATTTCGTTACGACTCTATTTGTTGCCTTTGTCAGTAATTGTTGGTTTTCCTCCAAAGTTCGCGCGTTCAAATGAATACACAACAGTGAGGAATATTAAAAAGTCAATTGAGTGCCAATAAATCTTCTTCGACTTTACGTTAATGACTTTTTAACAGCGTGGTATTCTTTAGAATTGTTTATTCACTTCACAGCGCTTTTTATTCGTAGTTTTAGTAATATTTAGTTGGAAGGGAACAAAGGAAACTCCAGGAACCGCCAAGAATGTATTGACAGTTGTACATCTGTGATTGGCGCTTGAGCAGCGATTTCACGCGCGATAAGATGATCTGTTTTGACATTTTCAGTCCCTGGTTCCGTATATCAATATTACTTTTCCATTACTCTTTGAAAAGATTTTCAAAGTTGGTTATTCTCTGCATTCTATTCACCAGGGGCTCCTCAATTTACAGTTCTGTATAGAAATTGTAAGTTGAAATCTGTTGATGCTCAAAAGGAGCAATGTTGTTCAGTTTAGGAAAATGAAGATGGAATACGAGCTGAGAACTTAAACGCCTTTCGCAAATTTTTCAGTGTGTTTCATTGGAAATATATAACTTCCATTTGGCTGATGGATCAAAATAGAAGTCTCTTTTCAGTCTCCTTTACAGCTGTTGTTTGTGGCGACTTATAACAACAGCTACTAAGCTAACCATGCACATCAGGTGGAAACCTATCAGAGGGGACTGGTGACCTAGACAAATAGACGAATCTCCCTCCGTGTTGGAATACGATCCCACCCCCTCCCCCCTCTCATTTAATTGAGCGCCTGTTGGTCCGCCACTGTTACGTTAGGCGATTCTAATTCTGTTACATCCACATATTTTGATCATTGACAGTCACAGAAGTATGCAAACGTTTTTTTCACTGACGCGACAGAAAAACGAAAAGAAAAATACGGTTGGACACCGCCCTAGGGCCAACTCGTTATTACGGCCACTGTTTTAGCTTGAGCTAAACTTCAGACAGTTTGTCATCTCAAACTCCTTTAAATCCAACCATCTCGGTTAATGTGGCCAGCATTCACGCGTGGAGTCGCTGAGTGAAATGAAATGTTTGATGTTGTGCAATTTTTATAACGAAGACAAACATAACAGTTACTAGTAGTTCTTGTTGTTTTATATTTACAATGTTATTTTCCTCGAAGATATTAGCTTTTTAACTACTTTGTAAATTCGAGATAAAATAAAGTCATATATGTATGCATGTGCGAAGTATTTTTTCTTGAGCTAAAAATATGGTTTAATTAGGCTAGAATTTTGTAAGTATTACGTGAAGTGTTTCCGATCTTTCTTGTGTCTGTGGACAGGCAGACTTGGAATTACTGAATGCTCTGTACCGCTGTCCAGTTTAACCTGTTTATAAGGAACATCAAGCCTACGCTTGTCAATAGGTAGTTTAATAATTCAGTGCGTGGACGGTTGGCGTCTGCGAAAAAGGTGACTCTTGATTTTCGGTTCGCACGTTAATTTACCCAGGTGAAAATAAGCGACATTAGCTTTGCCTATTAGAAGTTGAATACACCAAGGCGGGTTATGTGAGTTGTGTCTACCACCAATTTGGGAGACTATTAACTGTAAAAACGTTAAGTATGTAAGTGATATGTCTTGCGTGGTGCTGCGCTGGTTGTAGGCTTTGAAAAGGCCATGTTAATGGAAAGGAGATTAAAGTTTTCGTGTGACACTTAGCGCTTTTGTTATCTAATATTCTGTCTTTCAGTGCACTATCCCAACAATTTTGAATGCTAAAGAAAGTCTTTATTAAATCACCTAACGGAGTAAACAATGTATTCCCCGTGTTATAGATCCAGTGGCCGAAGATATAGATCAGTGTGTTTCAGAGTTCTTTGTTTAAAAATTGACTAATATATCGATATTTGCTATCTCTACCATTAAGACAGAGAAGCTTTTTTCTTAGATACAACATGAATTCATATATATAGTTCAAAAGTCATATTTTTATGAGCGTACGTATATGCCAATCGTTTGATTTTGCAATAAAATTTTACTCGAGTATTTTTTTTTTTTTCGAGTGCTAGAATTTCATAGAAGCTTCCCTTGAAACACGACAGTTCTTTCAGTCGGACATTGGCCTCCTTTAATAGTAAAGATAGGTCAGGTTTCTAATGGGCTGCCGGCGACCTTTGAAATATTTATGTAAAAATCTCAAAGCTAAATTAAACTTACGATTCATCAACAGCTGAACTGGTAGCCTTTCGATAATGCCTTATAGAGGTGTAAATTACCATCCACCCTTTTCTCGACCGAATGAAAAAATAAATGGTTTTCTTTTACTTTCAGGTGGTACCGTCTTGTTGGGTGTAGAGTACTTTTAGAATCTGATAATGGAAATTTCCAGAAGTTTGGAGTTTATCTTTCTGTGTTTCGCTTGGACTGCGTTTCTTGGAGGTACGTTCATGTTTGAAGTGACTGTGTTGTAATTAGATACAGCGTACGACCTTGTTGCATTACGTTTAGAATGTACTGTTAATATTGAGTATGGTACCTCGTACGTTAACGGGTTAACGACTAGAAAAAGATATACATAGAAAACGGCAAAAATCCATAGCAAAGTCATTTTTAACTGCGATGCATAAAGCAGCGTCCACATTACGCCGGAGACATTTGAAAACGCAGCTTCATTTCTACGATTAGGCCTACCTTCCACACTAATCCGGACCGACTGAAAACGGAGCTTGAAAACGCACTACTAGCCGGAAGAATTTGAAAACGCCGGCTTTGCGTTTGTAGTGCGGACGGAAAACATTTTGAAACGGAGCTTTCCGAAAACCATGACGTCTGTATAACCGTGTGTATCGGCGTAGCGTGGACGTAAAACATTTGATGCGTTTTCTAAGTGGAACCTCCGTTTTCAAATTCCTCCGGCGCAGTGGACGGGGCCTTAAAAAAGATATACATAGAAACAAGCAAAAATCCACTGCAAAGTCATTTTTAACTGTGATGCATCAGAATGATTGTAACTCGCCGTAAAACGTTTAATTTATAAAGCCCTTTAAGTGTTTTGTGGCGTGGGTTACTGCGTCACAAAACCGCTGTTTATCTTTTCTTTTTATTCACGGGAATATTCTACACGTTTTGTATCTTTCCTTGCCGTCTTTGGTATACAATAAACCGTTTAAACCTTCCATTAAAAGTAGCAAACAAACAGCATTTGACACCGATATTATCAATCAATGATCCGACCGATAGTATTGTAATTTACAAAACCTGCGAGGCCGTTGTGATAAGACTGTAGTTTTAACCTTTGCTTTTCTCAATTACTGCGGGTATATTTTATCAATTTTATTAAGGCAATAAAGCCTCGGGAATTTTTTAATAATTCATTGCATTTATCTTGAGTTACGATATAAAAAGTAGCATAGTTTTCTCTAAAAGGGGTTTCAGTCTAAACGCTGCAGGGTGATCATAATTTAATTTGGTCCTTCGCAGTCACGAAAAGGCTAGCATTGCTTATAGCCGCTCAAAAAAGTGTGTATAATAAAGGCATTTTTGTCGAAATGAAGAAAAAACCGCCGTTTTTATTCCAGATCACCAGTTCTCCTCAAATTTTCAGTGAGACATTGCTTCTCTGGAACCTCTCTCTTCTCTTAAGCCCGTTGTAAGCACTACCTGTAATGGTTTTTTAGGGCTAGGGGCGTTGTTGTCACCTGTTATCTATTGTTTAAAGAAACAATGAATTAACTCGTTTCGAGAGCTAGTGGGTGAGCCTAAATTTGCCCATTCTATCGCATAAAAGCCTGAAACTATTAATAGGGGGCTTAAGCTGTGTTGTGACATTCTCGCTAAATGTTGCTACGCCGGCAGCATATTTAGCTGACACCTGCAAAGGTGTCCTACTCGCAGGCTGTGTACTGACGGAGAGGTGCAAATGGCGTGTTAATGAACTCTTCTTCCCCCCCCCCCCCCCAAAAAACCCCCCAAACAAAAAACCCCAAAAATTTATTTTTCAAAAAAAACACCCCTTAAAATTTTAAAATAAAAAAATAAAATAAA
>Ga0126339_10004690_pt1 | contig 10135 bp, 8 predicted proteins | sample OrbTmetagenome_2_FD_92532 | JGI IMG/M metagenome (GOLD analysis project Ga0126339, IMG submission 92532) | Coral microbial communities from Petempiche,Puerto Morelos, Mexico - Orbicella T R C metagenome | ecosystem: Host-associated > Invertebrates > Cnidaria > Coral | place: Petempiche,Puerto...
AATACCTCGATGTCAAATTATAGTACATAACATTTTTTCACAGCTCAGTTTTGATTTTGTGAGTTGTCACCAGTTCTCTCTCTACTGCCATGCTCATGTGTTCTGCATGTTTTCTTCAACATGGCAATTTTGGCCTACCATTTTGTAATGGATGTGATTATTTGGCAAACCATGCACAAAGAAATGAGACGTTCAACTTCCCTTGTGTCAGAAAGAGTGGCTTCTTTGGAAGTGGAATTGTCAGACTCGGCTACGACAGGAATCCTGTTCATTTTCATCACAAACAGTGAGCCACCTATCTGGGCTACTGAATCGTAAAAGGAATAACAACGGCAACAGCTCAAACAAAAAATGCAAAATTGTCAAGGAACACAGAATACAGGTGAGATGGTTTCATTATGATGAAAAGAAGAAAGAATTTATCACTGTTTGACAAAAGAATGGTGGTGGAAATCGCTTTATTCCATACACTGATGAAGAACAACTTAGGTTGGAAACCCTAACTGAGAAGGCGTGTGCATTGTTTTTCCTTGATGGTGTGAATAATTTTCCTGGTGTATACAGGAAATGAACAAGTGGATGCGTAACGCAAGCAGAGTGGCAACTTTTGATTTTGCCAATGAAGGAGCTGTGGATTACCTGAAGAGAAATGGTCTGTACCTTTCCTCTACCTATTTTTCCTTTGTACACAGCCTCGACATCTTTTGGGAAATAAATTAAAAAGCAGTGAGCCTACCGGAGCAGAAAGCTTGCCAACATCTGAAAAAAGGTCTTCCATAGCATTCTTGACAGTTTTAGGACCAACCTCCACAGTTAGTGACAGGGAAGTGTGCAAAGTGTGTGGTTGTTCCTTTAAGAATGATGAAACATGTCTCTGATGTGCGCAAAACCACGAATACCAACAGAGTCCATTGGCTGATTGTGTTAAAAGAGCTACAGGCAAAGAATTGGAGTTGGAAGAAGAAGAATTGCACAGTGAGAACTTTGTTTCACCAGTATCTCTTCATGTCATGAAGAGCTGCATATGGCCCATTTTCAGGATGCCATTGGTAGTCAAACTGTGCAAGACAGTGTTGCTGCATCAGGTTTATTATGTGATGAGGGAAACTCTTCTACCAGTAACGAAGTTATCTGCTCAAGAGACTGCTACTCCATCTAGTGTTTTGCATGAAGAGGGCAACTCCTGCCCAGGACCTTCCAGAATGCAAAAAGACTGTGGTGTAATGTCATTAACAGTGCACCGTTCAGTAATTTGCAGTGACATGATTGAGCATTTTAGAGACACAAGAGTAATGCATTCTTTATTATTATTCACAATAATCAATGAAAGAGGTAATAAAGAAGAAGGGGTGGGTGTTGGTGTAGAGAGAGGTGTATTCATTGTTTTGGAAACAATTTGCCAACTTGATGACAATCAGAGAATGACAAAGAGTTACTTTCATAAGGCATGATCACTTCATCAAGGAATGGGAAGCAGTTGGCAGAATACTTATCAAAGGATACCAATCAGTCTCATATTTCCCTTTGTTCCTATCAAAAGCATTCATCTGCTATTCTTTGTTTGATGCTGAAGTTCCTGAAAGTATCCTTTTGGAATCCATCATGAAGTATTTGTCACCTGTGCAAGAAGACTAGTAAAAGAGTATCAAGAGAAAGCTTGCCTCCCAGATGATAATGACGAGTTGCTTGAGTTTTTGGAGAGATTAAATTGTAGATCAGCAGTTTCGGATTCAGAAGCCTCACGTTATGGTTTCCACTTGGCAGCCTAGAGTTCAAGGGCTGAAGCAGTATTCAAAGTTTCAGAGCAGCTCTGGTATTGAAGGCGCCTACAATACATTAAAACCAACAACCCAAAACGTTCTTTAAATATTGGAGCAGAGACAAACACAGAGGTAGAGCGAGATCCCTTCAAGTTTCTGTAGCGTTGCATAAGAGGCTTAGACAATACCAAAGTAATCCACTTCTTGAGATTCATGACTGCATCAGATATCTTGATCACCAGTAAGTTGGAGGTGGCCTTCACCAAACTCGAGGGTGTGGGCTGTAGGCCCATTGCATGCACATGTGGACCTGTCTTAGAGCTCCCTTCCACTTACACCAATTTAGTTCAACTGAAGGAGCAGTTTAACAACATTTTCGACAAAGATACCCCAGAAATCAACATTATGTAAGTGCTTTTCTCTGATAACCATTGCTGTGGCTTACAGGGTTTTGTTTTGAAAAATTTCAGACAAGTTTGATTTTGATTTTTCATTTTTTTTTTATAGTTTGTTATTTTCGATAACACAAAAATAATCAAACTGACATGAAATGTTTAAAACAGAAAGGGAACTAGTCATTAAACCAAAGCAATTTCACCTCGAACATCAAAGATTTCTTATTCTTTATTATAAAAGGTTAATACCTTGCATGTACGTAATCCTATACCTAACAGTTGCTCACACTCTACTGTGGGTGGGAGGTAGTTACATCATTACTTCCCAGCTGGTAGGCAACAAAGACTATTGAGGGAGGCAGCCACAGTGCACGTTTGTTAAAAAATGTGTCTTAACCCATCGAAATCAGAGTTTCTTTGCATGAAAGTTTTTGTCATTTTATTTTGTTTTGCTCTCTGTGTGAGGGCAAGATGTTTAATTTGGTGAAATTTGGCCCCACCTATTAGGTGTGCAGGATAACAAATTTTCTTTTAGCCTATTAAGTTGCATGAAAGGGTATTGGATTAAACAAGGCCTAAAGATTAGAGCATTTCTGTGATGTTAGGGATGCCTCATTAAAACAAGTAAATCAGATACAAACTCTATTGATTTTTCATCCAAGCTCGTAAATGCATGACATCTATTTGTAGTAAGCTACTGGTAATTGCTTCTTATATTCTTTAATAGCTTAAACCTACATTTGCCAAAGGTTTTTCAAGATGAACATTGCAATATTCATGTATCTGCTATGATTTGGTTTTGTGGAGCAACTACCTCCCACCCACAGTAGAGTGTGAGCAACTGTTAGGTATAGGATTACATACATGCAAGGTATTAACCTGTGACAAGTTAGAGTAGGTAGTATTACTAAGAGTCAAATTCTGTCAGGGATAATTGGCTAAAAATGAGCAGTCATAATCTTAAAGAGGCTTTATCAGTTTTAGGTTTATTGTTCTTTTTTTCCTGATGAAGATTTATTTCAGGAAGAAATAAAAAAATTGGCAACACTGCAAAAAAAAAATTATTGAGAAGCCTGAGTCATGCCTGAGCTATGGTTTCCTATGCTTTATGATCTTGGCTGCTTTTTATCCTTGATGATGCAAGGGCCAATTCAATAAAACTCTTACAAGAGTAATTTACAACTGTGGCTATTGTTTTGAGCCTCTGAAACAAGAGGCACACTTGTAAATTACAATTGTGAAAGCTTTTGAATTATGATTCCAAGGTTTTCCTGCATGTAGACCACAGACAAAACAATTTAGTTTGTTATAGTGAAGCCTTGGAGCTGATGACTCATAGCTGCCGGAGCTTATCCCAGTTTCTGTAGCATAAAGCGGCTAGGAGTATTTCTACTCCCCCTGGATGGTGTGCTAGTCCATCGCAGGTCACTCCCCGCAATTTGTTAGGTTTCCCCAACAATTTGCTGGTACCCATTTATACTCCTGGGTGGAGAGACACTGTGAGAGCTAAGTGTCTTGCCCAAGAACATAACACCGTGTTCCCGGCCAGAGCTCAAACCTGGACTGCTTGCTCCGGGGACAAGCGCACTAACCATGAGGCCACCATGCCTCCTGCTTAGTTTGTTATAGATGTTGAAAAACCTCATTTTGTCAAAGTCATATTTGCAATCAGTCAGTTTGCTACCTGCATTACACCTTGTTGTGTTTACTTATTTAGAAAACCTTGTATGACACAAGCCAAGGTAAAGTGTTCTGTTTGTTCAGGCTTGTAGGATTGTAGGCTTGTAGTAACATGGGTAGAGATGATCTTCGGAATGATTAAGTTTCTATACAGCTTACTGGGTAATGGCACACTTTTTTTAATGAATCTAGTTTCATATGCAAGTTTTTTTATTCAATTCCATTATTAGGTCATCTCCCCAATAGAAAAGTGGAGCCTTGGTTTTCTGCTACTTAAGTCCACTAAAGGGATGATATTTACTGAAATACTTTCTGATCTTGTGTTTAGTTTGGCTATAATATCACAGAAGAAAAAAGAAGATTAACATATAATGCATCATGTAAGTTGCTTTTATATGAAAGGAATTACAAAGAAATTGTTCCTTGGTTTTATTAATAGTATTTCAATCAATCAATCAATGAATCAATTATTTTTTATCTATACTTTACAGTTCGACTGGCCCATGGATAGCTAATGCTAGTCTAGGTGGGCCAGTCTATCAAGATATGGTTACAAATGTTTTCTATAGTAAATAGAAAAATAGAAAGTTAGGAGAAAGTTACCTGTGAACCTTGTCCCCAGGGTCTCTCTCTCTGTTTTCCCACCTCTGAGCTTGAGAGTGGGAAGAGTTAGACCCTGTGACACGCAGTTCTGCATGTTGGAGCTGTAGGATTTAGAAATTAGCTAGAGGCCTGGCAGTAAGCTTCAGAGAATAAATGTGATACCAAGTAAATGCACTGTGTCTATAATACAGGAAACAAATGCAAGGAATTGTTCATGCACTCGTAATATTTTGATATAATTCTATATCATCTTCAGACTGAGGTGACAACTTGGTAGCAGAAATTTAGATACTGCAAGATGGTACATTAGCATTAGCACGTCAAAATACAAAACAAAGAAGATACTATCAAGAGAAGGCATAGTTCCCTATTGGCTTTTAAACTGGTGTTCAAATATGGTGCTGAATGCTTGATATGATAAGCTTCTTTATATAGTAATAGATTCCAATTATCATTGCTGTCTATTATGTTTGAGTTACCATGCACGGTTTGGGTGAGAAATTCTTTGTTCACTGCCATAGAAGGTGGGTTGTTCTCATTGATAAAAATGTCCAGTAAGTTGTATAAACCTTGTATGTGTTTGATCTGATCACAATAGCACATATGTTTATATATAGTGCTTTCTTTGTCTGTGAGCACATGTTTTTTTGTCTGTGGACAAGCAGAGTTCTGTTTGTTTTGCCATATGAAGAATTGCCACCAAGGCAAATGAATTCATATACAACATTTGATTGGCTTAATGGTGGTGTTTTGTCTTTAGTCCTTGTAAAGAAACATAATTTTGTGGTCTTCTGTTTTATTCGGATGTCCACGTTTGGGTCGCTGAGACATCTCTGAAGCTTATGCTTAAGCTTCTTAACGAGCTGTGTTGTTAGGTCACTAATGAATGGTAGGGTAAGCCAGATAGTTGAATGCTGGTTGTTGTGGGAGGTGTTGTTGGTAATATGTGACCTCTCACACAAAAATGTACACTATGGCTATCCGTTTGAACGCTTAAAAACTGTGCACTTCCCATCTGGCGTCCATTCGTGATCAATGGGATGCCATTCAAACGGACTGGATCATCCGTTCAGAAAAAATTCTAGTCGTTCGAATGGCTGCTGCTATCCGTTCGAAAAAATCTTCATCAATTCGAATTTCTGAGGTTATGCGCTCAAAAAAATCATCTTTTCGAACGGCTGAGGTTATCTGTTCCAAAAAATTGTCATTCATTTAAACGGCTGAGGTTATCCATTCGAAAAAAACTGCAGCTGTTCGAACAGCTGATGTTATCCACTTGAAAGGAACTGCGGTGGTTTGAACAGCTAATGTCGCCCGTTTGGGAAAATAGTATTCAGCTGTTTGAACAGCTGCTGCTATTTGTTCACACAAAACTGATCAGTTGTTCGATTGGCCAGTGGTATCTGATGGGATTCAGGCTTTTGAAGGGCTGAAATTATCTGTTTAGAAGGAACTTTATAAAGCCGCCCAAATGGCTGTGTTCGTTTAAAACAAACATTCAACCTTTCCAATTCAAACGGTCACGTTTGGCCGTTCTGAGAGAAAAACTTTATTTAAAATCACAGTTCAAGAAATAAATACTTTGAACAGATGTCATAACGGCTCATGTTATGCTGTGTTACGATTGTTTCAAGCGGATTGTCAAGGAAACTTTAAACGATAGCAATTAAACCCGCACAACACGAAAGCCCGCTCACAATTTTCACTTTAACAGTGAAAAAAGTTATTTTGAAAAAGAGACGAAATGTTTTCTTTCTGAATTTATGTTTGATGGGACTACCAATGTTGACAAAGGAAATTATGCAACAACCACTGTGACAGGTAACGCAACACGATAACAACAGCCAATCCATATCAATCGCTAGGACAGAACGTTACGTTGTCGTGGCAACTACACAATAATTATTTCGCATATTACTTCTATAAGGTATTCCATAATTCTCATAATTATCAAACTCGCGCGACCTTCAGCATGACGGATTGCGATTTTTGGAATTAGTCGACAGTGGGGGGATTGAAGTGAAGGTTAAGAGGTTTCTAGAAGATGGCTGTGGGTGTTCTCGAGGAGCGAATGGTGGCTACTGCTCTCAGCATTTTCAGGAGGAAGCTGTACTGTCTAATTTAAACAACTGCCTGGAACCATCCAGTGGAGAACTCGACCTGGTTATATTGGCATCCATCCAAGTGTTCACCAGGATCAACATCATTGGCAAAAAAAGAAAGCGAAATGCAAGATGCAGTTTCCTTTACCTAAACTGTCCTATGTGCAAAGAAATGTTCCTAAACCTTTATGGGATAAGCTATTCATGTTTTCGCATATTAAAAGAACATTACGAAGAACACGGAATATGTCAAAGGGTCCTTGGAAACAGCAAAATATTACCTCACAACACTTTGCCACAAGCTGTAACTGCAAATTTCCGCACATTATTGCAAAGAGACAGATTCGGGTCTGTGATGGAAAACAATTATTGCCAGTTCTATTCTGTTAAAAGCTTTTGGTGTCCATTTCTAAGTTTTGTCAAGTTTTGAAAGCAGAAATGAAGAAGTGTGTAATAAGAATTAAAGCTATAGACCTACGAAAGGGGAGCAAAAACTTGTCCTTTATCAAAACATAAAGATCTCTGGCATTTTCACCATTTGTTCAAGATGAACCCTTTTCTTCGGCCCTTCTAATGCCTGGAATAATATGTTCCAAATATTTCTCTAGCCATTCGAATGGGTGGCATCATTCATTCAAAATTTTTTGTCAGCCGTTTGAATGGCTGGCATCATCCGTTTGAAATTTTTCGTTAGCTCTTTGAACAGCTGGCATCACCCATTCAAAATTTTTTGTTTGCTGTTCAAATGGCTGGCGTCATCCATTTGAAATTTTTCCAGTGCCGTTCGAATGTTAATAGCATCTGTTCAAAATTTTTCTTTGGCTGTTTGAATGGTACTTAAAACCATTGTGAACGGCTAGAACATCTGTTTGCTATCCGTTTGTTAGCCGTTCGTTTTGACCGTTTAACAGATATCCATTAGTGAAGTTTTCTCGTGAGAAGTCACATATGATCTGGAGCCCCGTTCTGTGCATTTGTAGTAAAGCGATCAATTAATAAGTTTGCAACATGTTTAGGAAAACTGTTCCACAATAAAAACTTTCTTATTAGCTTGAACTCCGTTTTAATATTGTTGGGAGTGCAGATTCGGTGTACGCAGTCAGTCAGTGCTCTAACCCAAGAAATCTTGTGTCGCCAAGGGACAAAACCTTCAAAATTAGTGTACTGTGTGGTAAAAGTATCTTTTCCATAGATGCCAAGGCCATCACTAGTGATGTTGATGTCCAGAAAGTGCAGAGTGGTAATTTGTGAAGCATCTCTTCCTCCAGTTTCTCATCCCATTCTTTCTCTGAGGCCCACAATAATTCTTGAAGGAAGAGTTTTCCTTGAAGAGTTGCAGGAGTAAAGAATCCCAATGGGTTGAAAACTGCAGTGATGGAATTTAGCACTTCTTTTTTCAAGGAATATTCTGTTGGTGCAGGATCTTTGACAAGCAGTTGACTTTGACAGTGTTCCACAGTATTCCAAGGACTATGGTTAGAGTTTCCTTTACTCTGTCCTGCTCTGGAATTGACTTCAGAATTTCCTTTGAGTTCAACCCCCATTCTCTTAGATTCATGGATGCACGTTGAACTGCTTCCTTTGATTCTGAATAAAATGCTTTTGTTTCTTTACCCGAGTTGACACCAGTCAAAAGATTGTCCACATACAAGCATTTCATAATCTTCTTAGATTAAGTAGGAGTTCCAACTTGTTCCAAGTTCTGTAGACTGATGGCTCCAAGCAGAAAGGGACTTGAGATCACTCCAAATGGGGCCCTTGTAAAGCGATAAATTTGGCTTAGTGGAATCTTTGAGTCACAGGAATCTAGTGACGTCTCGATCTGCAGACTGGAGGCCTACTTGCAGGAGGGCCTTTTCAATGCCGGCTGTTAAGGAAACTTTGTGAGTCCTTAATCGTATGAAAAGGCCACTATTCCACTTTTTGCAGTGGAAGAGTAAATTTAAAGTAAAATGTAAATGTGATTTTATCCTTGGTGATATTAACCTTGCTCTACTACCACCTGTCGCTGAGGATGATATAACATTTTACATTTCAACTCTAAATTTACAATTCCACAGCAAAAAGTTAAAGAAAAAGTTCAATGTTCGTTTGTTTTGGCCACGTTTTTGGTTCCTTAGTAGCCCTGCCTGAAGCTTAGGAATGGGGTTGAGTTCACTCTTTGTACGTTTTCGTCATTTGGGTTAGTTCATAACTGTTTTCACAGTGTTGTTTAGAGCACTGATATCTCTCGCTGTTCAAATTACTATCCAGTAGTTTCATGATGGTAATAAAAGTTGTTGGAATTTTGAAGTTTGTGTCTTCCTCTTTTCAGATAAAAACTATGATAACTTTTCTACTCCTTTAGTTAGTGTTACATGGACATCAAGTGTTTCATTTACACCATTAGGTGGGTGCAATCCTAGTGCATTCATAACAGTCAGGGCAAATTCTTTGAACTCTTCACTACAATCTGCCAGGCACATGGTTGATTCATCAATGAATTCCTCAAGTTCTAACAGGTACTTTGTAGTCTTCAAAGTTGTATACAGTAGGTGGGGAAAAAAACACGGAGTCTGGTCTTCCTCTTGGGCTGCTGCTATTCCAAACATGCTTGAAGCTATAGGATGTTGGTCCAACATCTCAGCCACTTGATGAAGCTCATTTCTGAAAATTTGCATGAAACAAAACCGAATACATTCCAAGTGCACTAGGTCTGAGCTGATAAAGAAACCTAGGTCTGACAAATCTTTAAAAACGAAATCCACCAACCAGGACCATCCTTTACAAATTGTGACCAACAGGATTTCATTCTTTGATTTGCAGTAGATGTGCCAATAGTGAAACATCCCAGGCCACCATTTTCATCATTGTGGGATGACCTGAGGAATGTAGGAAGTGGCTCAATTGTGCTGTTTTCAGTCCCATCATCAGATCTAATTTTCCTGGGTACACAACCTAAATTGCTTCACAGCATCAAGGTTGTACTAAGCAATCACTTCTGGGTTCTTATTTGTGGGGCGCACCTCCAAGCACAGAAGTCTTCTTGAAAGCCTGTCGATACAGCCATGCACACTGAACCCAAAAGGCTTTAATTTGTCATGGCCATCAGTATGCCATATAAAATTTGGCCTTTTTGCATGATATGCTCTGCAACGTAATCTCTTCTTTTGCCTGCCTTCTACGCCATCAGGATCAAGTTCCCTGAGAAAACTCATGACCCTTGCTCTTTTGACAATAATTCCCTTAATTCTGAGCTGTGCCAACAGCTTGCTGTATCGCACAAAACAACCACTTCTACCAAGTTCCTTCTAGATGGCACTTCTCGATTCATCATCAGAGACAAAATTTCTTCTTAATAATCCTAAAGAGGTAAGCCTTCCCTTTAGAGTCGAGAAGCCAATGTTTATGCCATGGAGCTTCAAAATATTCAGGTATTTCAAGGTGGTTGTAGCCATGTTTGCAAAAATGGAGATACAAACTCCAAGGAATCCATGTATACACTGGCAAAGGCACGTTCTACTTTGTAAATTCAGTTGCACACAAAATGGCTGTGTTAAAATTCCTGCCTTTTTATCAATCTGAGAGAGACTGGTGATGTCTCACAAAATTGAAA
>Ga0126339_10004692_pt1 | contig 10134 bp, 6 predicted proteins | sample OrbTmetagenome_2_FD_92532 | JGI IMG/M metagenome (GOLD analysis project Ga0126339, IMG submission 92532) | Coral microbial communities from Petempiche,Puerto Morelos, Mexico - Orbicella T R C metagenome | ecosystem: Host-associated > Invertebrates > Cnidaria > Coral | place: Petempiche,Puerto...
GAGACTGCTAAGAAATGACATACTAAGTTTAAAATTAAGATGTCACAATTAATCGTCCAGATTTACAAACTTTCACATGCTACATTAAGAACAAAAGGAAGATTTGTGAAAGTCAAGCACGATTTCCTTTGCATTGTCTTAAAATACAGGTAAATCAGAGCAAAACATAACCACTATTAAACCTTTCTCACTGGAATCTACGCAAAAAGATGGAGTGACATCGTCGTATTGAGCGTGGCGCAATGCACTTTGGTAAAAAGTGGCGCAGTGCACCCTAGTTAAATGCAATGCATTCTGGTAAAAAGCAATGAATTTGAGAATTCGTGCTCCCTTCCACATATTCTTCTTAAATCCTGATTATGTTGCTGCGGAGCGAGCGTAGCGAGCGAGCAGCAACAATATTCAAGATACAGAAAATGCCTTGTGCCTGTTTGCTTGTTCCCAGCTTGATAAGAGACATATAAAGTACAAAGAAAGCCAGACAATTAATTATTTGTGCAGCAGGCACAGGTAACTTACACATGTCCATTCTTAATAATTTTTATTAATCTAAATTGAAATGATTGATTCATTTTTTCATTATTAATAAAAACCTCTATCATAACTAGTGAAAGAAAGTTCATTTACCAGTTCCAAGAGGTTCTTTTTCTTGAGAAATTGTAATTGTAATCCCTAACTGCAAAAACACAACAACAGCAAGAAAATAAAAAAATAAAAAAATAATAGTCATTAATAATAACAAAAAAATATAAATAAATAAGAATATATATATATATATATATATATATATATATATATATAAAGGCGAAATAAACAAATTAAGAAAAATACAAAATTTTTCAACTTAGTTATGAACACTATTTCTTTGATTACCAATTGGATAAGTATACATGTAATATATATTTTAATTATTATTATTATTATTATTTTTGTTTTGTTTGGAAAAAAAAAACAACAACAACAACAACAACAAAAAACACAGGAAAAGGAATCATCATTATTAATAATTACTAATTCATTGTGATTCGTTTGTTTAATTTACGTGTATATACTCTCATAAATATTGAGTTTTATCCTGATGTGTTTTCATTGCAGCTCATCCAAAAAGGTTTGGAGCATTTCTCCTGATTTTTTTTTTTTTTTTTTCAGAATTCTCTTTTTTGACAGAAAGTGTTATGTCTAGAGATACAACATACATGTATCATTACATCACAAGTTTTAATTTTGTCCAAATTGGTTGTTTTCATTGTAGCTTATTAAAGAAACTTCCAATAGCAATCATATTTTCAACTCACCCTGGTCTCTTGCTGTTTCATCTCCTTTTCCAACATCTCTGCTCGATAACTTACAGCAAGAATAATATGTTTCACCCCAGCCTTTTAGGAAGAAAAAAACAAGACAATAAAAATAATTACAAAACTTAACAGAAGAAAAAAATGTTTTAAGTTTTTCATAGTAATCATACATCCTGCTGTTGAATTTATCGCTGATAATTAGCATGTCTGTAGTACTATTGTTTTTAATGCTTTCGCTAAATTGTGTAATTAATTCTATTGTTGTATTTTTGTGATAAATTATTTTGCATTCAATCTGTTATGTAACTTCTTAACAGCTTAGCGTTAGATAATTATTGTAAACCATTATAATTTAAATTTCACTAGTTAACTCCATGAAGGTCATGAGACTGAAACAGTTTTTAAATAAATATTCAACATTTTTATGGCTTTGATGTACCACACTGTTTTTGAAGTTCACTATTTAATGAAGACAATACATGTTTTGGATGAGACATCATCCATTGTCAGTTGTACAGTGAGAAATAAAGTGAAAATTATGTACTAAATAGTATAACAAAGTGCAAGATATTAACATTGTATGGTTTGTCAAAGCCATATCTTACTTTGTGCTGCTATGAAGCCCTGGCAACATTTTTATGTAAAAATTGTCCACTTTTAGTCTCTTTTAACTGCAGTGCAATCCTGATTTTTCAAACCTCAAGTGAAACGAGAATTGGTTCGAAAAATTGGATAGTTTGAGAAATCAGGGGTAAAATTACAGTGTTCGACTGACAGGGGGAACAACTTTTGGTTAGAATTATTGGGAGGTTCAAAAAAATGAGGGTTCGAGAAATCAGGATTCCACTGTAGTATATGTAGAGGATATTACAAAGTGGTGCAGAGATATGAATTTCATTTTTAATTTGTAAAAACTATTTCATATTTAGCAAGCATAGTGAGTAAAACATTGTCTTGAACACAAGAAAATATAATTCATATCTTTTTTATTTTATAGACAAACTGCCTGTTTGCGCATTCAAAAAACCATGAAGAAGCGGGAAATGGCGTCATCAATACCCCCACAGGCACTAGCAAGGATACGGAAAATATACCACTTGAGTCCCAGAGCTAGTTTCGTATGAATTTAATGAGTGGCGTATTTTCTATTACCGATATACAATAAATAGAGGATTTTACACAGTGGCAGAGAGAGATATGTACTTTACTTTGAAGCGGTAAAATATTATTTTGAACAAGAGAAATTCAAATTTATGTATTTAAGATACCATGCAATTTTCTTTTTATTCAATCTATAGAAACAAGTGTTTTACTGAGAAAAAGTTGTGAAAAGTGCCAAAAGACATCATAAATTTATTCTCACTAGTGAAGATATACGGAAAATACACCACTTGGGTCCTGGATGTAGTTTCGTATGAATTTTACAAGTGGTGTATTTTACACACACAAAAAAAAAATAAATAATATTTATGTCTTAATAGTAAATAGAGGATATTACACAGTGATGAGAAGATATGAATTTTATGTTCGAGTGGCAAGAACAATATCTCATGAGTGAACGCAGCAAACGAGTGAGATATTGTTCTTGGCACAAGAACACAAAATTCATATCTTTGAGATAACGTGTAATGTTCTTTTTATTTTATAGACACACTGATGAGGGGGGCATTTTTGACGATTTTCCAAAGATTTCTGACCACTTTCCGAAGATTTCCGAAAAATCTCCAAAACTTGACAATGTCAGAAGGTCACATGAATGCTGCAAGAGATTTCTGAAAAATTCCAAAGATAACCGAAGATTTCCGAAGATTGCCCGAAGACTTCCAAGGAAGACCCGAAAATGTTTCGATGATACACCAACGAAATAAGGAAAAATTTGAGACAAAAACTTGATATCAGTGAAATTATCCATATCTCACTAGTAAGGATATGGAAAATACACCACTTGAGTCCCGGATGTGGTTTCGTATGAATTTTACAAGTGGGGTATTTTCCATTTAGAGCGTCTCTTTGACTCTGCTCACAGACAAAATGATCTTGATTAGAAGTCTTTAGAGTTATATTAACTGCCACAAATAATACAGGCATTATTGAAAGGTTGTGAGCTTCAGCCATCCCTGCTTCATTTTCAGAGGAAGCCCCGACATAGTGAGCCCATTTATAACCATGTCCTAGTAAGTAAGTTATTCCGAGCAGTCAAAAAGACTAAAAGTAACAAGCATCCCAACCTGATCAATCGATGAAACTGATAATCGATAACAATAAATCGATTGATATCGGAAATCGATGACCAATCAATGAACAAAAATTTTGTGGTTTTCAATTACCATCGATTGCCATCGATTGTCGTCAATTGTCATCAATTGTCATCAGTTATTATCGATTCGCATCAATTGTCATTGACTAGCAATTTCATCGGCTTCCATATTTTTGGGGCGGGTCTATAAAATACGTATCGTATCTGGACTTGCCAAAGTTACTAATGCAATAAGAGCTACGCCAGTTACTTCTACTCTAACTTAGCCGGGAGCTTAGGTAGGTCAGGAGAGTAAAATGAAGAAAGATGGTTGATGCGTAAAAGCAGCTAATTCCCTGGGTTGATGTTCTCCACAATCGTGTATCTCATCTCCTTTGACTGCAAAAGGGCCACTTAAGTAGATGTTCAAAATAGCTTGACAGACGGTTATTTCCTGGTTATTTTGGCAGAAAACAAGAAGTAGCCAGACACCTGAGACACTTACTTAGCTGCGAGCGGAACCCAAAGATCGATTACAATTAAATCAGCGGGACATCAAGCAAACGTAAATAAAAACTCGATGGCAATCTATTGCAATCGATACCATTTAGAGGACTCGAGCTTGTGATTATCGATTGGTCATCAATTGGCTGATAGCAATCGATAACAATTAGCTAGTTGTCATCGATTGATATCGATTGATCGATTGGATTTCCGATCATCAATTGATCAGACCGGGCTTGTATGGAAGGCAGAACCCTGGTACTGTAATCAGTATAGTTTTCTTTGTTACATGTAGATAGGGACTTCTCTGTATTTGAGGTAGCAAGGAAGTTGTTAGAAATCAACTTCATTAAATTTTCACCTACAGTTCAGAAAAAAAATCTCTACAACAAGCTAAAGTTTCAAGTGTCCATTGAAGCCTCGAATTGAATTCGATTTTATGAATATTTCTTCGACAAGATTATCATATTCGGGATGAAATTATACAACCAAGAGAAGCTTCATCACACAACATTTTCATCTACAAAATAACTAAACTTAGTTTAGTTTGATCTCGTGATCAAAGCGTTATCTCACCTCCGCTAAAGCTTCAACTTGGTGCATAACCATGGGTTTATTGCAGAACTCCACCAGTGGCTTTGGTTTTGACAGGGTAAGCGGTCGAAGCCTCGTGCCATAACCTCCTACAAGTATGAGAGCTTTCATTTTTCAATCTAGATTAGCGAAAAACGTCCCTAAAAGATGGAAATTTACGTAGAATCAATGAGAAATGTGTAACCCAACGAAGGTGCTGCAACGTGTCGGGAGTTGTGATGTAATAAGAATATTTTTCTCGATCAGCAGCTGTATCGGCTGTAGAAAGAGGCTTCGAAAAATTTGTAATCATTTTTCGCATGAAAAATGACAAAAAACAAACTTATACTCTAACTAGATGGGATGAGAATTGAAATGATAGTAAAGTTGATTTTACTGGAAGCTAAATCTCTGTTTTGCATGTTGATTTGTTTGTTAAATTCTCTATAGTTATCAATGGCATATTTACCGCTGACAGATATTGCTGTCACGAAATGTCACAGAAACAAACCGCGGAACCAAGGCAATGAATAAAGCACAGCAAAAATTTCCCATAATTCAAAACGGAAAATTTGAAAGAGTATTACTGATTGTTTTAGTTGCTTCTTTCAAATAAATATAAATTGTTCCTAAAATTTACCCATAAAATCATAAAATTATCGTTTTATTTGTTCAAATATACCCTATTCAGTCCTTTAAATTATTTTGAACAACGATCTCGCAATGAATAAAAATTCAAGTTAAATTTTTTGTTTCCAATACGCATTTTTAATTTTGAAGTACGTTTTGGTAATACAATATGAATATCAGGTTCACTTCCTGCTTGCTATGAGCGGAAGTGACGTAACTGGAGTTTCATGACGTCATGCAAAATGGCCGGTCCTGGAAGTTCCTGACACAGGTTGGTTTGACTGTGTCGGAGGAGGGTCTTTGATTGCTGTTTTGTTATTTCTCATTTAAAGAATGTCTCACCAGACTGGCATTCAAGGTTAGTTTACTAGTGAAGTTTACGTTTTGCTTATTGGTACAATAGCAAACTTTTTTGAGTGATAATATCTAAAATTTTGTCATTGATTTGCTCAAACTTCCTGACTAGCCGGCCGCCGACATGATTTGTGAGCTAAGAAAGATGTCCCATATAGCTTGACATTTATGGCAGCTACACCAAGATAGTTCCTCGATGTTTTCTTTACTGTGCCAGCAGCTTTCGTTTTTCAAAGAATAGAGTGGTTTGGCTGTGTGGCTAAACACTTGCCGAATTCGTGTATACCTTGCTCAAGTCGGAGTGAAATGATTTTTGGGCAGCAATTTCGGACTAAACTGCATTTACTGATGCGCTGTTATGTATACGCATTGCCTCGTCTCTTATGGGGACTTTTTTTTTTATTGATATACAATCCTATTAGGCATTCGTATCTTCAGTGTTCTAACATAACGTATTTTGTAAGCTGCTACCTTTCAGAGGTCTCCCAGTTAATACTATGACACAGGTCGTCCACAGTAGTAAAGAGATCAGGTTGCTTCATATTACATGAATATGTAATTTAACAGTCAAACTTCCATTAACCTACCCATCCTACCTGTACAATTGACAATTTTAGCAGTTGGACACCTAACCTCGATGAAATGACATCACTAGTCCCATTTTCCCCACTGCTCGGTCATGCTTCAAATGATGCTCACTTTGAAAAATCCTAAAAATTTTGGCACTTACAGTAGTCATAGTCCCAACTGTATACTTACAGTTGTAAAGTAAAGTCTGCATACAAGCCAAGTGGTCCATCAGGCCAGAGCTTGTCCTGGTTTCTGTAGTGTGAAGCGACTAGGAGTGTTTCTACTGTCCCCTGGATGGGATGCTAGTCCATCACAGGGTTACCCCCAGCATTAAGTTCACCAGTACCCATTTATACACCTGGGTGGAAATAGGCACTGAGAGTAAAGTGTCTTGCCTTAGAACACAAGACAATGTCCCCGGCCAGGGCTTGAACCTGGACCGCTCGATCCAGAAATGAGCACACTAACCATGAGGCCACCGTGCCTCACACAACAGTTATGCCATAATCCAATGACTTGGAAAAGGTAAAACCAGAAAGACATATTTCATTGAATGTGATGAATACCTACAGTACAATTAACAAGACGTGCTGAAGCGATATGTAATTAAAATAATAGTAATACTAATTGTCGCGGCTAATTGCCGTCACAAAGTACAGCAACGACGCAGCTCAACAAGAACTGGTGCATTTACAACTGAGGGTTCTGATATGTCTGACAGCCTTTTCCAGATTCTGTTGTGGCGTTTAAGAAAAATTGCTATAAAACAAACAACAGTTTGCTCTCCATTTACTTAATAATGATTCATGTCAGTGTTTTGGGGCATTTTTTGTGGGAGGCCAGTGAAGGGCTTTAAAAATATATCCATACCTCCCCCATGGAAGGGACCCCGTACTCCTCTGGAAATTCAATTAAGCTTTATACATTTCTTTAAATTTTTTGGTCTTACTTAACCCCTCCCCCCACCCCTCCCTAGAAAATTCATATCCTTTCTTTGAGTGGAATATGATATTTTCTGGAACTGCACAATTGAATTTTAATACTGCTTTGACCCAAAAAAATTTACCAAATTTCTATCATTTTTTTCAGCAAATGATGATCTCAAGGCCCTGTTTGCCAGATCAAAAGAAGGCAGCATAAGAACCATTAAAGTGGATATTCAGGATGGTATGTTGTAATATGTTCTACCCATCAGTTGCTGATCAGAGATCAAAGAAAAATAGATGTAAAAGCTTGCTCTTTGTGCAAGATGTAATTTGCCTGTATTACTGCAAAATCCCTCCCTCCCAGTCCAAGTAGCATGATTTAGTAATCTCAAATTATTACACTACTGCAATAATTTCAACCTGTGTTTTGAATTTGTACTCAACCTGTAATTTGAATTTACTAAAAAAATTGTCCCCAAGTTATCTTAAGCCTCTGTTTCAAAACAAGTCTTCGTGCACCACATTTATATGAAAATGAGTTTGATTTGCATGAAAATGAACCTGTAGGCTGGACACATTTTCATTTGAATGGTTTTGCAAAAAGGCTCATTTTGACACAGAGGCACAGGGTAACCAGAAATGGTCTTTAGATACACTTTGCTTGTTCATCAGGTAAAGGGCAGAATCCACAAGCCTAAACTTGTACAAAATTCACTTGTTGTGGGCTGGCAAATGTGACTTACATGCATGTTTTTTGCATGGTGCCGATGATCTGGGACTGTTTTTGATGTCCTGTGACATATATACATTGTACAATAGTTTGATTTCCTCAAACATCAAATGTATTGGCCCTAGAAAGCCAGTACCAGTGGTCAATTAAAGCTAGTATTCTAGTTGTACGGTGTTGTCTTTTTTCAGAGCAGTTAATATGTTGTGAGAGCAAGGAGCCTGAAGGAGACTGGGAGAGTGATATCCTTGATCAAATTAACAAGAGCAGTATTGATTTATAGTTTTCCTCTTCAGACAGTGAGTTTGTTTTCTAGTCAAGCAATGCCTTTAGGAGATTTACATAACAGTCTGAACAAAATCCATAGCAGTTGACAACATACATGATATTATATACACTGTAATTACACTGTAATTATGTTGTTGATATATCAGAGGTGTTTGTTGTGAACTACATGCATGTAGGTTGGCTTCATTGTGGATGCTCAGCATGTTCTAGGCCTTTGGTCAGTGGGAATGATTCAAAAAAGTGTGCAGAGTCTTTCTCTCCTAGACCCCAACCCAAACTCTGAAGCTCCCTACACTGTGCAGCATTAGAATGAAATTTATAAATAAGGTTGAATGTCAGATGGGTCACCAGTGAGACAGAATGTCACTCCAAAAAACGTATATTTTTTGTCAACGCTAGTAAAAACCTTGCCCTGAGTTTAGCCACACACCAAAGTTTCAGCCTCTAAAGTGCAGGTTTTCCTTATGAAATTTGTCTCCAAAGAAGCCCAAAATTTGAGCATCGTTGCTGCCATTTTGAACAGTACCCAGCAGTCAGGCTGTGTTTTCGTGACATCATTCCGTCTGAGAGATTTTGTCCAAATGGCTTCCCACAAGCCTTTTAACTATCACTATGGGTTATGGCTACTCTTGAGCCATATTATTTTTAGCCAGACATGCTCCAAACTCAGAAATGATAGCATTGAAGATAGTGAAGTGGACAATCGCTTGGCAAAATAATATAGATTTTGACCTTGTGAAGGATGCCTAGTCAATTGCAGGTTTTCTCCTTCCCTCCAATTTCAAGTCGGATGGAATGATGTCAGATTTATAAACATGGCCTGGCTGCCAAGACAGTTTCAAAATGGCGGCCTCCGAAAGTGCTTCTTTCAAGACAAATTTCTTCAGGATAACGGGCACTTCGGAGGCTGAAACTTCAGTTAGTGGAAAAGCTGAATGTTTAATTGCTATTGATCATTTTCACTGTCACACAATAAAAAAATAAATCGAAAACTATCCAGTGGAAAAAGCTATGAAATTATGATGTTATAGAAGATAACTAAATAAGCCACTTCTCCAAGTTTTAGGCCTGTGCATTTCCCCAAACTTCAGATATTCGTCGAAATGTTTCGCCGATATTTACAGAGCCCAGTATGGAAATGCCATGTTGGTGTACCTCCGTAGTACACCAATATGGCGGCCGGAAAACAGTGTAAACATCTGGAACTTACTTTGGCTATCTAGGCGACTGATTATCAGTACTGATCAAACAAGCATTTACATAAGCACTTTTCCTGATGCTTTAACTTCTTAAAAGGCTCAAAATCATGGGATAAGTATATATATTTTGACAAACTCGATCATAGCCTTGTGTCATGCACCTCCATATTCCTGAAACTCAAAATGTTGTGGATTCCAAATGAAGCACGCTATTGAGCTGTAAAATTGTAAACAGATATAAATATGCCATCTCTTGTGCCTGATGAGGACAAAAACTTTGGTGGCTCTTTCGTTTTGGATTTTAGAAAGTGATGACGTCACGTGAAAATGATCTATAGGCAAAGACAAAAAAGTAAGCTTTTTTGAGTGACCTTCTCCTTTAACAAAACATTACACTTTTCGGTAACCCAGTTCGGTAACCCAGTATGCTTTGCAGTTTTTTATTTTACATGAGTTAGCCCTTGACTCTGTTTACATTATGATAAAACTATTCTGCCACTGTTAGATGAGAAGGATCCTTGCTACTTGTTTTATCGCCTGGACACCAAAAATAATCAAGGCTATGAATGGCTGTTCATCTCTTACTCTCCTGACTTTGCCAAGGTGAGTTAATATGACATTAAACATTGAACAAGAAGTATTAATGAAAGCTTAAAAATTAGACAACAAAATCATGGAATTTCCATGTGTGATTTAGATAGATAGATAAATAGATAGATAGATAGATAGATAGATAGATAGATAGATAGATAGATAGATAGATAGATAGATAGATAGATAGATAGATAGATAGATAGATAGATAGAAACTTTATTAAGAATGTCATCAACCA
>Ga0126339_10004693_pt1 | contig 10133 bp, 8 predicted proteins | sample OrbTmetagenome_2_FD_92532 | JGI IMG/M metagenome (GOLD analysis project Ga0126339, IMG submission 92532) | Coral microbial communities from Petempiche,Puerto Morelos, Mexico - Orbicella T R C metagenome | ecosystem: Host-associated > Invertebrates > Cnidaria > Coral | place: Petempiche,Puerto...
ATGCGCGCGGGGGCGATTCTGGGGGGGGGGGAGTGCGGAGGCGGGGTTGGGGGGTGGGGGGGGGGGGGGGTTGGGGATTTTTTCAGCTTGCACGATTTTTTTTGCGCTCGCTGCTTGTGCAGGAATTTTTTTCAGGTGAAACCGTCTGCACGAATTTTTTTTTCAGATAAATAGTGCTTTTTTTGGAACAGTGAAATCTTGATTCATTATCTACGATTTTTTGCTTTAAAAATTATTCTACACTTACAACAGGTCAAAGGATACAGGGCACTTTTAAATTTAGGTTATGCGTACGTTTATTACGCGTACAAATTTAAGTTTCGTGGACGTTTAACAGCAGAGTTTTGGGCAATTTCCAGTGAGCAGTTGTTAAGCCTTTTAGAGAGTTTTGTGCCGTTTAGAGTTTACCGTTTTACCGATTTCGAAGTGTTTTGGTCGAGTACCATTCCGTTTACCGCTCACGATCAGTGTATGTTGTAGGTACACTAGCTGCAATTTAAAACAAAAACAAGGTTCTAATTGTCTCCTTTCAATAAGAAGAAATTGATTTTTGTTTACTCAGATTGTGCCTGGCAATATTGTTGATTTCTGAATGACATTTCTGCCTATTGTAGTATGAATTATATTATGTCACCTTATATTTGTCATTTCATGCAGTGTGAGGAAAAAACTTCAGTACACTGTTAGACGTCTTTATTTATTAATAATAATATAGCATGGCCTGGGGTAAGGCCCTAAGAATATTTTGAATAAGAATTATTTTTAATAGACACTGGCAAATTTTATATATTAAATAAAAGTCACAATTGGACCTTCCTTCTGCATGATTTTTTATTCTTTACCTTCTTCTTTGCACGATTTTTTTTTCTTGGCATTTTCCCTTGCATGATTTTTTTTTTGTTTTTTTTTACACCCCCCCTTCTCCCCCCCCCCACCACGCATCACTTTTTTAATGGTCCGTCCCTTAGGAGAGGAAAACCAAAATTCCATAACTCGCTTAAGGACGTTCGCGCGAAAATTTTCCAACAGTGATTTTTTTCTGAGACTTTTACCACTGTAAGATGATGAGTTAGTTATGTCAGAAATGTAAAAAAAATGAGGGGTCATCGACTTCGTTTTGGAGAAAACATGCCCGGAAGAACACCCTAAATCTGAAAAAATCGGGCTTCGTTAGCGAATGAGGCCACAGTTCTGTAAGCCCAAAAATATTGCAGTTAGATCTTTGAAGCGAAATGTTCTCTGCCAAATATTGTTTAAGTGGACCTATTTAGTGAATATAATAAACTGGTGAGGTTCCTTAAAGAACAAGTTCGCATTTAGCGACCATAGTTTCAAGCGCCTTGCAGCCGCAAGATGGCAGGATTCGATATCCCGTGGACAGAAATCTTGAATTTGTTTAACTTCTCACATGGAATTTTTTTTTCATTTTTGGACAATGTGGAGATAATCCTCTGTAGGAAAAAAGATGGCGACTGGTACGTTTACCCATAGTTCTTAGCGCACGAAAACCTTAACAACGTTCGTAAAAACGTACAGAAACGTTATACCATCTTCAAACCAAGGCTACTTAATGTCCTTAGTACAGGGACATATATTGTAAAAATTTGGGTTTCTTTGTGCCTTTTAGGCTGTGTTAGGTTCGCAAGGCCTTGTGGTAAAATGTACATCCGCCATCTTTTTTCCTACGGTGGATTGTAAATAGAATCTGTTTCGGGAAAGAAAAGTAGGGGTCACCAAACGTCCAAGATCGTTAAATCCAGGCAGAGCTATAGCAATGGCCATCTGCTCTATAATTGTTTAGTTTAGCGGAGCTCCGGCGGCCCCAAGGGCCGCCAAGCGGTGCCCCATACTCATATAGGAAAGAAAAGGAAACGCATGAATGGATTTTCTCATGGTTATCATGGCTAGCGGTATTGCTCGTGGGTGCGTACCCACGACGACGATGGCGACGGCGACGGAGTCCGGTCAGCCCAAAACGCAGACCATGCAGACTGCAGACTGTGCAGACCGTGCAGACCGTGCAGACTGTGCAGACTGAGTACTTTTTTCCCAACACTTGACTCACTTTTTTCGCCTCTATTGACAAAATAGTGTTCAATATGTCCTAATGTTTGTTATTTACCCGAAAGTGGCACCAACTCAACATCTGACTGTTGATTCACGCGTTTAATAGACCTTCTATGGGAAATTCCCTTTGCTGGTCCTAAATATACTAAAATCAAGCATAAAAATAAACTTACATGCATTCTCGGCGCAAATTGCGTCAATTTTTGACGGGTTTGTAGTTTTATTTATTTTGTTCAATTTGTTGTTGTTGTGTTTGCTTCCCAAAGTACAGAATCGCCACTACACTAGGAGTATTCCTCTTTCGCTTAGTTGACAGTAAGTAAACCTCGAGGAAAAAAATGCTCGCATGAAATTTTTCCTCGAGCTTTTCTTATGCATCACGCACGATGGACTAAGCGAAAGAGGGACCACTCGTAGTTTAAATCGCCATAAAAACACAACTGCTATGGTGCAGAAGGCAACGAACGAGTCAAACCACCAGAGATTTCTTTAATCTTTATTGTAGTTGATTAGTAGATTCTGAAGAGTGGATCTCTGTGGCTTGGAAGAACTAATACGATGAAGCTTGAATACAATTGAAAGTTCGCAATACTGACGCTGATCGCAACTGAAATCGAAGTCTAAAATTCTAGTCCTAAAACGAACTATTCATGAGCTGTCAAATAAAGGAAAACGAACTGTTCATGAGCTGTCATATACAGGAAACCCCAATTAATCGCTTAACTATTTAAGGCTACAGAGAAACATAGAAAAATAAACACGCATTGTTGAAAGTCAGGTATTCTTCGTAAATCACGGGCTGTTCGTGTTCATGTTCATAGATCACGCCACGAAAGTAGAACTGTTCATTACATGCCATCAGGGCACATACATATACCATCGCATCAACTCATCACGGCAACCGTAGTGCGCTGAGAATTTCAAATGCTATTCGGTTTTCTGTGATCTTTCCATGCGCTAGTCTTTTTTGGCGTGATCGCAATCACACTCCATCAGCTATTTGGAATTACATTTTGCACAACAAGAGTAGAAAATGCACATGTTACTTGTGACATTATAATTTAAGTGAAGTTTATTTCTACATTTTACAGTGTAAAATAACTTTACTTAAGCATATTTAGAACTAAAGCGAGTTTCCCTTGCAAAATCTATAACATATCAACAGTCACATACCACCGAGCTAGCGCGGCCTGTGGATAACAAACACTCCGGTATATAATTGAACAGAACCAAAAAATATGCGAGTCAAAAGTAAATGCAAAAACAAGAATATGCAGAAAAAAGAAGTACTCAGTCTGCACAGTCTGCATAGTCTGCACGGTGTGCACGGTCTGCAGTCTGCATGGTCTGCGTTTTGGGGTGACCAGACGGAGTCGCGCAACATGGCGGTCATTCTCCAGCTAAGCTAAAAGGTTGATAGAAATATACAGCCTTGATTTACAGCCTCCTTCTTTGATATTGGATATCCATATTATGGTCAGTTGACACCTGTCAAATCAAGATATCCGCTGACCAGTATCACGTGACCATATCGCGGGCTCAAGTTTAGAGCTCATTGAGGTCACGTGTTTTTTAAAGTTGACCGCTGGCCAATTGCTGGTTTTTCTATTGGATCGTGGGCTCATGTCAAATTAACTTGTGAACGAGGCCGGGTTGTTCGGAAGCCGGTTAACGCTGACCCAGGATTTAAGTTAACAGAAGTATAAATAGTGCTTGTATACGAATGTTTTTCACTGCTTTAGTTTTGTGTATTTTGAGATTATTCAAACTCAAAACAGAAGGCCAAACAATATACACTAAACCTCACTGCAAAGTTACAAAATTCAAATCAAAATTCTCGCTTAACCTGGGTTATCTTAATCGGGCTTTGAATAACCCGGCCCAGAAGCTCCGCTTTTAGGCTTGACTAAATCTATATATTGTTACTTAGCACGCACTCTCATGCATGACTTAAAGGCTTCGGATCGAGCTGAGAAGCGAAATGATAATAGAAAAGACAACAAGGCATTGAGGCAAGTCAATTTTATCGCCAAAATATCACAATTTCAGCTATAATGTCGATTACCTTTTTTGTCCATGCAGACCTTTATCAATTCAAACCGTTGAAACGCAACACCTCCATATGCTGCAGGGCGAAAGTCATGTTTCGTGTATTCAAACTCGGTCGTTATGCAACAGTATATATCGGTCGTATATGTCACGTTTCGCTGAACGTTCGCATAAAAGTAAAATCAAAAAGATTAAAAAAAAAAAAAAAAATACTCTTCGCATCGTGATATTGGGCCGCCTGTGGTTCAACAAGCTGATTCAACTCCTGCTCGCTTAAATTAGCAATCTCTCAGGTGAAGGCCCGACAAGAAACTTGCGCTCGAAATTCGGTAGCTCACAGGAATTATCTTCCTCACCTCCGGAAAAATTATTGGATTTTTCCATAGTTTAGGAGAGAAAAAAATAGGAATTCTATTTCAAAAAAAGTGGCATCGACGAAAAAATTGCCGAGAAAAAGTGGAAATAAATTAACTGACGTCAGCGTGCAACCCACAAGGTAATGATTAGCATGGATACAGATTGGCAACATTGCTATTTTATTGCGAAGGAATCGGCCGAGCCCTAAAATGACAACTTCGCGCTTCTTTAAGTGCGTACACTAAATTCTGGGGTCGTTGAGTCTTCACGTTGATGTTCTTACTCATCATTTATGCATAACGATGATCTGCCGACAAAGTACACGGCATGTTTCCGAAGACGACGTTTGCAAGGTGGCAGCGTCATAGAACTGCGTGAATAGGAGACAAATCTCAAATGTGGGTGTGACGTCATCTAGTTTGAATTTATTCCTCGTAGTACGATTCGCGTCATGTCGTTTTCGACGTTTCTGTCCGGCGAGGCAAGCTAACTAATGTTTCTTTCAAAGGGCCTTTAGGAACCCTAGTTCCTTTGTAAATTGAATTATAAGCATCTGCTGATCAAGGAATAGGGTTATATCAACAAGTTTTGATCAGAATCAGGTGCTCTTCGCTCACCGATGAATAGCTGGCGTATTAGGTTCTCGATTCATAACCGGGGTGTTCGCCTCTCAAATTTGAACCAGTTCGATCTTCTTCAATATTTTGGAATCCGCGAGTTACCTTCTCAATTCCGAACTAATAAGTTCTTTCGTCGACTGACATTTTAGATCATCATTTTAGATCTTTGTTTTCCGTATTGCCCAGCTTAAATTCTGTTTTGATTCAGGTAAGACGTCAGGGAATGTAACATTTCACCAATATCTCATATCAATCTCCATTGTCTTTATGAGCTACATGTGTTGCAATTGGGGGGCTAGATTGCGAGTGAAAAAGTGAAGTTCCTTCAATGAAAGCGTAGATACACATACATTGACAGCAGCTACATGTGAAACTGGATCAACTCTTCCATTTATACAACGATGAGTGATTGATTGAATAAATTGATTATAATTCTTGGTCATTTTCATTGGTAACATTAGTATTGTCTGGGACCATACAAAGGGTCGTAATGTGTAGTACAATTATTAACAGCTAGTTCATTGCAATACAGGTTCTGTTGTGACCCACAACTGTAACAACAGCCACAAGCAAATCATTAAATTACTTAAACAGCTCACGATTAAGATACTGTGTCAGAAAAGACAATGATAATCACTTGGCTGAAGATACCAAAGAATATATTAATTTTGTAATGTTGTTTTGCTGGTCCCACTTATAAATAGTTATAATAATTATAATGATAATAATAATAAGTATTAATAATAAGAAGAACAACTTTAATAATAATAATAATAATAAAAAAAGAGGAGTGTTTATTGTGACAAAAACTAGAGCTAAGCTTTACAAAATGCTATAATATTTACATAATAATAATAAACTTTATTCAGTACTTTTTCATGCAAACTTAAATCTTACAGTATCTGTTAAAAATTTAGAAATTCCCTAAAATAATTTCTGTAAAAATTTCAATAGCCTACCTACATAATTATACTCTGTAAGCATTTACAAGCATTAAGTGGCCATGTACACAACTAATGGTAAATTAATGTGAAAAGATAATAATAATAATAATAATAATAATAATAATAATAGTAATAATGATAATGATAACGAAAAAACTTGGAATAATATTTTGTCAACTGGATGAAAATACACAAAGAAAATTAGTTTTAAGGTTGCTAGCCTAAGGTCTATGGCCTATGTTAGCCTATGGGAGCGTTGTATGGGTTCCCAATTTTGACATCACAGAGAGCTGTTCTGTTCGTTGGTAAAATTTATACTTTTATATACTAAAATGACCGCGGTGGCTGTGAAAGAACACCTGATAAAGGTGGGCCATTTTCTAAAGTATTGTGAGGAATAGCGACAGCAAAAAAACTACTTTTCTTGAATTATTTATTTTTGTAGTAAAAGAAGGGAAACCCACAGATGAAGAATTAGAAAAGTTGGGTAGAGACATTGCAGACATTTGGGTAAAGCTTGGGCGTCGCCTAGGTGTCAGTGATCCAAAGTGTCGAGAAATAGAGAGAGCTTATGTGCTACTGTCTGAAAAGGGATACCATATGTTACAGCACTGGAAACAAATCAAAGGTGATGATGCGACTTACCAGGCTTTGTGTAAAGCATTGCAACATGAACTTGTACAGCGCCAAGACTTGGTAGAGAAGTTCTGTTGCGTCAAAGGTAATTATTTGCTATAATGTATTATATATAGATGCAGGACTCTAGCGGTTTTGAGTTGACTGGACTCTGGATCAATCAGTCTGGGTTAGAGCTTAGGCCAGAGTCATTGTGTTCTGTTTTTACGCAGCACAATATATTCTCACAGTGCCTATCATTGCCTATACAGGTGTTAATGAACAGGGGACAAAATCAATTATAAACGAGGTTTTAATTTTTCTTTTTCTGTCCCTTCAAGCTGGCCAACTTACTTTAGGGAATTAATCTTTTTCATGAAAATGCACTAGATCAAGTTATGGAGTCACTCACTTAATAATCCAGACAGTATGGGGTTCCTGAAAACTAAGGCCTAAGACTTAAGATCCCCTTCCAAACATACAGAAACCAAGACCAAAAATCCCCTCCCAGTCTCAAAGTGAAACTTTGAATGAACATCTGGGTGATTTTGTAACATAAAATTGTTTACTTTTGGTAGGATCTGACCCCTGTTCGATCATTCATGTTGAATGGGTTTTCATGCTGATCATATATTGCTCGGTATATTGACAGGATACATTTGTCATGTGTTATTTAATGCACGTGCACCGGCGTCAATTTCAATGGATCATGGATGTAAAATAAAATAGAGCAAACGTATAGACAGCTGGCGTCTACAGAAAAAGTTGAATAAGTGAGAATTCATATCAATTTGAGTAGGTTTTTTACCTTTGCGTTATTTTATGTGCCTCATTGGGCGTGAATCTTAATGGCTCTATGTACATGAAATAAGATATAGCAAATCTACGGATGGCTTGCGTCTGCCGCAATACGTGAACCACGTTTAACGTTTGCACAGATTCAAGTCGTCCGATCCAAACATTTGGTCTATTTTATTGCGAAGGAACCAGCCGAGCCCCAACATGACAACTTCACGCTTCTTAAAGTGTGTACCCTAAACTCTGGGGTCGTTGAGTCTTCACGTTGATGTTCTTACTCATCATTTATGCATAACGATGATCTGCCGACAAAGTACACGGCTTGTTTCCCAAGACAACGTTTCCGAGGTGGCAGCATTATAGAACTGCGTGAATAGCTGGCGTATTCGGTTCTCGATTCACAACCAGGGTGCGCGCTTCTCAAATTTGAAGCAGTTTGATCTTCGTCAATATTTTGGAATCCGCGAGTTACCTTCTCAATTCCGAACTAAGATGTTCTTTCGTCGACTGACACGTTCTTTTAACATCATTTTAGATCTTTGTTTTCCGTACTGCCCAGCTTAATTTTGCTTCATGTAAGACGTCAGGAAATTTAACATTTCACCAATATCTCCTATCAACCTTCGTTGTCGATGCAAAGCTTTACATGCTTCTTTCTTGCTGATATCACCAGATGAAACAACATTGTAGCTATAAAAAAAGAAGTTCGAAAAAGAATTTTAAATGCCCCAAAGATAAGGTAAGTGGTTCGCAACGAATAAAATTGATTCGCAAACATTGGGTGCAGAAATTGTATCGCATACGGACTAGATATCATCTGTTACGTAAGATAAAAGGAACGAACAGATTACTGTACCCATCTAGCTTATAGCACAAAACGTGTGCGGATAGACAATATATTCTTTGAGTTTGTTCGGTGCAGTTATTTTCTGGTTGAAACAACAGCAAACAACCTTGAAACTCCAAGCCACATTCTAGAAGCAATAAATGATTTCATCTATTTTGCATTTGCTAATAGATAACATGGCAGCGTGACAGTGGAATCCATCGTAACGATACTTAATTTTACGTTCGTGGAGCCATTAAAATTTAGTCCCATTGAAGAGCGTAAAATAATGCAACAGTTAAAACCATGCTTTGTTGACTGCGTTTTACTCCTAAATAAGTGTGGAGGGGGACAGGGGGTCGGGAGCCTGGGAGAATAATTGACTTCTAAATAAGTGGAGGGAACAGGGGGTTGGAGGCGGGAGAGGAAAGGGCGGGAAGCGGAAGTTCTAAGAGGGCGGGAATCATTTTTTTTAGCGTTAAAGTACTTTTAAAAACAAGAACTTAAAATGTTATTTGGCTTACATTTAGCTTATTTTGAGACTTCTGAGCCGACGGAAAACGAAATTTTGCCCTTGGGCAAAAATATTGAGGCTTACTTCCGGTAATATTGGAAACCCTTTTACGGTGGTTACCTCATAGGTCATGAAATGTTGTCGCTTAAGCTGTCGTAAGACGTGAGCAAGAAGGGCAAAGTAAATGGTTTGAACCCAGGAGTATCAGTAGTTCCTATAGTGTGATCGTCCGCGTGAGGGTAGTTCTGAAAAGAACTGTTGTTGGTGACTGACGGATGTCATCTTCAGAGTCAAGTGAATAGTGTTTGTCAGTCGATGATGTTATAAGTCTGGTCCGTTAAACGTGATTGGTCAGTTAAGCCATGATGGTATTGGCTGAAAGACTCGAGTAAAGTTTGTCACCAGTCATTGGTTGGTTTAGATTCGTCTATTGTTAGTCAAATAGGTCGGTTTGTCTATGGTCAAATTAAGTCGGTCTGTTAGAAGTCCGTCTGTCGGTTTCGTTTCCGTCATGGGTAAGTCGTTTGTAAGGCGCAGGTAGTTGTTGACATCTGTTAAGAGGCGTTTGTTCTAGGTTAGTGTACCAGCTTTCCAGAGTCAGTCGTCTACAACAATAAACTAGCTCACGACAATCGCCGAACGGCGAGACGACAAAACTACAGACCGCGTTTGTACTGAACAAGAACGAAAACTGACAAGACTTAAACGCAATAAAGACAAGCGACCGAAAATTGACGATAACTGGGTCAGGAATATTTCTTCCCGTCCCTTAGACAAAACCGAGACTCACGTACTGTCCTACGGACTAAAACATTCAGTGACTCCTAAACGGATACCGACAGAGTCTATTGTATCGCGAGTGTCGAGGCGGTTCTGTTTCGTCAGCGAGACTTATCAGAATCTGCCAAAGATAACATCAGAAGCAGAGTTGCTTCCACGGTACAATCAGCCTCTATACCTGACAACAACTTGACAAAAAACGAACAGCAGGCACTGAAACGACTGAAAAACGACAACAACATTGTTATACTACCAGCCGGCAAAGGACGTGTTACTGTTGTTATGGACAAGACTGACTACTTTGACAAAATGGGCGCACTTGTTAACGACAAACAAATTTACGAAGAACTTAAACGCGACCCGAGGCCAGCACTTCAACGTAAACTTAACAGCAAAATACTTACGCTTAAAAAGACTGACGCTATTGACACTCATGAGGTGCGGTGGCCTCATGGTTAGTGCACTCGTCTCCGGATCGAGCGGTCCGGGTTCGAGCCCTGGCCGGGGACATTGTGTTGTGTTCTTGGGCAAGACACTTTACTCTCACAGTGCCTCTCTCCACC
>Ga0126339_10004694_pt1:0-7500 | contig 10131 bp, 7 predicted proteins | sample OrbTmetagenome_2_FD_92532 | JGI IMG/M metagenome (GOLD analysis project Ga0126339, IMG submission 92532) | Coral microbial communities from Petempiche,Puerto Morelos, Mexico - Orbicella T R C metagenome | ecosystem: Host-associated > Invertebrates > Cnidaria > Coral | place...
ATTAAATCAATGAAAAAAATCCCGAGAAAGTAATTTGCCTGGGAGCCTTTGCATTTTTTCTGTATTAGTCACATGACCATGGGCGTGGCCTGATGACGTCATCACTAGTGTTACTGATCATGATAAAGTTGAAACACATGAAATAACTCTGAACTGACTAAAAAAAGATGAGGTTATATGAGACTAAATTTTCCTTAGCAACAGTTCGAAAAGATCGGTTAATGGGCCCTTAACGTTCCTTCCTTGTTTGTTTCTACAATCTTTGTTTTGTTTCAGGTGATTGTCAATAAAAAGCCGGCTGAAATGCTTGGTGTCATGATCGTAGAGTCAGGTTGGGGATCCATGATTCCTTGCGCCATTATTGCGCATCTGGCAAAGGACGGGCCAGCGGCCAAGTCTGGCAGACTCAATGTTGGTGACCAGATCCTCTCGGTCAACGGTACAAGTTTGGTCGGTCTCCCTTTGTTAGAGTGTCAGAATATTATCAAGGTAATGATGTGAGTTTAGACAGTATAAAATGATGTTAGGTTAAAAGTAGATGAATCCTACTCCTCCTCCCTCTCCACAAAAAAAGGGCTTGAGCACTTGACCTGGCTGGCCAGTCACTCGCCTCCTCCAGTATTCATACCCGTGTTCGTATCCTGGATCTGGTGACATGAGTGGGTCGAATTTGTTGTTGGTTCCTGTCTTTGTCTCGAGGGTTCTTCTTTGGACTCTCTGGTTTTTCTTCCTCCATAAAAACCAACACTCCATATTCTTGTTCAATCGTGATGCACGAGCACTTCATTGCGAGTACATCTATGCTCCTCTGGGTTTCGAGGGAAGATATTTTTTTACAAACAGAACAATGTGAAAAGAGGTTGAACTTAAGTGTTGTTTGATTTCGTTGAATGTAACTGAGTGTTTTTGTTTTTATTTACAGAGTATCCGCCCAACCACTAAGGTCGTGATGAAGATCGTGTCGTGTCCTCCGACTGTACAAGTTGTGGTTAACAGACCGGATACCAAGTATCAACTGGGATTCAGTGTGCAGAATGGAATGGTAAAGCAGTATTCTCTATAAGGCGCCTTGCTAATGACTAGAACTATTACTAAGAGAGCAAATCACTCCCGGGTGACTACTTCCTGATCTTTCATAGGGTAAAGGATGAAGCAAATGAAAATGGATGCCCTATTTAAGGCCCAAACCCGAAAAATCACAAGATTTTTTAATTCGCGTCAGTGTTGTTCGTCCGTCGTAACGACGAGGACCATCTAGTCATGCTGGGGATAAGATCGGGGACTGTGGGTGCACAGATGGCTCATCAAGCCAACTCGCGCTCGGAAGATTCTCAAGACGGCGGATCAGTTATTGTGTCTCTGAGTGTCGCTTTGAATTCGTCGTACTGTTTTGTCGTACACAAACAGGTTTTGCTGAAAAAGATATGGCTTTGGACGTTTTTGAGATTGGGCATTCCATTTGTGAACCGATCTCTACCTTCTTGTCGGAATGTTTTGTGAAAGCTTTCCTACGTTACTTTGTTTATTTTCTTTCCTTTAAAAGCAAAAACCTACCGATCTTGTCGTTAAGAACCCGTCTTTGAAGCGGGCGGGGAGGGGAATCATTAATAGAACGTGTAGATGGACAAACCTGACTTACCGACAACGATTTATCAGTCGATTATTGCTCTCATCCTGTTTAGATTTGTAGTCTAATGCGTGGCAGTATAGCGGAGAGAGGAGGTGTTCGAGTCGGTCACAGGATTATTGAGATCAATGGCGAGAGTGTGGTGGCGACGTCACACCAGCATATTGTGGAACTCCTGGCCACTACAGTGGGAGAGGTAAGTGGCGTTATGATGCTGTGCGTGTGCTAATCACGTGTTACCCACGCACTGTCCGCGTTGTCCTTGTGTTAGTATTCAGTATTAACGTTCTTTTTGAATAACGTGACGTGCTTCTCCTGTGTAACTAACTGAAAACATTGTAAGACGATGAGAAGAGACAACAACAACATCCTTTATTTTACCCTTCTTCTTACAACTGAATTGAGGAGAAAAGAAGAGATTGTTTTATGATGACTGATTCACGTTCTCTCTCTCCAGATTCGTATGAAGACGATGCCTGCCTCCATGTACCGCCTTCTAGTTGGTTTGGAAACACCACAACACATCTGATCTAATCAGAGAGGAATTCACGCTTACGTTACCGGCGCGCCGCTTAAAAAGGACTCGCCTTCAGTCACACAATCGGAGAGAACTTGTCACGCCATGGAGGAACCTTTGTCACGTAACTCGTACGTGCGCCTTGACACGGTGGAAATCGAAATGAAAACCAGAAGTAGTATTATCTCTGGGTGTAACTCCAAAATACCCGGCCACTTTGAAGCTATACGTCCAAAACAGTGGCTACACGGTTACGAGCCGCTTGGGCCACTTCAGTAATATACACGCTCTAAAGGCTGGTTTTCACTAGGGACGAAGTCGCAAGAACGCTTACCACCTAGTGAAAATCAACAATCGGAGTCGGAAGAATCAGAACGTTTCCATTTTCTTCCGATTCCGCTTACGACTCCGTCCCTTATAATCCAGTGAAAACTAGGTTGTCGGAGTCGGAAACAGAAGCGGAAGAACCAGCCAATCACGACATCTGAAATCAAGCATTGCGATTGGTTTATTCTGCTTGCGACTCCGACAATCTAGTTTTCATTAAATCATAAACGACAGAGTCATAAGCGGAATCAGTGTTCTGCTTTTGACTCCGTCGGTTTGATTTTCACTAGATCGTATCGCTCTACGCTTCTGATTACGACTCCGACTCTGTCGCTAGTGAAAACCAGCCTTAAAACGGGGTTACGGTTAGCGTTGGAGTTAGCCCTGTAGCCAAGTAGGCTCGTAGGCGCGAAACCGCTTAGCCTAAACAAACCAGCGAGTCCGTAACCTCGTACTCAGTCTGTTTAGGGGTACAGTTTGAAGTGGCCGGGTAATCTGCAGTTGTCTCTGAACGTATAGTTAACAAGAAGTGACAGAGATTTGTATTGAATCAAGCCCTCTGGGTTCTTCCTTGCGTCCTCGAAAGAATGTAATATTTAAAGTGTACGTTGCTTGGATATCAGATCGTTTGTAGATAACAAGAGAATCGTTTTGAATGCTTGAAGTAGAGCTAAACGAAAAGCAGAAGTTATTTATCAGAGTAGAACTTGCCATCACAAGATTTGCAAGTTTGGGTGGGCAAATACTTACAAATACTATAGTAAGTACATTTATAGATTTTGATAGGCGCGTTCTTCTGTTTAAAAAAATGGATTACTTGGTTGGTTTTTCTATGAGTCAGTGTTTTGGAATAAAAAATACCGGCGCAACAGTTTCATCTTTTACAGTATGTCAACATTTAGAATGTTTTAATGTTTGTTTCGTGCGCTCAACGACAACTCTTCCAGAGCCCACTGGAATGGGTCAACGGCTTTAATTTCGTAACAAACTGCTTTTCTGCGTACGTTTAAAAAATAACAAACGGCCGTTTTACGGATCACAACCTTGCGTGTTGACTGTCAACCCTTGGACAAAGCAAAAAAGAAGAGTAATTACTATACTATTCCCGCATTACATTTTCGCAAAACAAACCTATCTTGATTGTGTGAAGCAGCAAGATAAACGAGCGCGAACTTACTAAAGGGGGGAAAAGAAGTCGAGAGCATATCGTTTCTAGGAAATAATGGACGCCTGCACGCGGGCTAATGTTTTCCAAGTTTCAGACAGACAGAGAGGAGGTATTTAGTTAATATAGTTTCGTTTAGCCTATCATCCTTTTATCGCAGCTGGTACCTCCGCCCTCCTGCCGTTTAGGATACCAGTGTTCACCTTAATCCGTCTAATTTGTCGTTGTCCCATAAAGTAGGGACGAAAATGTCACAGGACGTCCCAGAAGAGAAAATCTGAATGTTAGCTTTGTTGTTTTTCCAAAGATGCAGTTGTTATTAATAATCTGAATAAGTGGAAAATTATAAATAAATTCTATTTAAAATGTTTGTAACTATTGTCATCAACGACTTTTTTACCTTGTATGTGGAATGTATCGAATCAATGTGACAGTGGCGGATCCAGACTTTGAGCTAAGGGGTTGGGAGGCGGCGGTTTTGTTTTACTTGCCCTGCCGGCTTTTCTTCCTTCAGTCATTTCGTCTTTTTTCACCCAAAATAACGGGGGGGGGGGAGGGTCCCACGGTTTCCTCCCCTAGATCAGCCACTGTACGATGTTCTGCTAATGAACCATAAACTCAGTTTCTCAATCAACAAACATCAAACGAATGTTTGGCAACCTTTCGTCGCTTGCGTTTGGACTACCTTGTTTTAAAATGCCTATGAAATGAAAGAATATCTCTGGAAATATTGAAGCAGTGTTCTTCAAACTTGGCATCACAAAAGAGACCAAATGACACCCATAGTGTCGTTGCCAAGTAAACTCTCTTGACTCCACTCTCTTTCTGTCAAAAAACAAATATCCTCATCTTCAACCCTTTAAAGTGGGACCGAGGGTCCGACTTGGAACAGACATGGTTCCCATATTGTCTTAACTTTCATCATTAGATTGGCTGGAGTAGACGGTCTTAGGTTAAGACAGAAACTGGGAATTTCAGTTTTAGTTAAGACAGGGCCAGCGTCAAAACTGTTGTCATGGTAACAGCACAACAGATGTCATTTTGTTTCTTTTGTGATGTACATTTCTGGTGGCAAGTGTGAAGAACACTGCTTCAATGTTTCCAGAGATATTCTTTATTCAGTGCTTATTTTACCATTTTAGTTGCAAACCCCATAACGTCATCACTTTCCTAATTTGCATAACACAAAACGTCAATATCTCTTAACACGAAAAAAGATATTCCAAAAAGGAAATCGCCATTCTTCTTTATTTTGGAAAGCCTTTCAAATAAGCAGCAATCTTGGGCACTTTAACCTCGTCCCCAGGTCGCCCCATCAAATGTGGGAAGGGTGGAAAAAGACCCTGGTCTTGGTCGTTCGATTCTGTCATTTGATTGATAAAATAATTTATGCAGTTTTAATTGTTTTTGAGCACAAAAGGGCGATGCCCTGCCAGGAAGTGACATCTAGTGCATTCACTTTAAGAATGTCTCTTAAAATGCTATGATTTTAAATTGCTAAGGGATAATCACAAAGTGTCGATAAGTGAACGGAAGTTATTGAAAACCAAATGAGCGCATAATTCCTGTTAAGTGGTCTCGGCGTTGCATTCCAACTGACCGCAACAATGAGGCTTGTTTAAGCGATTTCCGTTTTGAAGGAAATACTTTTTGAATTGCAAGAATTCTCTGTTCCCTTTCAGTCTCGGGCAGTTTTTGTCGAAAAGAATTTCCAGAGAATCTTCTTGTCAAGGCCGCTACAGCTTTAGTTCCAAGTGATGTATCCTTGTCACGAACAAAAGCCGATTGGTTTAATATGAAATTTTCAATGCCCAACTACTTCACTGCTTAACAAAAAGCGGATGTTCGATTGGCTCTCAGACTGAATTCGCGTCCGACAAGTCAAACGGAAAGAATATTACTGAAATATATTGAGGAATCCGAACCAGACACGACAAGAATGCACTTTCCAACATGATGGTGAGAAGTTTGAACTTGGCGATGGTTTGGACTGTTCTCGTTTCACTTGCAACGTCAATCACAGCTTTGTCTAAAGTTAATCCCGTAATACTCGTTTCTCTTGATGGACTTGGATGGCAGATTATGGAAGATAAACTCGCGAACACGCCAAATCTCGACTACATCGCTAGAACAGGCGTCAAGTCCAAGCGTATTCGCACAGTGACTCCAAGCTTGACGTGGCCGAACCACCATACTTATATGACGGGTCTGTACCCGGAAAGCCACGGAATCGTGTCCAATGTGTTTTATGATCCACTTTACAGCGAGTGGTTTATTTACGAGAGTGACTGTTCCAGTTATGACCCGAAGTTCTACAACGATTCTGAACCGATCTGGTTGACCCTCCAAAGACAGGGAGGGGTTAGTGGGGTATATTTTTGGCCGGGTGCAGGCGGTTACGAGGATCGACCGACGTTTTTTGCTAAACCGATATGCAACGTGAACTGTCAGACAAAAGACAAAGACCTATCGACGGCAACAAACTCGTCGTATTCCCCTCACTGCGTGTTGAATTTTTCAGAGCCATGGCATTCTAGAATTGATCAAGTTGTACAATGGCTTACTTCTGAAGATCCGCCGCAGTTTGTTGCTGTTTACTTCGAGGAGCCTGATATCAAGGGACACAAATTTGGCGTTTATTCTCAAGAATATCTGAACGAGATCGAGCGAATCGATGAGGAAATTGTGGGATATCTTTTAGACCGTTTGTCGCATTCTAACTTACTTGATGAAGTCAACTTAATGTTTGTTACTGATCACGGTATTTCTAATGCATCTGAAGGCAGAGAGATCTATCTCGACGACTACGTCGATCCCTCATTATACTTCCTGTCCCAAATCGGAACCGCAGCGCATGTCTGGCCCTTGGAGGGCAAATTTCAAGAGGTTTACGGCGCCTTAAAACGCGTCAAACACTCGTATATCAAAGTGCACAAAAAGGAGGACATCTCTGATGTCCTGCACTGGAAGAATAACCGACGAATCCCACCGATATTTGTTGATCCGGACCTAGGCTGGCAGGTGTTCCAGTCAGCGCCGGAGTTTCCAAGCACCGCATCCCTGGTTTACGGCGCACATGGCTGGTCGAGCGTACACCGTGAAATGTGGTCAATATTTTTCGCCCGAGGACCTGCATTTCGCCAAGGTGTAGAAATGGGGGAGTTTGAAACTGTTGACCTTTACCCCCTTATGTGTCAGTTGCTAGGTATAAATCCGCGTCCCAATAACGGTTCTTTGATCAACGTAAAGGGTATGCTGAAGGCAAAGCTGCACAGTAGTTACAGCAGTGAAGGAATATTTTTGACTCCTTGTTGTAACTTGACGTGTCATGTTTTAACCCTCTTGATTATGGTAACAAGAATGTAGTGCTACATTCAAAGCATCCACTATTTGATCCTTAAATTTCATCCTGCTCGCCACTTGTTAACTTGTCAGTAAAAACTGCACTACAGTTCGTATTTAGCACGATTTCGTCGCGCGAGACCTGGCGTCTAAGAGGGACTAGAAAAAGACCCTGAAAAATATTTCTCACCTCACTCACCCTGCGTGCTTGCGAGGCGCGCGCGTGATCATCAATTCGTGTTTCACGTAGCGTAATCTCGAGAAACTAATGACAAAAGAGAGTCTTGAAGTCTAATCAAGCTTTATTGTAGGGAGATTCTAAAAAAGTTCTTCACTCTTAACAGTGCAATGGTTTATGCATAGGTTGACTGCTTACCAAATCACCAAATGGGATACTTACCAAATGGGATACTTGAGTTGTCACGGCAACAAAGGAACACTGTCCTTGGGACATCATCTTTAACAGTAACTAGGATCCCCTTATGCGGTGCCGTAGGAGTGTTCTTGCGCTGAACAGTATAT
>Ga0126339_10004695_pt1 | contig 10128 bp, 5 predicted proteins | sample OrbTmetagenome_2_FD_92532 | JGI IMG/M metagenome (GOLD analysis project Ga0126339, IMG submission 92532) | Coral microbial communities from Petempiche,Puerto Morelos, Mexico - Orbicella T R C metagenome | ecosystem: Host-associated > Invertebrates > Cnidaria > Coral | place: Petempiche,Puerto...
ATACAATAGACGGCTCCCAGTCGGCCACAAAATTACGCCACAAGACACAGAGGATATTCTGTCCCAGCCGCAAACGGCTTTTCATGTGCCTTACGCAAAAGAGCCCCTTTTCCCAAACATCTTTAGCAGTTACTGTCTGTCACACGAGGCAGCGGGAAACCCACAGGCCATGTGTTCCAATCATTCAGTTTCACTAGCCGATAACTTTGTTCTTTTTTACCACGATCTTCATAGGATCACTCCAGGTGAAACACCGTGCATTGGTAACAAGAAAACTGACCACTGTTTAAAAGTTCTAGATCGTCATTACAACCAAGTTGGGTTGGACATCAGAAAAGGACGCAAAATGCAATGGGAGGACTTTGAAACGGTCGACACCCTTGCAAATGAGATTGGCATCATGTGTAGTAATCTAATAATGAATGAGGGCAAAATAGAAAGGCACTGATTAGAGTTGTTAGAGGCACTGATTAGAGTCACAATTATGATTATGAAAATATTGAGGGACTGCAGCCAGGATAAATCATAGTAAAATTCGAAAACGTTCTCTGACTAAGAATATCAAGTTTCCGACTGCCTAAACTGCAGTCTTCAACGCGCGTGGGTGGAGAGAGAGGCACAGTTAGAGTTTAGTGTCTTGCTCAAGAACACAACACAATGTCCCCGGCCAGGACTCGAACTCGGACCAATGGACCCGGAGACGACCGCGCCTCCACTTCATTCCTGAGAGCCCTGAGGTATTTGTGTGCCTATAGTTCTGCTCACGTCCACCTCTTTCGCTATATACCTTGTCCTTGCATTAATGAAGATCTGGGAGTAGAAATATCGCTACATAAATTAAAAATACTGATAAGCGATACTCACTCTGTTCGTGTAACAAGATTTGTTCCTAACCTGTTTTTGTATATATTGAGAACATATCTTTTATTTGGATTAGCCCATATGTGGAACACGTTTTAGTTGGGTCCGAACGTTACGACTCCCTTCCCCCGCCCCCTCCTACTCAGGTGCTGAATAGGAATCCAAAGTAGCCATCGATGATCAGAGATGTCCATGCTCCGAAGCGACGCAATCTGTGGGCTTAAGCATTTTTTTTCATACACTTCCCTGTGGTGCTGAGTCATGTACTGTCAGCCTAGTGAATGTTTTTTTTGTTGTCAATCGGCCGTGGAACCTATTCACTTATGCTGTAGGTGTTTAAGGATTCACTTAGCTGCTCTTTCAAAAGACAACCGTTAACCCTGACCCAAGAATGAAATTGTGCGAGGGCCACGCAAGCAAGAAAGTATATCTGTTTTAATTTCTTTAAATGAGAGACAACAACTCACTTCTTTTTGCTTTTGTCTGTTTCTTCTGAATTCTTGACGAACGCCCACTGGGGACAGCGATGATACATTTCCGCGGTATTTTGCCGCAGAAGGAACCCACATCGTAAGATCTTTTGTGTTGGGTGGTACAAGATACAATATCCTAAAATGGCAGTTCATTAGACCCCGCTCAATGAATGGCAAGCCGTGGGTGGTAATAAACGTGCAAGGAGCCGCGCGTCCACTTTTCAGCAACATCGACTCTTTGTTTGCTTTATATAATTAAAATGTAAAAACTTTAACGTTAATCAAAAACTTTGGTCCCAAAATTTTAAGCGCGATCATAATAATTGTACGAAACTTCAGAGAACTTACAAACATGACGATCGTCCTAAGGCGAAATGTTAATGCGAATTTAACAAACAACAAATGCGAATTGGAAAGGAATAATTATCGTCATTTGCTTTAGACGTGCCAGGAATAAGTTAGCATATAATTTAGCGATTCTGTTGGCTCTTGAAAAAATAACCACTCATAATTCTGTGCACGATCACGCAGCGCATTTACACGTACAAGGAGCCAGAGCAAAAAGCGTCGATACTGTACTGCAAAAACCAAAATAACAACATCCAGGGGCACCCAGCCGATCGTTTCGGTAAATTATCTGTTCGGAAGGCTTTTAATCCCCTCTGAATTTCTTAAGAGAATTTTCACCTCGAACTTTCGTGATATGAGAAATTTAATGTCTGTTGTTTTCGGATTGTTAAAAATGTCGTTTTGGGCACCGAAAAAACGTCAGCTATCATTTTCGGAAAGGGGATAAGACCTAAGGTTTTCGGGAAATGGACAAAAAAGCCCTAATAACTTCGAGAATACTCAAGTTTCCCTAGAATAACGGAACAGATAAAATTTTTTTAGCGCAACCTAAAATTAACCCACAGAGCTTTAAAAGCACTCCAGATAGCCTAAAACAGCGTTTAAAAGCATTCGAGAGAAAACAGTCGTTGGGTGCCGCCCTGAACATCGATTTTCTTTCAAATTTTCTTTTCGTGTAGCTTGCGTTGCTAGGCCTAGGTGATTGTTAAACCACTAATTCTATCGAACATGTGCTTAATTTAAACCCCGCAAATATCATAAAAGTGGTCGCCGTTGGGGAGCCTGAGTATGAAACAGACTTATAATACGGATCCGGCCATCCCCTTTCCGATAAAGCGGATCGCTAAAACTGATAGAAATATATACAGAGAGATAGAGCCGAAACGCTGATTCAACAAAACCGGCTATGAGGATCGAATCGATCTGATTTGTAACACGTCATCTAAAGATAAGACACTTTAAATCAGTACGTATTCAAAACATAACAATTCTTTTTACGTGAATATTGAAAAGCATGATAATCTTTTTGAACTACTTCCGGCCGAGCTTGGACTCTTCTGAAATCACTGAAATGAAACTAGACCAAGCCGAAGTTTTGTAGTTATGTTGTTGCCTTCTTTTCGAATTTGAAAGCTCAGTTATTTTTTCTGTGCTATCCCTTATTTCCGAAATGGCCAAAACTTGGGCAAATGCGCCTGGAAGAGGCTAAAGTTTTGTCAACCAGCAGCGCGAAACTTCAACTTTACTGGCATAAGCAAAAGGACAATATAGAGAGGTTGACAACATGTAGTGCGCTATAGTTTATGGAAAGCACTCTACATAATCAAACAAATTCGACGAGGCGTAACGAACAAAAATATTAAGCCGTGCGCAGATCCCACGTGAAGGTTCTTTTATGTAACCCATGAGAGATTCGACTGATGACCTTCAAGTTCTACTACACTTATATTTAGCTTTAGTTTCCAGTAGGTGTGCTATGTAACTAATTGCATGTGTTTCCCATCACCGACTGGTGTTTAACCTAGAATTTTCTTCTGCGAGGGCAGCTTATTCGAAGCAGTGAGTAGATGCTTTCCGGTATCCCGAAACTTTCCCTGCGGTCAAAGATTAAGACCATCCAGATAATAAAGGAACAAGCTAGATACGGGCGTGGACAGCTGATCGACTTTTTCCGAAGGGAGTTTGCATCAGGTGTTTCCTGTTGAACAGTTGCTTTCCCGGATACAACCTGTGATCAGGTGTTCTTTTTTTGTTCCAACGTTCACCCCCAAAAAAGAACTCCTGATCACAAGATTTCTCGGATAGCGACGCAGATCGGCCACGGGAAATACAATATCTTTTATTCCTTTGAATATCGGAAACACCGACGCCTGTGGTCAATTTTTGCCCCAGGCTCTTTCAAGTGTTGTATAGTCCAGATTTGCCCCGGCACTGAGTGGTCAGTGGAGTTGAGCTTGATCCTGCTTGGACTCTGCTTGGTGAGGTTACAAGTTCGTGAATTTCGAGTTGCAGATGTTATTTTCATAAAATTTTATGTCTGGATCATTCGCGTTCTCATTCAAATGTAGCTCTGCCGTAAAGCAGCTTTATAGGTTACAGAGTTCCCGTTTCCCGTTTTCTCCGCCCCAGGAACCTAGTCGAGAACATTTCACGCTATTTTTGGAAATCGCCCTTTTTTTAAATTAGGTCCCGAAACTGGACTGTTATCGCCCGCAAAACGTTTTCAAATGAAAATTAAACAAAATTAAACTTAAATCTGATGAACTTTCTTCTTGACTATAAACCTGTATTTTGACCGTGTCACGTAAAATGCCGTGACCTGACGAAACATGGCATAAAGTTGTCACGGTCAGTATAATACAGCCATTAAACAGTCGTGTGAAACGAAAAAAAAAAAAAAAAAAGATTTATATGTGTGAATGAAATCTTAAACTTCAATTGTTGTTGTTGTTGTTGTTGTTGTTGTTGTTGTTGTTGTTGTTTATGGCCTCTTGTCATTTAGAACTGGAGGGCGAAGAAGCGAAAGAGGGCTGGAATAGTCTCGAATGATGCAGCCCATTACATTTTCTATTGTTTACATACTTCACAGAATGAAATTAGTTCTGGTTGTTACTTTAGTGGGGGACGTGCACTCGGAAACTTTCTAGATTTTTTTGGGTCCGGCTCGATCACAAAACAGAACTATCACGATGTTTGCCTTTTATACCTGCAGCCGCTTGGTTCCTAATCAAAAGCTGTATGCTTTGCAAATAAATTCCCACTCAAAGTTAGAGACATTTCAAGAAGAATAATCAAGAAAAAATTTTCAACGAATACTTCATAAGCGTTCTCGCATGTTACTTTTCACGTGGGATAAAATAATTAATTTCTTAGAATTTTTTTGTTCCATTCATAGCAAAGCCCACCGACTCTAAGCAACTACTGATTAAAGAAATGATGACTCCGATCATACCCAATGGAGTGATTAGCACTATTATTCATCTTGTGATCTACTTCCGTGACAGCAACTGACTCAGCTTTCAAATATTCGTCATGAGAAAAATATAGCGAGCTCACGCTCAAATCCTGTGACTTGAAACACAAAGGAATATCTGATCGCAAGTTATTTTAGTCTTTTACATCGGCAAGAAATTAAAGTAAGGCTACATCTTTCGCGGAATACAATAAATTCTCAACGTGATGCAATTTATTGAACATCAGATGTCGTGTTTGAATATGAGTTGTTGCACGAATATGCAAATTTCTGCGAAAATCGAAAGAAAAGCGACCGGAAAAGAGCCACTCGCAATGAACAAAAGCTATTGTATTTTGAACCAATCATATCTCGTAAATAGCATCATATGACCTTATGATGACGACATACTTCCTTATATGGAGCGGTTTGCCTTCTAGGAGCCTCAACGCAAAACCATCATTGCGTCAGGTTGAGTTGATGTGTCTTCATTTATAATTTTCGTTGCGAAACTTCACCATCGAATTGAGTTGAGTATTTCACCATCATGGCACTTGTATTCCACCTTGATTGTTAGAAGGAAGGCCAAAAAGGCCTTCCAGCGAATCAAACGATCGCCAAAGGTAAGAACGTCGAAGTACACGACGAAAGGACCAAAATTTTTGTGTCCCTGCGAGTTGTCTTACGCCATCACATCGCCACTTTCGTGCAACGTCATATCTCTTACTTGGCAAAAACGGAATACACGTAAGGCCGTATACGGACGCGTTTTGCTGATTTGGTCGCCTCCGTTTCTCTTTATTCGTACAACGAAAAAGAGTTTACTTGAAGGAAAATTGCGTTGCTTTAAATGAACTCTTCGACGACTCGGTACCATCCCTATCAGCGCAATGCATCCAAAACAAATATTGAATCTACGCCATTACCAAACTTGACTATAACTCATCAAGCGACGAAGCGAACAAATGATTTACCGCAGATATGCAAGGTTGGAAAATACCTTTTATTGGAACGTCCCGGTGGAAGTGCTTTATACAAAGCAGTGGACACTGAAACAAGAACAGAACTTGCTTGCAAGATAATAGATGTCAATAAATTCCGGGAGACACTAGCGCCGACCTTTCACTTGCCACCACACGATGGCATCAACAAGATTATCGAAATTTTGGTCAGTGACTCCTACGCATATGTATTTTTTGAGCGATCCTTCGGAGATTTACACTCGTACGTTAGAACGAAACGCAGACTTAAGGAGGAAGAAGCTAGCAAACTGTTTCATCAGGTCGTCAGTTCAGTTGCACATTGTCACGAATCGGGTGTTGTCTTGCGCGACCTGAAACTCAGAAAGTTTGTGTTTCAAAATCCAGAGAGGTAAGCGTTATTTTTACTCAATCTGCAGGGGAAGGAGGTTTTTGGGAATCTGTAGTGCTCACAGATAAGAGTAATTGGCATTTTCCATGTGCTTTATTGCTAGATCTATTCAGTATTGTTCGCTCGCTCCTCGTGGCGAAGATTGTGTGAACAGTACAGCGTGGCTAAGAACGGGTACTGGTTTGTTTGGGTCTCGTTCGCTTAGCTACGAGGCGGTTTTATTCAAATTACTGGACTTTTCTATGATAGAATAGATAGATAGTTCTAGCTTGATTGCGTTCATCGTGTCCGTGACCAAAGGCTTTGGGAACTGGCACGTATTTTCTGTTTTTTCATGACAATAACATTTGTGTTTCGTTTATGGCAGTCCATTTCCGGTTCGCAGCGTTTTGTAGGCACCTGCACTAGGAATGCATGAAATCTTTCTCGTGGCGTAGTTTTAGCAACAGAGTATCGAAAAATCGAAAAAAAATTCTTGAAATACGAGGCAGGATTGAGGGGATTGTTGGAAGAACCAGATTTTTTGATGCGACAATTCGTGTATGTGGGCCGATGTTTTATCATTCAACTTTCGTCATTCGCGTCGCGTCGTTGTGGGATGAAAGAGAAATGCCAAAAAATCGCGCGCGTAGTGTAAATTGAATCCGTAACCGAGGGAAGTTTGTTTGCGATCGCTTTTCGTTCCCCTCCGCTTTTTTTTTCCGATCCCGGAACTGGCGGGCTTTTGCGGCGGGAAATTTTAATCTTCATTGTCATTCAACCCGAAAATAAATCATGAAATCGTCGCTAGGTAAGGAAATGGGATCAATTTTGACAATTGGATTTTGCCGAGAAAGCTTTTAACATCGTCGGATCGTATTTGATTTTACGCGCCGTTGATGTGGTGCCTTACAATCGAGTCGTTGGCAGATGAAATCATTCTCCACGTGGCATCGCAAAATCTCAAAACGTTGCAACTTGTTCAAACGGAGGTAGCCACGTGGAAGCGTGATCCTTCCTGCTTTGTGCTTTATTGTGGAAATATCTGTTCGTTCCACTACAAAACAATCATTGTGGAAACAATTACTTTGCACGCTTTTATTCTTTAACGGACAGCGTGTTTCGATGATTGCCCATTGTTTTCAACGATTTCAAAAGACGAACGGCGGGATGACATTTCGTTGATTTGTGGACGGAAACGTTTAAAATTGCCGCGGGCAGAAAAAAAGAAACTTTTCAAATTAAACACTGATTTTTCAGTATTATATATTGATATTATACTTTTGACCACAATTGCTTGAAATTTCCTGTCTTAAAATGTTCAATATTCCTCCATAAGGGCACACTGGGCAATTTACGATGTCTATTAAACTGCTTTTTGACACTTAACCATATCCAACAATCGTTCTGGGTTATTTTAAGTTTTTATAACAAAGGAGTGTGGGTGTTGCACTTTACTTCCTTGTCGCGTCGTTTTCACTTCTCTTTGGTTAGATTTATGTTTTAGCGACATCTGCGGTGATCTCACTTGGTCTTACAGCACAAATGACACAAAAAATTTTGGTGGAGCACGCTCAATTTAAACACAGCTGTCCAAAGCTATCAGTGTTTCCTTTTTTACCTCTAGGAAATCGTGGGCACCCTAAAAATAATACTTTAAAAGCGATGAAATTCCCTATTCTTCAGGCATGATATTTGTTCATTTCTCAAGGCACTTTAAGCTACCTTGTAGCCTGAAGTAGCATGTCAACTCATATAATCTATTAGAAATGTATTCAAAAACGATCATATGATTCCAATCAGAAATTAAAAATGCAACGAAATGAGCAACACCACTCGAGTCGCGCTGTTTATCTTGCATGAGTAGAGGTATAAAATGTATATTGTTACTTTCTGCATGAGGCAGTTGTGAGGTTTTCTTAATAAAGTTGTGCTTATATGCGGTGCAGATGTTTTGAACAAGTGAGTTTGTGAGCGGAAATCCCAGCTTAAATTAGAATTGAAAGACTAAGAGTAGATCTCTTCAACAGAAGATCGGCTTTTGAAGGGGGAAAACGCTCTTTCAGAACACTTTGAATCACAACTCTTTTGTTAGGTTGCACATTTACTTTCGAAACCCATGCTCCCAAAATATCGTCCATTGATCGGGCTCGTTACAATGTAAATTTGATCTGTTTTTAAGTGCACCAGGGAAGCCATGCTATCGCCTTTTGTTTGTCTTATTTGTTAAGAATGTTTAGCGGTAAGTGGTCTGGATTTCTTAAGCAATACCAGCAAGCCTTCGGTGAATGTGATTCATGTGAATCAAAGCGAAAAGTACACGTGCTTTTTGACGCGCGAACATGTGGCCCCCGCCCAGTTTGTTGCTTCCTTCAGGGAATAATCGGCTTCGAAATGTACTTCATTTCTGGGATTCATACTAGAATCGTGCAGCCTTCTTGTTTACATGGAGAGCGATTGTACTGTAGACGTTCTGCGCTTTAATGGTCCGATTTTTATTTTTCTTCTTTTGACGGGGAACTGACTACCATATGTCTGATATTGAAATGAAACCGTTTGTTCACGGACGTTCCGGTTTGGTCTTTTGTTTCTTCACCCTTCAACCTCTTTTCAGCTCTTTCTTTGTCTGTGAAATAAATAAAAGACTACGGCATTCAGGATGCTTAAGCGCCTCAAACCGGAAAAATGAACTCGAACGATCTATAAGAGAAGTTTTATGCTTGAGGGAAAAAACCATTTGAATGCTCTAGAAAACCATTTGAATGCTTTTCACGTGCTCAAATTACCCACGTGGCTCGCGGATCACGGATCCCTTCTTACCGCTCCCTTTGTTCTTTGTTCGATTTTGTGTGCTTTGTCCTCGTTAGCCCTAATTGCCTTGGAGGTATCTTGCGAAACCCTGAGCAGTCCGACACTTCAATATGGTTTGCGATTCTTCGTAGGAAAGAAACACGACAAGGCTGTAATATTTTACGTTTGTTAACATACCTTGTTTTATTTCTCGCAGAACTACGGTGAAACTTGAAGGATTAGAGGACGCTTTTCCTCTTGATGGACAAGATGATACGCTGGAAGACAAGCACGGGTGTCCGGCTTATGTCAGCCCAGAGATCTTGCAAGCAAGCGGCGGTTACTCTGGCAAGGCCGCCGATGTCTGGAGTCTAGGTGTTATGCTGTACACTATGTTGGTTGGACGGTACCCGTTTCACGACACAGAACCCAGCGTGTTGTTCACGAAAATCAGGCGAGGACATTTTACAATTCCGGACACGATCTCGTCGAAAGCGAAGTGTCTAATTCGCTCTATGATGCGCCGGGAACCGACCGAGAGACTCTCGGCGCGGGAAATTCTCGAGCACCCCTGGTTCATGTCCAGTTTCCATATTACTAGTCCTTGTAAGATAGATCAGAAACTTGCCGATCAAACAGTGCCAGACTTGGCCTCGGACGACACACCGTCTTTCTTTCTCTGAATGCCGTAAATAATAGCAGATTATTTAATTTACCTGTATATAACTTATATATATGTAGCTACCTGACGCATTTAATAGTGGCGAGACGAAACCGAGAGTATGTTTTAAAATATCGCAGAGAATTTATCACTGAGATCGATTTTTCACTTCAAAATTATCATTCTTTTTGGCTTTCTTGATATCGATTTTTGACTCGTCTACATCTTATATCTTGTTCTTGTGTGTACATTCTGTTTTTAGTATGAATGGCTTTTTTTGTGCAAAGATACTATTTCAAGGAGGGTGGAACATTTGAACAGCATTCATTTTCCATGTTTTCACCGCTCAGTGCTTTTATTAAGAAGGGAGTTATTTTGCGAGCGCGCGCGAACGAAGCAGGGTTGTTGGTTTGAAAATTACTTAGAGAAGGTTGGAACGTCCCAACATTTACTGTGCTGCAGTCACGGTTTATAGTTGTGATTAAAGACTGATAAAGCGTTGATGTGTTCGTACGTGTCTTGACTTGTAGCTCTGAACAGATAAAATTACTTTTCATCTCAATGTTACGAGCTGTGCAGTAGCAGTCTGCCCCCCCCCCCCCCCCCCCCCCCCCCCAAAAAAGCCTCTTTGTTTTCGCATTGTAAAAAATGGGGCCAAATAAAATTTTTTTTAAACCCCACCCCCCCCCCCC
>Ga0126339_10004696_pt1 | contig 10128 bp, 9 predicted proteins | sample OrbTmetagenome_2_FD_92532 | JGI IMG/M metagenome (GOLD analysis project Ga0126339, IMG submission 92532) | Coral microbial communities from Petempiche,Puerto Morelos, Mexico - Orbicella T R C metagenome | ecosystem: Host-associated > Invertebrates > Cnidaria > Coral | place: Petempiche,Puerto...
ACAAGTATGCGTAGTCGGCCATTTTCTGGTCATTTTCTTTATTGTTTAACCATCGGCAGCCTAATTAATAATTAAATTTCGCGCGCACTCTACATTTAAGTCCCGGATATGTCGCGGCATTCTACGCGATGAGTCCAACCTCCTTAATACGAGCACCATGCAGCTAAATGACACCTTTAAGTGATCGATTAAAGGCCTTAGAACTGCACGTGCTGTATGCTGCGGTCAAACATAAGACCGGCACGACAACCAACGGATTATAAAAGAACACAAACAAAGTGGATCAAAATCGACCAATTTGACCTTTTAAACAAACTAAAATAACATTTTTGTTTCCTAATATCTCTGCTAACATAATTGATGAACCGATTGACGGCAGCGTAAAAAGACATTTTATGCCTAAGATGGGTCCGAAAACAATTGTTTAACTTAAAAACGCGCCATTAGTATAGGTAAACAATTAAAGAAAACCTCTACGAAACTATCAAACAAATCAGTTAGCTGGAAAATTCAATTTTAAGGAATAATTTGTCGTCCTTCACATACTGATCATGAGGGCTGAAAACCTCTTCAATTAAAGCAAACTTTACAAAACCGCATCCTGTACAAGAAATGGCTTCAGTCGGCTTCTGAAACGCTGACAGGTTTGGCTTTGCTTGCATGCTTTGGCTGATGTGGCGTTTGGCGCCACTCTGATCCAAGATGGAGAGGGTGATTCTTTGAGTAAATGGCCATCTAGCTTCGATGTTATCAAATTTTCCCATCATCATGTGGACAAACATGGCCACGTATCTGCCACTTTCATTTTCCACTCCATTGAGGTAAACTCTTATTCCAACCTTGTATTCATAGCTATCAGTATGAATGGCTGAACTGAAGAAAGCCATTGGCTCGCCATTTACGTCACCTTGGCGACGCTGTTGAACTTCTGTTATTTCCAAAATAAAAAAAGTTTCCCTCGGATTTATCTTGCTTCTTGTGACCTTTTGTGGGTTGACCCTGAGAATAAAATACAATTTAATACCCATTATTTACATTACTCTATTTCCCTTTAAGATCATATAACGGTGTCAATGTTGTTGATTAAAGCTATCGTTATCACTTCTTTAGTCATAGTTTATTGCAAGGCTTATTCGATATGATGTAGTGCATACATACGAAAAGATGCAACTATTAATCAGATGAGAATGTATTTAACAAGAGGTGCCCAATAAATTCCACCACGCATATTATTCACTTTTGCCATATGCGCCTTAAAACTGTGAAGTGCTAAACGTATCCCTCTCAACAGGCAATTGTAAATAAAAACAGTATTACATATTTGGTGGCGGCTGGCATCTTTTTGTTCTAGTGCGGTTTCAGCATTTACGTTCACTGACATAATAGCTGGAAATTTATATCGACGTGTATGACCCACAAAAAAATCTAGCATAAAAATGCTTTCCAAATGGTTGAAAAAGTGTTGATTACCGAGGTATTATGATTTGACAATGCATTTGATTTCCCATGCAAATGTAGTATGTGTAACATCAACTTGCCTGTCACATTCTTGCTTCCACAATTGCAATTCCTGGGGACTACACTCACGTTCCGCAGCCTGTTCCGTCTGACCTGTGGAACTCACTCCATTTATGTCGGCACCAATGAGCTGGTGGTGACATGGAGGCAGGTCTTCATGTTCTTCTGGCGTCCGCTCTCCAGAAGGTCTGGTCTCCTGAATAGGGTGACGTACTTCTTGTCTATCTCGCCTCTGCAATCCGTCCAGGCCCATCTCCTGAGTGGGGTAGTTCAGTGCATTAGCCTGTGCACTCTGCAGGTCACTGCGGGACTGCTGATGTTGTCCATTCACCAACTGACGTGTACCCGGTTCCTGAATGGAGAGGGATTCTTCCCTGGACACAACCTCTCCACCATTCCGCAAGGAATGGTTCAAATCATTGCTTCTTCCTACATCGCTCTGCTGGTAAACTGGCTGCCGTTCCCGCGTATTCAATCCTGCAATCTCCTCCATTTCTGGGATGGGACCAGATATTTCACGGGCTTGTCCACCAAGGGCCATTGAGTGGCTCATTCCATCACCCTGATCATCATTAGCCTGCTGCTGGTCGACTGGCTGCCGCTCATGCGCACTCAACCAATGGCCGGCAACAGCAACATCTTCCACTTCTGGGATGGAGCAAGATATTTCACTTTCTTGTCCACCAATTGCTATGAGGTAGCTCGATGCATCACCCTGACTATCATCATTTAGCTGGTAGGATGGCTGCCGTTCTTCTTCGTCCTGCATCCTTTGACTGAAGTTCTGCTCCTCTTCCTTATCAAGGGGAGAAGGTCCAACGCCCTGCTCGTCATTTCCTGATTCAGGGATCGCCTGCCCGACAGGTAGCTCAGCTGGAGGAGTATTGTCGCTTGAGACACAGCTTTGAACGTCATCTATGCGCTGGAATAAATGTAATACAGACAAATGACTTCATTCATACAGTACTGCTGTTATAGTTGAGAACAGCACAAACAAATTTTGGGAATAGAACTGAGGGATATTGAGAATCCCCACTGGTGGGGGGCTGACCGTTCTGCTATTCACAATACACGGCCGGGGAGTTGAGCTCGGGACTACCGCGAAGAAGTCCCGCTAATAGTAGCTAGAGGACCTCAACCAAGGGCCTCTAAATTTCAAATGCAGCGTCGTAAACCGTTAAGCCACGCCTTATCGGCCAAGACGATTCAACGACAAGTATTTTGCTGTATTTGCCAAATCAGTGCCTTACGTAGAAAGATAACACCTTTCTTTCCCGATTTCTAACCAGCCTGGTATGTATGTTGCAAAGAAAGGGTGAGCTGTCAATAAAATTATTCACTATAACGGAAGTATGAAGAATATTGAGCTGTGTTGTTTACTTCGTTGCCAAAACTGCTTGTTTAAACCCAGATTACGCGTGTGTTGCTTGGAGGTCGCAAGAATCGTCATATAAGGTTGCAAGGGGGTACTAAAAAAGGGTAGGTAAAGTAGGTAGGGGTTATAAATGCCATTTTCTGGTCCAATTTTTCCCAGATTTCATTTCCATCTTTTGTTATGAATCCCAGTCCCTGTGACCAAAATACAATTTTTCCAGTCAAAGTATATGCAAATTTTACTTCCAAAGTTACCCCAGCCGGCCCCTCTTGCAACTACTTTCGATCATAAATTCCACAGAGGGCTGTCGAACATGCGATGCTATCCATATTATTTACAATCTTATACATGTACATCATTATTGATTTATCAGCAAGGTGTTGAAAGTCCAGTTTTACCCAGTTTACCATTCGCAACAATTCATCAGTACTACGTTCGTAATTTGAAAAAGTTATGACACGTGCCGCACGATTTTGTAATTTTTGTAACTTTTGAGAAAGACTCTTAGAACAGGATCCCCACATCGAGCTGCAGTAATCGAGATGAGGCTGGACTAATGAATTGTAGATGGAAAGTAGAGTCTTATATGGGACCGCATACCTAATACGTTTAATGGCACTTATACCAGAAGTAATCTTTTCAGAGAGCTCGTTAATATGACACTCCCAAGTTAGATTTTCATCAGTGTGTACACCTATGGGTTTTACAGTCGAGACTTGCTCGTCGGAAACTGGTTAATTGTGGCAGTGAGATTCGCTGTAGAATTTAATAACCTTTGCTTAGCACCAGTCAGTAGAAATTCTGTCTTTGTCATTTTTACAGTTAGTTTGTTGGCTGCAAGCCACACACGAATTCTCTCCAAATCAAGATTAATACAATTATTCCTTTCATCAACATCACTACCAGCAAAAGTAATACTAGCTGATCATCAGCGTACATCCTTGGTTTAGAACGCTGGAGACAATTAGGCAGATCCTTTATATATAACAGAAATAGAAGGGGCCCGAGAATCGTTCCCTGTGGAACACCACGGTGAAGGAACATTTTAGATGATTTATTTACTAAACACATTTGGGTTCGTTCTTTAAATAAGAGCAGAACCATTGGTTTGTGGAACCCTGAATACCATAAGCTTGTAATTTTCAAAGAATAGTATGGTCCGCAGTATCGAAAGCCTTCTTAAGATCTAAAGTTACAACGGCATTAATTAAGCCACGATCGATGTTTAAAGACCAGTTATCAGTGGCTTCAATCAAAGCAGTAACTGTAGAATGAAGCGAGCGAAAACCAAATTGGTGTCTACTGGGAAGATCGTTTTTGTTTAGATAAGGATACAACTGATCATAAAGAATTCGCTCGAAAACCTTGGCCACAACCGGGATAATCGATATCGGTCGATAATTAGAAGGATCACTCCCACTTCCAACTTTCTTAAAAAGAGGCGTGATTCTTGCACCCCTCCATTCATCGGGAAAAATACCAGTGTCGATCGATTGATTGAATATCAGAGCGAGTGACAACTGCTGGTTTGGTTAACAAATTCATCGAAAAAGGTGCCCACTTATTCTATATCCCTGGACAGTTCGGGACCAATTTCTGCCAAAAATTTATTAAAACCCTCTGCGATTTCGGTTGAATTAGTTATTCTCGCTCCATTGAGCTCAAGCTCATTAATTGCAGCTTTATCCGATTTGCGGCGTGTCACCTCACTGATAGTTTCCCATGTCTTGCAGGAAATTAAATTGAGGACTTTTTTTCATTCTTGATAGCAATGTTCACTTCATTACGCAACTTCTTAAAATTACTCCAATCACTTGGATCGCCTGTCCGCAAAGTCTTAATTTTGAGACGATCTCTCCGATATATCAAATTCTTAAGCTCGGGGTTAATCCATGGACTTTTAGAGACACGAACGTGTTTAGTGCGGAGTGGAGCGTGCAGATCACCCACTTACGATTAACTAACGATTAATCTAATCCTTTAAGTGGCTAAACTGGCCTTGTTTCAAACATTTATCCTGAAGGTATAATTAAACCTGCAACATATATAGCATCGTAGCAAAGACCTGCAGGTAATATAACTTCCCAAGCAGGGGGATGAAGGGCAAATGGAGCTTTACTCAAGATGGGAGCATAACTCAAGGAGGTCCAGTCCCTTAGCCATTAACATTTTTCACCAAAAAGGTCACCCTTTCAAATACCCTACATGCAAACTAGCACCTGGGAAAGGGGGAGTAATTGACAAAGTTTGACGATTGGAGACACAACAAAAAAGGTAACCTTTTCATATCCATCCATTAAAAAATGGTGCCCCTTTCACACGCTAAAGTGGTCAAAGGACAGGTATATAAGCCAATTTGGTTAATAATTGAGCGACTTTTACTAAACTTTCACTTGAGCAAAAAGTACTTTGATTAATCTGGTGTTGTATGGCTGCTCAAAATATTTTGAATTCCAATCAAAATAACTAAATAACGATTAACCTAACCCTTTGAACTACCGTGGTTGAAATTTTACCTGGATCCTGATAGCATACTATCAACTAATATCCTGTGTAAGATCACATGTAAGATTCTGTAGGATATACTGGATCCTACAAGATCCCGAAATAGGATCCTATAGGATCCCACAGGATCTTCTACAGGATCCTATGTGAGGTTTTACAAGATCCTTTTTATTCTCCAGCATCCTCTTACATACCATTCGTTATTAGGATCCTCAAAATTCCTACAAGAACCCACGGGATCCTAGCACATCCTTAGGATCCTAAATAGGATTAAACCAACTTGTGAAATCACTAGCTCCTTTCACGCAGAGTTCCCTGTATAGTCCATTATAGGCAGTGCACCACCCATCTCCCCCACCCCTAAGCTCAGGTGAAACAGGGAAACACCATTGATCACATCTTGTAAAGTAGATTTTCATTAATTATACAGATTGTATAAATCATGTACCTGGCTTGTTCTCTTAAAGAACCATTTCTCCAGTCCACGGACAGTGTGTTGTTTGCCACAGGCCTTCCTTGTACAGATCAAGGGTTGATCCTCTTTCATTTTAAGGAGGTGGAAGCACTCTCCATCTTCACATGACAATTTTCCATGGTTAGGGCACCCTTGACCAACCCCGTCTGTCCCTTGATTACAGTGTGGGCAGGCTACACAAAACTCATAATGCAGTCCACTCAGGTATGGCAGCTCCTGTGACAAGGCCTGCAAAGTTCTTTCTATAAACTCACGTACTTGTGTAGCTACTTCTTCTGACTTCTCTGCTGAAAACGGATTACTTTTCATCGATTGCCTTAAGACAATCTTGATGAGACTCTTCTTGCAGATAAGAATGAAATTATGGAGTTGCTTCCCAATTAAAAACTGAGCTCCATTTTGGTATAGCTTGGGGTGCTCCATCGACCAATTCTTACAACACCAACGAATAGATCGTGAAACAAGCTGTGAGAACAGACCATGAGGGACAAAGCCATGTACAAAATGAATATAAAAAGGACATGGATCACTGTGGGATGGCTCTATTTGACAAAACTCTTTAGGCGATGATTTAAGCAGAGCAGGTACAAAGTACTTTACGTCAGTCGGAGAGGGTGAGAACTTGGCAATAAGATCAAACTGCTCCATCATGTCTAAGATGTCATCTTTGATAATACCTTGTTGAACAAACTTGGAAAAGACATGATCAATGAGTTCCATGCAGAGGATGCCATTTTTTTCTAGCTCAAGCCAGTGCTTGCAGGAAATAGGATCCTAAGAAAAAAAGGCCAAAAAACAACTAAGCTTACAGTCAAAAATATACATATACAGCTACCCGGCTAGTTACTTTAGACATGCATGAGGCTATAGAAAGATTTCATTGACGATCACACCCTCACAAGTACAGCAGTTCTCTCAAGTGGGAAATAGTTCTACGTCAAAACTACCTGTTATAAAATCACAAATTCTGGGAAATACGTTCATGAATGAATGAATGAATGAATGCTTTATTTAACGTGGATATACGCTTAGCTTAAGAGCTAGTTTACAGGTATTCCACCTAATAACTAATAAGAACCTAACAACTATACAACGCCAATATCACAATTCATCAGGTAAAAATCACAAATTAAATACTGATTAAAACTATTCAAAACTATTATAAAAATATTACCGCCGCAGTAATACTATTAAAACTAATGTCACAAATTTACTAATCTCCGAAATTTAGCGATCTAATTCTGCTATCGTCATATTAGACAAAGATTGACAGACATTCCTAGAAGATAAGCTCACTTAATGGTTCCAAAGTAGATATAACTTAAAATTCATTAAAACATAGTACAAGGTAATGTAAAAAAAGTTTTCAATTACTGCTACCTATACTTACAAGGCATCTGCTCAGAAATCTGCTAAGGAATTTGGTTTTATGATGTTGAAATAACCAAACAAAAAAAGTAAAATAAACATAAATAACTTGGGTCAATGTCTGCAATGATCGATTAAAATTAGCTATTTATGCAAGCTATAGCTTTAAAAATTGAAAATAATTATAATTCAATATTTGGTTTTCCTGACTTGGTGGTCAAAGTACATATATCTAACGGTTTAGCCAAATGAGTAGAAAGATAAATATAATAGATTTTCAGCCGCCCAAATATCTGAAAGTTACTACAGAACACTCCAGATGAAGATCAGGTATAGATAAAACACTAAAATGTTCACTATTGAAATTGCGTTTCCTACCATTTTCATGAAGGTTGGAATAGTTATCAACTGCTGTAATAGGTCAATGAGCCACTGAGTCTTCAGAACAACTGTACTGCGATGCTTGATAATCATACCAAGGCCATGGTAGAAACTGATCATACTAGCAAACTCATCAGCATCTTCTATAAAGCAATGCTTTTTGGCATAGCTTTGGAGTTGCTTCAGACTTATGTGATAGATTTGTTTAGCTACCAAAGCTTCAATCGCCTTTTCAAACAGAAACCATCTAAAAGAAAATCAAAGAAAATGTACTAAATGAATGCCAAGCCATTATTTCTACTATTTACTGTGAAGTCACCGGACTGTTGCCAGATGACCAAGACCATGTTCTCACGGCTTTTGTCTTGAATAACTAACAATGAGAGTGCAAGAACTGTGAAAGCGGATTTGTCAAGATCACACGTTCGTATTCAAACAATTGATATTTATCTCTGCCTTAAATAGTTCTTGGATTTGATTTGCTAGTTAAATGAAAAAAAATTTTGTCCAAAATTAATCAAAAACTTTGTTAAGTGACAGCAGTACAGCAATCTCTACTGTAATGCCATTTTAATTTGAAAATTCACCCTCTTCTTAAATATGAACTTGAAGTGCCACTGTTTGAGAAGGAATATTAGCTCAAATACACATCCTGGATATTATGTTTACTACCCTTCTTATAATTATCATGTCTTGAACACATCCTGAGCCTGGATCTGTGTAAATCTTCATTCCCGTTTACTGAGGCAAATGGCAGTAAAAACATTTTCAAATAAGAGGAATCAAATTTTAGTTACTTGTAACGTACAATGGAACCTTATTTGCCAGACACGCATGGGACCCTCACTCAAAGGGTCCCCTTAAGGTGGCTTGATTGGATTTTTGAGTAATGACAGTGTTCAACTTTGAGCGACTAGCTCAACACCAAAATCAGTCCAACAGAAAATTGAACCGTAAAAGGTACTAGAGAAAGAAGAAAGTATTAAATGAGGTATGTTACACCATGATCACCATAGCAACGTAATAAATGATGCCATACCTCTTTTTACATGAGACACAATAACTAATCATCGAGGGATAATTCTGGAAATACAGCGTGACATGACACCACATGACATACATACATTAAAACATGGTGTCTGCCTAATTCAGGGTCTGCTAAATACAGGTGTCTGTATGTAATTTTTAATCTTTGGTTTTGCATATCATATTATTTCATTATTGGATATCTCTTGAGACCAACATTCAAATAATGTTGATGCAGCAATCCATATTTGCAGTCGTCCGGTTGTCCGTGACAACTAAAAAATCGTAGGGACGACTAGTTTAGTTTGACTCTACCAGAAAAAAAAAAAACTCTTAAATTTTCTTATGAGTTCCCTGCATTCTGACCCCTTGTCATCCATTTGGAACTTTTAGAAAACAGAGAAAGACTTGCAGTTTTCTTTTGTGATAAAATCATCATTTTGGACCGCCATATTTACCTGACTGGTATCTTCTGCCCCATATATGGGTCCTGTCTCAACACCTCCATGATTTTATTTCGCAGTTCTTGAATGTCATCTGTGTTCCCCTCTTGCTCTATAAATTAAGACAAAACATTTTGACACTAACCCTGTCAGTTTATCCTAAATTGAGATATATAGGTATCCTATAAAGAGGTTGAAATTTGAGAACGTACAAGAAAAGCAAACCAGCAAAAAACACTAAAAAGTCTGTTCCTTTCTCTGTGAAGGATTAACTTCCACCCTAGAAACTGCAGGAATACGAAAACGAATTAAATCCACCGGAAGCAGCATGCTTGACAGCAATACTGGCAATAGCTGACCTGCACCAAGCTCTAGGACATATTTAGCTAAGGAGACACAAGCTAACTAAGCACAAACTGTATGAGCTTATGTGCTATAAAAATACAAATAGACGTTTCCACTGAACCCTTTTTAGTAAGCAACCAAATTACACACATATGTACAACATATTGAGAGCACAAGACAAGGGAAAAAACCTGACTCTCGTACAGGACTTGAACCAGTGACCTCTCAGATACCAGTGGGACGTTCTAACTACTGAGCTACAGCAAGACTCACAAGTGGTGAGTACGTGCAAGCCTCAACTATTTTCTTTCTTTTATCTGGGAAAGTGATGTCTGTGAAGCCCCATTGCTAATCACGCCATAGTATCCTGCTGTTTCTCCAAAATTCAGGGACTGCGTTCCAATTAGTTGCTGACAATAAGTACTTTTTAAAGTTGACTGTGACTAGCTATCAGCACGATGTGCTCAACATAATTTCTGCAGTATTATATAAAGACAAGTTTTTCATCAACTGAATATGTTTGATAAAGTGCTGTGTTCTATGCTTAACTGAAGATTAACTACTTAATGACCGAGAGTGAGGTCGTTACGGGAAAATCTCAAACTGAGGCCTTGCCGTATTGACCGAGCGATAGTGAGGTCAATACGGTAGGCCGAGGTTTGAGATTTTCCCGTAACGACCGAACAGTCGAG
>Ga0126339_10004698_pt1 | contig 10126 bp, 5 predicted proteins | sample OrbTmetagenome_2_FD_92532 | JGI IMG/M metagenome (GOLD analysis project Ga0126339, IMG submission 92532) | Coral microbial communities from Petempiche,Puerto Morelos, Mexico - Orbicella T R C metagenome | ecosystem: Host-associated > Invertebrates > Cnidaria > Coral | place: Petempiche,Puerto...
AACAACAACAACAACAACAACAACAACAACAACAACAACAACAACAACAGTAGCAACAGCAACAGTGCACTAGTCATCTTCCCTCTGTATCTGTGTGGTTTTCGCCAGTGCCTGATGGTTTTTCTTTTTTTCTTATAAGAGATATTCAGCAGTATGCATGTATCTTTACTTATTATAATTAACATTACTTTGTTCAACGTTCTATTTATTTAAACCTTCATGATTGGGCGAACTGCTTTACTTTTATCGTTGGCAGTGAAGTGAAGGAAATCGCTGACTCACCACGACCATCTGAGAATGCTTCTAGAAGCCCTGTACAAAACAGTGGTTTATTTGAGACAAGTACAGACGATGTGGTAACACCCACGAGTGAATCATCGACAGAGATTGTAACCGCCAGTGACAACAGTAACGAGGCACCCAATGTTAGTGATGGGATTGACGAACATACTGAGATTGAGTCAGACAGTAAAGAAGAAGTCGATGGAAGTAAAGAGTGTGTTGATGGACAGAATGAAACGACGAGATTAGCTGACGCTGAATTTGATCAAGGAAATCCTGCTGATGACAGCATAGAGTCTTCGGTGACACAAGAGAGGGTGAGCTCTTGCTAGCTGCTGATTTTCGGGGCGGTAGAATGTTGGGTGGAAGTGAGGAGGAACGTTAAGCAAGCGTTTCTTTTCCTTCTTTCTCGCGTTTTCCTATCCCCGACCCTTTCCCGACCCCTTCCCCAACCCCTTCCCCGTTTGCACTTACTGTACAACTCAAGCTATTTCTTGTAAGGATCTGGTGTCCAAGACCAGCAATCACGCTTCTCAGTTCTTTTTTACAAAGTAAACACGCAGGTTCCTGTACAGTACTGAGGACAGGACGTTTTTTGTCTTTTCACCTACGTGTAATACAAATGTTTGTACTAGATTTTCCATTCTCAACGAACAGGAAGTTTCAATACCTCATATCTATATTCTACACATGTAACTTGCAGCAAAGAAGAGAGAATACATTGTTATTTAGTTTTAGCGAATAGGTTCTATCTGCCCATTCGCCTAAAGTCTTTTTTTTTTCTTAGCGCGACAGCCCTCAAGTTAGCCCTATACCGCCATCATCACCGGCGAACGAGAATGCAGAGAAGGAGAAGATGTCATCTAGGTACAGTTACGACTAACATAATTTGGAAATTATAATAGGCACAAATGAACTGTAGCGACGTAAGCGCGCAATACATGGGATAAGACGAGGCGAACCCCGCGTGGTTTAACGCTGGCGTTAAACACCCGACAAAACCAAGTGGTTCATGAGCTAAAACTGTGAAGTTTACGCGACGAAACCACGGGGTTCAAGAGACATAACCTTGCAAGGTGCTAGTGCGATAATTGAAGTTGGGAATGGCGATTACGTTAACCCTCATCCCCGAGATCTGCTTTCCATTTGAGTTTCAGTGTTGCGTAAATGTTCTCTTTCTTACGGCAAGTTTAATTTTCCTTTCAGAGTGACGTCATCACCCTTTAGAGAGGCACTACTGTCCTTTACGCATGTGCAGTTAGAGAACAGGCTTTCCAATGAGGTAAGTCATGGCACTTTCAAACTATAAGCGAAGTGGCGCATTTGCTAAAAAAAAAACATCTTCAGCTTCAGGCGATATAACAAACCTCACGGAATGTAACGAGTCTCGCGGTAACGAATGTCGCGGTAACAGGTCTCGTTATAACGATTCTCCCGGTAACGAATCTCTCACTACAAGGAAGTTTCGTTTAACTTTCGTACAAGTGTAGTAGTTCCTCTATGTTACCTATATTTGTTCTGTTCACTATAGTGTCTGTTGTGTTGAAGGTTTGTAAGCTTTCCAATGCCGACGAGAACGTTGTGTTGATTCTTGCGAGATGTTTGCCTCACATTGTACCTAATGTGCTGTTGAATAAAAGAGAGGTAAGAAATAACAGAAGCCGTGTATACTGTAGAACTGCTTCGAGAAAGGTTGTCCAACAAAAGCGTATAAACGTACACTTCAATATCGAAAGGTATTATGGATAATGGTGGATTGAAACTCAAGGTGTTTTAGCGTGATAGGAGGAAACAGCACAAACACGTGTATTCGTGCTTTCTCTTAGGTTCTTTTTGCTGAAACACCGTAAATCTCAACGAAGAAACTATAAACTATCACTATCCATAATACCAATCGCTATTCGGCATTCTCACTTACGCCTTTACGCTTTTGTGAGACAACCTTTGTTGTAACAGCATTATACCTAGGTGCTTTCCCTCACGTTGAAAAACTAATAAACATTGCGCGTCGAACCGAAAAGAAAAAGAAAGCAACGACAGCAGAGTTTACTCTCTCTAACTCTAGGAATGTCAACAAAAAAGGTGTTAAGTAATTATTTTAAGACCGGTGCAAAACATCATGCAAAACTGCTCTGTCCCCGAATTCATCTTCTTTCACAAGTGAATATACAGTATACAGACGGTATAATGGCTTCGTAGTCAATTTGATAACAATTTTTTTTGTTATATTTTTTATTTTGTCCAGGAATTAATTCCAGTCATTCTGTGTTCAGCTATTCACCACCCAGAAGCTAAAGAAAGAGACAACCTTCTTCACATGTTGTTTAATCTCATTAAGCGACCAGATGAAGATCAGAGGTATAAAGAAGGTGCTTCTTAACAGATACATGCGAAACATGCCATTATCATGATCGCGATGGCAGTTTCATTTGTTTTCGAACGATGACGGCTCTAGTAATGGCACAATACAGGCGTCCCGTTAGTTGGGTCGCCGCGCTAAACTTAACCCACGAAAATAATTATAGGCGAGACGGACGTCGCGGGAAGGCGTTCGCTCCTCGCACCAAGCCCCTCTCTCTTTATCTCGCCCGCCGTTTTTTGGGGCTGCGCCTCAATTGAACGCCTGGTAGTCGGGTTGATGCTAATGCAGCGGTGGTATAATTCCTTGCGTTTGCCCTGTTACACTGCTGTGGTGCGTAATCCGTTAATAACTAATCAAGCCTTTGCTTTGTTGTGGTGATGACATAGGCAGATGATCATGAGTGGTTGCGCCGCTTTTGCGCAGGTCGTGGGATCAACACGGATCGAGGCCGAGCTTTTACCACAATGGTGGGAACAGGTAAGAGGTATTAATTGTCATATTGAATACCAGGGTTTTCACAGGCGGGCTTTTTCCCTATAGATGTTCAAACCAGGTGGGCAAAGTCATCCTAACAGTCGGTCAATTTACCCTGTGCCCAGCCTTTAATGAAGTCTCTGGTTCACTATTGCTAACTGGGTCGTCTTTAGTGGTTACAGTTTCTAACTGAACTTACAGAGCTTCTTGTAGAATAAAACTGAATTAAAAGACGTGATAAGTTTTGTCTTTTTTGCAGATCGGCCACAAATACGTGGAAAGAAGACTCCTTGTTGCGGAGGCTTGTGGCGGATTAGCGCCTTACTTACCGGTAAATAAAAACTGACTTGCATTCTGTGTTTACGAATACGACTCTGAGAAAAGATAACTTTGTATTTGTTAACAGACTTCCAAAAAATGTTCCTATGTTTTTCATCTCTGCCAGATATTGATATTATAGTATCCTAACTTATCCTAGTTGCTAAGAATGGTCCTTATCGTGTTGTTTTCGTCTTTCTAGGATTATATTCGTAGTTCTTTAGTATGGTCCATGTTGAAACAAATGCTTAGCGACGATCGAAACGAGGCTGTCCGAGAAGCGGTCACTAAGAGTCTGGCACTAGTGGTGGCCTTTATAGAAAACGTGGATAAATATGAGCAGGTAATGGAGTAAAAACCCACGCGAAAGAATCTAGTGGTTCAAGAACATGCTGGCAGAAATTTGATACCCCAAAATATAAGAACCTGTGTAACCAAGCAAGATCAAGCAAGTTCTTATATGTGGGTTACAGTTAAATGATGATAAACATTTTAACCAAGGAAGTGTGACTTTGAGATGGGAAATTTATATGACGAGAAAATACCTAATACAGTTGTAAATAAATACTGTATTTATTTTTCTGATAATCAACAACTATATCTCCTTCATACAAATTACGAACCTAATAAAGAACCTACTTAGCCTAAATTGCCAATAACTACTCCAAAATACAAGAACCTATTTTGCCAGACTTCAAAAAATATAGGTGTTTACTTGCAGGTTTTTACTTCTGAAGTGTTTTTTTTTTTTTTAGCAAGTTTAGTTTCTAAGGCCTTTTGGTGAAACCCGCTGTCCCCCATCAACTATCCGTTCTTGCAAGGGTAACGATAAGCGATCATTTTACCCTATCTAGTTTGCCGGCTTAAAAAATGTCTGCTAAGCTTGAGCACATAGTCTTAAGTGACGTCAGTGATGTTAATGCATTTCTTTTTCTCTAGGCGTATGAACTTCTGGTAGAAACCTTATTTGACGTGTCAGAAAAAGTGTCCAAAACCTCCATGGAAGTGTTCTTATCGTCCTTTGCCACATGGGCTCAGGATCTTGGTAGAATAGAGTCTCATCTTTTTACGTCGCTTATCTCTAACTTGGAAAATTCTATCAAGGTGAGTTAAGTTATGTATTGCACTACGTACATTTCTTTTCCATCGTCACCATTCCTTTTAAAGGTATTGTTCGTACACCGTCATGGGAAGACTGAAGCGCCTGATATACTATCAGATGTAAACGTCATATAAATGTATGTGGCGCGTTAGTTAGTTTTTTCAAGCAAACAATTTATTTTTTGCTATTAAGCATGAGTTTCTTTCGGCGCTTGTGTGTTACTCAAGAAAATGTTGTTTAGTAATTACACGATGCTTTGTTTATACTGTACTTTCAAGTGAAATATTGTTTTAAAATTTGATAGTGATATTAACGTTTTAAATACGATTGTAGCTGGTAGTTTTATTGCATGGCCGAGTGGTTCAGGGCGCTGATGTTGTGATCTGGAGGTCCCGGGTTCAAGGTCTCCACCCTGCCACTAGCGGGATTTGTTTCTCGGTAGTCCCGAGTTCAAATCCTCGGTCACGCTTTGTAAATAGCCAACTGGTCTGCCTCCTGCCAGTTGGAATTTTTAACTGTGTTACGTTTATTTGAAATATTTGTTTCCTTCAGTTTGTTTTAGTGGCATGCCTGTAAACTAGCTAAGCTTACTGCTTGTATAGCTAAGTGCATGAACACTGTAAATGAGATTTACTTTTACATTTTACATTTACATTGTCTCCAGTAGTGATTTTATTGTAAAGAGTCTGACTTTTTTCAATAAAGGCTTCGTTCAAAATCGCGACACGTTTTTGCAGTTACTAAGCATTTGTTAATGCTCTTTCTGATATAGGATCTTGAACAAGTTCAAGAACTAGCCAATGAATCGGACGATATCGAGAAAGTACACAAGACATTAGAAACCATTCAGACCAGACTTCCTCGCTGTATTCAGGTCATCGCGTCGCTTCTTCCAGCGCTGTTTGCATCAGTTCTACGGACAGGTAAGGGGTAACATGGAAACACGTCTTGTTTTATGGATGTACCGAGAGCCATTGACATCCCTCAAGGCTCCCTGTTGCGTCAGTTGTTTGTAAACCTCACTTGATAAAGTTTTGTTTGTTTTTCGCATTAAGATGGTCGACTTGAAGAACAAATGCCTTTGTTTACGTGCTTTTGGAGGCGTGTTTGCTTGCTGTTATACCGTGAGAACGCATAAGTTACAGAAATAATTTTACTTAATTACGTCCTATAGAACACTCGTGTACTGAAACAGTAAGCAACTTAACACCCTCTTTCCGGACTTTTACTTCCATGTTTTTTCAACCTCTTCTTCCTGACTTTTTGTTTCTTTTATTTAGCGCCATTTGCCAAAAAACCTGAAGATGTTGAACGCTATAACGTGCCAGGTATTTTCTATCGTTTTCTGTACCAGTACCAAAAGGAAAGACTAAGTATAGAAGTAATGAACTGTTGATTTCTTTTCACTAGTTGCTCCAGATAGATTTTTACCACCATCATCGCCGCTGACCGATGTCGAGACGATTTTTGGCGGGAACCAGACAGTCGCCTTCCATGTTCGTCGATTTGATAAACACGTGTCTGAGGATCACTTTGATTCATGGGAAAGTCTGTCTTGGGTCCATTATGAATGGTAAGTGGATCTGAAAAAAGGTTACATTAGTTTGCTCGCCGCCTGGGAGTATTGGTTTACAGGGATGCGGTAATACCGCATCCAGGTCCATACGGAACTTGTCTGCCGCGAATTGACCGCGGTCGGATGCCTTTCTCAATCTCATTCTCAATTGTCAACTCTTGTACACTCTTTTACTGACAATGTTCAAATAAGTTGATCTACAAAAAAGCAATCTGTAGTATCACTGTTTGTCATTGCCACTGAAAAAAACAGAAGCAGGAGCAAAATTATGACCTTTTATAACAAAATATTAAAGGGATCCGTAGAGGGTGACTGAAGTAAAACATGAAATAGCGCTGGGAAAGGCTATTGTGTTTTTAAACTAAAATTCGCTGTTCTCTTTTATCGATTGAGCAAAAAGGTTCTTTTTCTTTTCGCAGTTTACCAAATCTCTGTGAAATTGTAGGTGAGTACATTTGTATCTTGTATTTTGCATAAGAAAGGTAGTCTTGTTTTCTCTGTGTCAAAGGAATGCCAGTACCAAACAACCTTTTTGCTTTTGTAGGAAAAGTCGATGTGTCCTTGACAGATAGTGTACAGCAGCTGATTTCACTTTTTCGTTCATTGTGCATCACTTTTGGGAAACCATACTCAGATAAAAAGGTGAGAATTGACGGCAAAAAATAAAACTATTAAGGAGCGTCTTTGCAAACAAATGAACGCGTGCTATTTTGATTTTCATGCACGGTTAGTTTCAAAGAGAATAAAGACGACTTTTTGCACAACATGTTTATTGTTTATTTGATAAACTGACCGTAATTTTCTAGCGAAAAAGGATTGCTCAACTTGTCACTTGTGTTTGCAGATAAAACCATTTTGTATGGAAAGACTAAATGTTCTTGCTTTGAAAGACGGTAAGTATGGCGGTTATCTCATATAGGAGTTGTTTTTGGAAACCCAGTTACTTTTTTTGAATTCAGTCGTTTCGCAAATGTCAGAAAATCTGAATCTTTATATTGTTTCTTATAAAGCATATTTCAGTTGATGTTATGGTATTGTAAAATGTACTTTCCTGGTTTTTAGAAAGACGAGAACGTCTCCTATCCAGTGCCTCTCTTCCTGTTCTGGCCGCTGGAGTCCTGGGCTGCTTCGACGCGGTAAGCTTTAGTAGAGGGATTTTGCTATCATCACAAGAACCTTTGCCTTCATATTTATTTGCGTTAGACTTAGCCTGGTATCAGGTATCTGTTCTTATAGTAAGGATTCTTATAAATTTTGTCATGTCCTTGTTAGGAGGAAGATATGTCTGAACTGACGTCACTGCTACGTCATTCGGTAATCGCGCTGGCGGAAGCCTCGGCTCCACTCGATGGTCCACTAATAATGTACCAGGAATTAAGGTGAGTGAGAGCTGCATTTAAAGGAGCTCAGTCACAGTATTTTAAGTCATTTTTGCCTGGTACAACTTTAGTAGATTACTAAGATAGAAAAACACCAAAGAGATAAGAGTAAACCTTAAACGAACAAGGATGGTTAAGGATGTAGAAGATTAACACGGATTAAAAAACTTGAAATATTTAGGCTAAACTTTTCAAGATGCGAAAACCGTGAGGTAGCTCCTTTAAAAGTCAGTGCTTTCAGTAAGATTTGAAGTAGGTGTCTCTCTTAGCACCTACCGGAGCTGATACAAGGGGCCGAAGGCCGCTTGTCCTCTAGGGGGGTATGGGGGCATGTGCCCCCCCAGAAAATTTTTGAAATCGGGAAGCTCGGAAACACGATTTCCGGTGATTTGAGGCAAAATATTAACACCCAAGCATTCATTATTTTCATCAGAAAAAAGTATTTTTCTGCATAGTTCAAGGTAGTCTCAGGTATATTATACACTATTTTCAGTTGTGTATATACTACTGAGAAGTTACATACTGAAGTCGAGACCTTTTAAAAACCAAAGTCATTCGTGATATATAAGACTTGACTTGATGTTAACTTCTTACACCTTATTAAAGACTTATCTGATTGCGTTCGTGAGCTTTTTGAAGTAGAACTAGACGCAGACAGAAACGACAGCATGGACTGCTGCCGCTTCGTCGAGGCTTCTTAAAACACTAGGTACATCATGTAATGTGCGCTGGAGTGTGACCTTTAGTGACGATGATGTTTGCGACAATGTTACGTTTAATACGCATTTGAAAAACGACTACTTGTGGCTTTTAAAGAAGTAAAATCACAGGGTAGTGTATAAATTAACTATTTGGTTGGTTTTTTTAACGTTTTTATTAGCTTTCCAAAAATAACTAACCGTTTAATAGGGTGAATTGTTAGTTCCTTTTTATTTGACTCCATAAGCACGTTAATGCAGGAAAACAGCCGGCGATTCGCAACAGAGTATCCGCCGGAGTTCAGGCGGGAGCCGGGTCTTACTGAAAGCACTGCTGAAGTAAAGTGAACCGTTTTAAACTTTATTTCTCGTATTGGTAGAAGAGGGCATATTTGAATTTATTGTCGATTTCGCATCGCTGACTTGTACGAATAGTTAAAAGCAAAAATCGTGCCGCGTGCTGTAAATGGATGCCTTTTAAACTTTATTTAATAATCCTCATAATATTAAGTCATTTCTATTGTTCCTACTTAGGTTTTATCGCATTGCATTTATTTTTGCTTTCTTATTACCTTTTTATTGTATTGAATTGTTAATTCAGACAGACGTTTTGAATTCAATTTCGTTTAAATAAGGACCATTACTTACTCAACCAAACAGAACAAGTACCAGCGGGCGTGGTGTTCCATCACGTTCGTTTATGACATCCACGAGATAAAGAGACTGCAACAATTTTATTGTAGACATAAAAATGAAAATTAGTTTAAGCCATGAGTTCTGGGGTTCCCAGTTTCTGTTAAAGCGAAGTAATTAATACTGTTCATGTTATATTTATTTCAGTACTTCGTCCCGGTGTCATCAAATTCTTATTGGTGTTCTGTGGGAGATTGTTGTGCACTCCAATGCGTCTGTTCGCTGCTGTGCAGCTCCATTATTCACTGTAAGTTAGCGCAAGTTAAAAATATTTTCTTTTCTTTTCAGTTTTGATTCCCCTTCAGATTTCCCTAGTTTTGACAATCCTTGTTCTTTTTTTAAACACTTGTCGAAGTCTGCGTAGTGTTGTGTGCTGCGTAACATTGACCTTTTCCTTTTTCAGGTTTTATTGAAAGGTGTTGATCTGGATTTAATTAGCAGAAAGGTTCTGCCAGCCCTCGTAACATTAGCTTCAGATTCGCAAATGTAAGTCTAACAGGGGATCTTTAACTCTCAGTGTTCGCAACTTATGTTTTCTTTTTCCACTAAAAAATAATTTTGATATTTTACAATTGTATCATTTGCAGGTCAGTAAGGACGGCAGCTATTCCTGCATTTGGTGCAATAGTAGAAAATGTTACAGATAAAACGGTAAGAGATACTCTTCAAGTATGCAACCGTCTCTTTTTTCATGGACCTCGTCCCACACCTGTCAATGGGGCAAGAAATGTTACGAGAATAGGAACATATTAATCAAGGTTTTGTTTACTTTGGTCAGATATTAGAGAAAGTTTACGTACAGTTCCAGTCATTTCTTGAAGACCCGCAATACAAAGATCAACATGAACTTCAGGCTACAATGATCAGAACATTTGGCAAAGTGGCACCTCATGCGGAACCGCATTTTAGGGATGAAGGTAGCGTAGAAGCAAAGCTTGAATGCTGCTGTTTGATTGTTTTTCTGTCAGTATATACTCGACCCGAAACAAATCTGTCCAATCTAAAGCAGTCTCAGGGAAGGTGGCATCGTACAAACACGAGGCTTAGAAACTGGTCTGTGGGGACTTAACACCAGCTTAACATTGAATACCTGGAATCGTTTGGGCCTCAAGCATAAGCTTCATGTATGATTGGTGTGTTATCCCCCGCGGCCCCCCCCCCCCCCCCCCCCCCCCCAAAAAAAAAAACAACCCACACACCCACCCCCCGGCGGGGGCGCTCGGTTTTTTTTTGTTGTTAGCG
>Ga0126339_10004699_pt1 | contig 10125 bp, 6 predicted proteins | sample OrbTmetagenome_2_FD_92532 | JGI IMG/M metagenome (GOLD analysis project Ga0126339, IMG submission 92532) | Coral microbial communities from Petempiche,Puerto Morelos, Mexico - Orbicella T R C metagenome | ecosystem: Host-associated > Invertebrates > Cnidaria > Coral | place: Petempiche,Puerto...
CATCAAGCATAAAACAGAAGTTAAGCCCATCATTCATCGCAAAACATAGTTTCATTCAAGCGTGTCGTGTTCATTCAGGTTCATTTCCCAGCGATGCAACCGGCAAGTGTTCGTTGTTGTTGTTTTTCAGATTCGGGCATATAGCCCTCAAGCTCCCAGTAGTCTTGGCAGTAGTACAGGATTCAGTTGCCATTAAACGGTAAATGAAAACTTACGATTTTCTTACTCACTTTTGGAGTCTCGCAAGTCTTGAGAATTGATCAAACTTTAACGCAACCTTCACCTCAAAACTGTATCTAGAGTGTACACAAGTATTAAAGGAAGCTATTTGCCACTACTCAGGAGGTCAACAAAGGAACCTGAACGGAAGAAGATGTATTTTCACCGGGTGATAGGGTTATGCAACTGAGCTTTGACACGAGCGATAGCGACGTAAACACACTGACTGTGGCAGATTTTGTGGCAGAACGGTTTATTAAGGTATGAAATTTACTGTGATTTGCTTTTTAGGCTTCATTTAGACCCAACTTTTGAGATTTTCCCCGCCAAATTTGGCTTAAGTTTAGTAGGTGATCAAAGGCCTCGGAGTAGGGTGTCTTCCAGCCTCGCTGGTAAGCTTAGAATTTTTCGAAAAGTTTCCATATTTCGTCAGTCAAAGTAATGAATGTACCTTAAAATTTGCATGAAAACGAAATTCCGTGAGCTGCATTTTAGGCGATGTAGCACGCTTCACAAAATCGCTGAATTTTACCTTTCTGATCACGGTCGGCAACCTCAGTTCGGCCAAAATTCAATTTTGGAGCGTAGCAAAGCAAAAATAACGAATTGGAAAATAATAAATTGCTTTCTTATATATGTGTGCCAGACCCTTTTCACTGCCAAAAAATGAAGGAAAATTATTTTTGGTCCCGAAGTCGAGTGGACCGCTTTTAGCGGGACTGCCACTTAAAGAGGTAGCACATTCTCCTCAGTTACTGGTGGTCTAACAACTGAGCTAAACTTGCTCTAGGTACCAGAAAGGTGCTTTCCTTATGTTAAGTATCTGATAAACAGCTGCCATATTCCGTCAAACTCTTCTTTCCTTTTGCCAACCTTTTGAACATTGAGTTGTATCTGGACTTATAAAAGAAGGTTGTGAGAGAAAGGTTGAAAATATATCGAGAATAGTTTGGTGTGATCTGCAACCAAGACAGCGAAATAAGGAGTGTCACAAAAACACGGGAAAATTTGATTGAGGTTGAGACTTTTTTGCTCTCAACGACACAATAACCCCACTGTCTTGATTTCTTACAACAATACGAATAAACGCCCCATCCCTAATAAGCCCCCTCTCCCTTCCCCTCCACCCGTCCCCCAATTTGCACCCCTCTGCCCCGGACGCAAAATCGAGGGTGGGGTGGGCAATTTCCGAAAAAAATTCGAGCACAGCAAAAACGGCTGAACAGACAATCTAGCCATAGGGAGAAAATCGAGCAAGTGCTTTGTAATATCCAGGTCCTGCGTCTGACTTAAAAAAAAAATTTGCACAAGATATTTCCCACCACAAAAAATCATGCACAACCTCAAGGTGAGAAAAAAAATTCATGCCCCAGAAAATTGCCCAACACCTCCCTTTTCCCCCCACCTCCCCACCACCCAGCCAGCCACCGTAAAAGAAATAATGGTTCGTCCTACGTGACACAGATCTAAATTATCTTCTTACCTCTTCGCCATCGACACCAGGGTCTCCTGGTCCGCCGTTGCTTCCTGGTGTACCCTACAGAAACAGGAAAAAAACACACAATCACAAGCGAGTTACTTATTATTTTTCAAAAAGTACACTCTTCATGGTGGAAAAGGGAGTTATTAAAGAAGGGTACCCTCAGTGGTGTGGCACAGTGAGTATAGATTACAGTTGAATCAAATACATTTCACCACTAAAGAACCACAACCTAAAGCTGATTATATGAACAGCGTAGCTGTGGTAGAAAAACCTCCACAGGAAATAAAAGAGGAAACAACATCGCGTGCAATTTATGTGAATTATAATGCGGTACAGCTTTAACAGTACGTTTCGGAAAGCTGTCATCAGGTTTTCATGGATTTTCAAAACAAAACTAAACGCAAAACTAAACTAAACGCAAAATAACAAAACAAAACTTCCCTTAAGTCCCTAGTTCTCTTGTTTAGCATAAATGTCAAGGAATTAATGTCATACTCATAAACCAAGGTGACCATAGACTGCGGACTCCAATGCCAGATTATTGTAGGAAGAGCCTTGAGTTCTAGAATATCATGCTTTTCATTGCTTCCAAGGCATTATTTTCTTCCTTTTTTCCTCAACTAAAAATCAGTCTCAGTTATTTCACTTACCGGTGATCCATTGTTGCCTTTTGTTCCAGCCGGTCCGCGAGCACCAGGATAGCCCTGAAAAAAATTGAAAATTAAGATGATTTCCGCAGAACGTTCGAGCAATAATGGCAAAAATTAAGTTACCAAAAAAACCTCATGGCATGGAAGTATTTTGAATAAAGGTAAGAAGAACTTATCGAGACCCCGCGAGAGAAACTTGAACTTAAAGTTATCCATATTTCAATTAAAACAGACGTTTCGCGTAAGTTAAAAACATAACACACGCTTTAAGCATTCTTACGAGGCGGGGTCACTTAGAGAACTTAATGAACATAAGTGCGTTGTTTTAAATAGTATTCCAAAAGTTACCGTGCTATGAATAGATCTTTAGTAAATAATTTTTGCACTTATTGCTCGAACTTTGAGCGGAATCCGTCTTAAATAACTTCTACGTCTTCACAATTTGGCAATTTTTTTCTTAAGCTTTTTGCTCGTAATCGGTCTTAATCTTTCTTAATTGTAACCATCGCTCCTTTAAAGTAACATAAAATCACTTGGTGTTTTACGTCTTTTAGATTGCTTTTCAATTGCGCGTTCAAATAACCAACATACACAGACGAATTAACGTCCTTTAAATTTCGCCTTTTTTTGGAAATAGTCCTACCGATGTAAAAGGAGCTGGGTATCAACATCGTACTGGAAGATGCTTATGGTTATGTTAATACTTATGCCCTGGTGAAAAACAGCCTTTATACAGTTGCTTTATGTCATTAACTCAATAACTATCTTGGTAGGGGAAAATGTACTTGTCAACGCGACAAAATATTCCTTGGCAAATGAACCGTTGAAATGACAGCTCTTGCGCAGTTCTTTTACACCATTTACAAAAATTGTGTTTTCTTTTTCTTTAATTTTGAGAAGCGCTTTTGCGGCTGGAAGAGTTTCCAGACTGACTTAATTTAATGAGGTCTTTCTAACTTTCGAAACAGACAGTTCGGCCAATATCAATGAAAGAGCTATACGAAGACCTGTATGTGCCTCTTTTTGTTGAGGTTATTTTTAGTTTTAGCACTTACTCCTCGTCCATTTCCTCCAGTATTTCCATTGACACCATTGCTTCCTCGTGCACCCTAAATGGAGGCAACATTCTTCAATAAGTACACTAATTATCAGTCTAGCCACTGCCGCACTGATGTGTTTACTTTACTCAATCATGATCATTTCATCACAAAGGCAACCCTGTCAGTCAGTGTCTATGATGAAACAAGGCATTTTGATTGGTCCCTTGACCGGGTCGAAGTTTGCAACGAGGACCGCTACGTTAAGGTGGCCAATTATTGGTTTTCGAGTGACGTCATCTCTGAATAACATTGACAAACTATTTTTAACTAGCTTCGTTTAAACATGGCTTCCAGACCTTTTGAATATCTTAGAATTGGTTGCAAACCATCAATTTGCTGATTTTAATCATCGTACAAAAGAAAACCATTTTAGTTCAGCTTCCAAGAAAATAGCTCAAAAAATCGTACGCCTGATATGAAACTTTCATGTAAATTTTTCGCAGATAGATATCAATAACAACAACAACAACAACAACAACATCCTTTATTTAAACACGGTGGGTTTTAAAGCTGATATAGGTCAAGGGGCCCTGTAAAAATGTTAATAAAATAATAAAGAATTAAAAATTATCAAAAAATTATTAAAACTGAATGTAGTCAATAAAAAGTAAGATATATACAATAAAGGATATGAATAGATTTAATAAAAGACGAAATCCCTGTCAATTTGGGGACGGCCCATTTGCGGTGACTCTTCATTAAAGTTCAAGTTTCTGAGGGCGTGAGACTTTTTTACCCTTTTGGCGCAGTCCCTAGCGCTGGCAGCGGATGGTTCTAAAATATTCCAAACAATGGATCCTCTGTGAGAAATAGAGTTTTTCATATAATAAGTTTCAACACGTTGTACGCTAACACGATGTTGATGACTGAGGTCATACTTAGACTCTTTCCTTTGGATTATATGTTCCAAGCATGATGGAGTTATGCGCTTGCAGATATTATAAATTAAGGTGGCTATTTTGACCTTATAAGTGTCGAATAAAGAGTCCCAGTTAGCTGTTTTTCTTTCATCCTCAGAGGGCATGTCGCGCGGGAGGTTATATATGACTCTAGCGGCGCTACAATGTATGGATTCCAAAGAATTAAATTCGTTTTTATTTGTACAACACCCCCAAATTGGCAGCGCATATGTGACCGAGGGTAAAATGACTTTAAAATATACATTTAAAAGCGAATTCCTGGGTAAAAAGCGGCCGCGTTTGATCAGATTGGGCTTGTTGACGAACCCTCTCTAGAGCTCTGATATGTGTTTTGTCCACGTAAGCTTATTGTCAATGGTTACACCTAACAGTTTAGAACTTGAGGACCACTTTATGAGATGCTGGTTAATTTTTAAACTGCCTAAGGGACCGATAAAATGATTTCTCTTAAGGATCATTCCCTCGCACATTCCCTCATGCCTATTAACAAAGTAGTACAAGAGCTGTAAAACTTTATTGAACTAACTTACGCGTCAATGTTTTGAGGTATACCTGTCTCATTGAAAAGGAACTCAAAATCACGGTGGTTGAATAATATCAGCGTATGTCAAGAGATAAACTAGCAAGTTTCCAAAACAAAAAGCTCTGATTGCAATTGTAATACGTAATGTACGTATCGAATTGAAAAAAAAAAATAGAATTAACGAAACAACCCAGACCTTTTCTCCATCATTTCCACGGGCACCTCGTCTTCCTGGAAGGCCAGGTAGGCCCTAAATAGAAAACATGTCAGCAAAACTATAAGAAACTGAGAATTTTAACATAAAAGTCACGATAACTAAATTTAAGACTGTTAATGCTTAGTAAATGGTTTGAACCCAGGAGTATCAGTAACTAGTTTGTATAGTGTGATCGTCCAGGTGAGTGCAGTTATGAAAACAACTATTGTTGGTGGCAGACGTTTCGTCAACCTGAGCGGAAGTCACCTTCAGATAATGCTGTTTGTATTGCTAAGTGTTATCAAAGGAGAGCTAAAGAAACTTTTTCAGTAATAGTGCTGTAACACGAAAAGGAAATACTGGTACAGTAAAGCATCTTCACACATTCAATCTACAAATATTAAACTCATATTTACACCGGGTCCTCGATCGCCTTTGGATCCAGTTGAACCAAGAGGACCAGGGGGACCCTACGAAAAAAAACGAAAACATTTCAGTGCTTCAAATTCCTATTACAAAATCACTCTAAAACAGAAGACAACCGATAACAGCAAAAAAAACCCGCGACCCTAACCATCTAAGATTGCAAGGGGTCTCTTTCTTTTTCCTAGCGTGCGATGCAAACACAAGAATTCGCCTTGTTCCATTTTCATTTGCATCATTTTAATTTTTCCGATCGCACGGAAGATTCCAAGAACAACCACCGACTGCTCGCAGTCTGTAATCAAATTAAGGACGTTCGCGCCCAAAACGTTCCCACGGACAGATTTTTTTCCAAACTGATCATGAAGTAACGTAAAGATTAACTTTTTGCAAAAAGCCAAAAAATGGAGGGGGGAGGGTCATCGTGCTCATTTCGAGATAAGGTGTGTTGAAGACCATGCGTTTTTAGCCTGAGCTTTTCTCTACTTTAAGACGATGCCAGCTTACGTCTATCGGCCATAGAAAAAGCTACATTAGTGGAATTTAGATCAGGTAAACGTACTCAATTCAACACAACTAAGTATATTAAGTACACTTTTGCAGCTGATGTCATTCCTTGAGGTAGGATAGGCCTAGAACAAGAACAAATATTAGCCTTGCCGGTCCATTTTCGAAGAAAGCTCACACGCGAGCAGAAAAAGCGAAATGTTTTTAACTTCTCACGGACAGACTTTTCCTGTGTTTTGTTAAAATGGATAAAATTGGGAGAAATTTGTCTACGGAAACAAATGGGTGTCACCGAGCATCCAAGAGAGTAAATTGCATGCAGGCGAAGTTAGTTTACCCGGTGTCAATCCCTATACTTGCTGATGTTTCTTCCTTTGCGCGAGCGCTTGATGCATGACGTGACGTTGCGGCACGAATTTCGTGCGCAGAAAAGACGCGCAGTAACAATGATCGCGAACGTCCTTAACATTAAATATCCCAATACAAATGAGATTAGCTTGCCTTTCTACCCAGACATGGGCAGAATCAATTTCCAAAGGTTCTTGACTTAAGACACATACTACTTAGTTATTGATTAAAACTATGCTAGTAAGTGTTAATAGCTGGTCTGCTCATTATTTCATAAGTGTATAAAATAGAAGCCTGATTTTACGAGCCTCCCGTTTATGCGAAGCAATCTTCGCTCCTTTGAAAAAAAAGTTAGGAGAAATTTTTTTCCCAACCAATTTCCGTTCCCTTAGGTGGTTGAGATTGCACTTCCGCGAAACTCTGCTCTTTTGAAAAATTAACGGCACGAATTGCCACTAGAATAGGTATTCAAAAGGTGCAAATCATTCAGCGCCAAACAATACAAAAACTAAGGGAAAAAATATAAATAATGGTTATTAGCGCAAGTTACTGTACATACAGGTCTTCCATCTGATCCAGGTATTCCGAATAATCCATCCCGCCCTGATAATCCCTAAAAAGTTAAAGTGAAATGGCGCATAAACAGATTATTATACGATGAACATCACGAATGCTTTAAACATCCCTTCTCTCCACCTAAGTTAGAAAATGAACGTTGGAAAACCGTTGACCTGACAAAAATGTTACCAGGTTAACATACTGAACCAAAGTAGACAATAATTCAAGCAACATGTTAAACTGCAGAGAGAATAACTTCATTTCCGGTAATATTAACTACTTATTAACCAAGAGGGAGGTCTTTACGGAGGAATCTCAAAACGAGACCTTGTCGTATTAACCGTGCAATAGCTAGGTCAATTTAATAACACAGTGAAACCTCTGTTAAGCAGCACCATATAAGTGGTCCGTTCCTGTAAGGAAGTTTGCCGTCAGCTTTCCATAACTGCACTGGTCAGAATGACGTCCATTACAGGAGTAACGCATCAGTCTGCGCATCTTGAAAAGTTTAGCCTAAATTTTTCAGGTTCGTAGTTTGTAATCCGTGTTAATCTTCTCCATCCTTAACCATCCTTGTTCCTTTATGGTTTATTATTATCTGTTTGGTGTTTTTCTATCTCAGTAAATTACTATTTTCAGGTTTTCTTCAATTTAAAGGTTATTTTGTACATGGCCAAAATGCCGTGACTAAGCTCCTTAAAGCAGTTAGTTATTTAGCTATTAGAAATTTATAAAAATGCTCACTGACTATATAGAGTTAAAACTTTCGAGCTTTTCCATCGAAGGATGTAGGCTGACAGCCAAAAGCTCGATAGGTTTAGCTCTACATAGTCAGTGAACGTTGTTTTAAACTTTTCAATATGTTTTCTCCTGGTTAAGGTTCTTCTGTTTTAGTTATCCTTATCTGTTTATCATAATTCGTAAATTAACTTGCCGGTCTTCCTGGTAAACCTGGTGTTCCTGGTTTACCCCCTATGCCACGCGAGCCCTGCAAAATAAAAAAACTAAATAAATAAAAATAATCAAAAACACGAGACATTAAAAAGATATTGACTGTGACAACATTTTCTTACCGTCTATAAATATTTAAACCTCGTTCCTCAGCATGCTACACATTCGATATTGTGGTTAGCTTACCTTGACTCCTGATATACCGGGTTGTCCAGGCAGACCAATAAAACCTGGTGGCCCCTGACAACGAAAAACCAAGATTAAGCTGAAGTTCATAACACTTTTAAACATGAATACTACGATAAAATTGTTGACACAGCACGTAGTCTTGTACCATTGCACCAAATTTATTGCACTACCATCGCAAATCTCTATTCTTTGTACGTATTTACATTTTCCTAATTAACGTTCGACGTTGCGCAGAGAAGGCATCACGCTAGACACGAATTGACTACAAAAATTTAAAGAGAGCTTGTGAAACTTGGTAATTGGTGAAATTTTTGGCTCTTTGGGTGTTATATTCGAGGAAAAATTGGCTTTAAAAAGCTTCAAAATTTCTGGATGGCAAAAGCACTAATGAGCTCATACACTCTTTCTAAAATTTTGAGTTTTTAAAACCGCGTCGCAAAAAAAGTATTCAATACATCGCGCTCAAATTCCTTGGGACAGTTAATGGTGCTGTTCCCTTTCGCTATTCAGAACTTATGTTTTTGTAGCTCCATCAGAAACGGTATCGCTCATGCTAATGAAGCAAATATTGTAGAAAAAGATTCTCCTATAACGAGAAGACATCTCATCATTTCGTCACTACTTAGAAAACCTTAGAAACGTTAAACCACAGTAGTTCCATATAAAAACTGCTATTAAGTAACAGAGCACTTCTTCTCTGTCTACATAGCCTCGTCTAAACACGACGGGGCTTCGGAGAATTCAAGACAGTTGTGCAAACTCGAGAAGCAGGTTTGCATAACTTTTGACAATTCTCCCAACCTCCGAGTGCTTGGATGAAACTATGTAAACAAGGAAAAAGTGCTCTATTGCTTTTATAAAATATTTCTCAAAAATACGCCCGAATCTAAAACGTGTTTAGATGAGCCTAGTGACCAATGAGAGCGAACGTAGTATCTCCCTTATTTTATAAATTCATATATAGATGAATTTTTTATATGATATTTTAATACGGCGAACGAATGATGCAAAATATATATAGAATTTAACTGTTTTTATAAGGAACTACCGCGATTTCACAGGGTTTTTTAACATTTGTTTGTTTATTTTTTGAAGATTTTTTAAGTATATCGAGTGTGTATAAAACACGTGACGTCTTTTTCTTCTCGTTTTTCCAACACAATCCTAGCTTTGGCGTTTAAAGTTTGTCAAAAGATTTTATCCCACTGCGTACTGAAATCACTGCCAAGTGAAGCTTGCTTCTTCAAATATTTTAGATTCATGTGATTTCAACCAAACCTAGATCTATCTTTTACCGTATTGTTGCCCTGCCTGCATGCAATCGGTCTGCATGCATTAGGCCTGCATACGTTAGGTCGGCATAAATTAGGCCGGCATACATAAGGCCTGCATACATTAGGTCATGTGCAGATTTGATGCCCGGTCATTTGCAGGCACTGGCATAAAATAGTGACTCGTTCACCCTACAAAGTCCCTAGCTCAAATTGGTTTTATAAAAGTTTTCAAGTTTGTTGCCGACCGTATTTAGTCTGTTAAACATAAAAGGCGTAGTTTGTAGTAGACGCTTGGTACACCTAACTTATTAATTCCCCCTGAGATGTGTTAATGTGGACTCTTATTGTCTCTTCTATATTACCCACACACCCAATTCCAAATAATAAATATCGCAACTCACAGGTGGACCCTGACTGCCAGGTCGACCAGATGCTCCCACCGCACCTCTGTTACCCTGTAAAGGAGGAGCAAAAAATGTCAAGAGCTTAATTGACCCCTCCCCAAAGTGGGAGTTATTGGACCACAGCAAACACCGACTGAGTGAACATAAACGAAATATGAGGAATGGGAATGGATCATGTGACCCACGAGCGCGCGTTGGATATGAGCGGGCTATAATCATCTCAGATCCAACAAGCGAGAGTGGAATAATGGTTTATTAAAAACGCCCCCAACATATAGCAAACTAAAATCAAAATCAAAATCAAAACGCCCCAAAAAATCACGTGTACGCTTACCATATTTGTAGAGCTTGGTATAATGGCTCATAACCCATGATGGCTA